>Ga0163108_10002162_pt1 | contig 14262 bp, 3 predicted proteins | sample Fk1155metaG_FD_109644 | JGI IMG/M metagenome (GOLD analysis project Ga0163108, IMG submission 109644) | Marine microbial communities from the Central Pacific Ocean - Fk160115 155m metaG | ecosystem: Environmental > Aquatic > Marine > Oceanic > Photic zone | place: The Central Pacific Ocean...
CATCCAACGACGATGCGGCGACCTACAAATTCGCCCAGCGTGTCGTCGAAGGCGAGTACGAATGGCTAGAGGAAGGCGCCATCGACTTCCCCTTCGAGTAGCCTAGCCCGCGGCGAACAACTTATCGAAGTACTGCCAGGCCGCGGCGACACCGAGCACCGTCAGCAAAGCTCCCGCCAGGAGAACCAGCGCCGCCAGGAGCGGCTTCATCCGGTAGGCTGCCGGAAGCAGTTTCCCCTCCGCGTACACTCCCGCCAGGCACCAGAGGCCGCAGGTAATCACCGAGCCGAAGATCGCGGCGGGAGTGATGATCTCCACCGGATTGAATCCGGTCCACATGACGGCGAGAGATCCGCCGCCGCAATAAAGCAGGATCCAGGGCCGCACCTTGCTGACCGGGGACTTGTGAAGAGCGGGGATGAGCGCGGTGAAGGCCTCGTGGCCGGTGCGGGTGTAGATCTCGAAGGCTCCGTGGATCGTGCCGAAGAAGGCCATGAAAACACCCACCTGGTAAAAGTAGGTCAGGCTTGAATGGATCTGGGAGAGGAACTTTTTCTGCTCCGTCAGCAGGTTGTTTCCGGCAGGCGCGATCTCCTGGGGGTTCAGAACCTGGGCCCCGAGAACGATGAAGGCGTAGGTGAAGACTACGATACAGGCGAAGGAAACGGTGATGTCGATCGCCGGCGCGCGCAGCCAGCCCCGCCCGCGACGAACCTGTTCGGGGTCCAGAGAGAGAGGAACCGGCCCGGAGCCATAGGAGGGGTTGCAGCTGTTGAACCTGCCCATGAGGCCCCATCCCTTCTCGCGAAGGATGCCGACATAGCCAAGGTAGTCCTGGGTGCCGCCGCCCATCGCCCCGACATAAACGGCAATCTCCTGGTACTTGGGCAGGTTCCCGAAATCATTCGGATACTTTTCGAGCGCCCAGGCGGGAAAATCCGGCAAGCTGGGAATGAAGGTGCCGGCAATGATCGCCATGAGGTCGGGGCTGGAGGCGATCGCCGCGGCCAGCAGGCTAAAGAGCAGGAGCCCGACCAGCAAAGCCTGGACCCTCTCGAGCAACTTGTAGCTCTGCAGCAGGGTGATCGAAACCGCCACGGCGACGAAGGCCGTGCCCCAGATCTTGACCCAGAAATCAAATCCCGCCTCTTCGGGAGAGCCCGGCGCCCCGGGAGAGATGCCGGCAATCCAGTTCACCAGCTGCCCGAGCATCTTAGGCAGCCCGCCAAGCCAGAACGGAAAACAGATGATCGAGATGCCAGCCACCAGCCAGGGGAACCACCCGCGCAATAGCGGCAGACGGTTCCAGCTCCTGAGCGGATGCTCGCCTGTGAGGGTAATGTAGCGCGAGCCGCAGTAGATCTGCAGGCCCTTGGCGATCGCCGCCGCCAGGAAGAGCCACAGCAGGGAATAGCCGAAAACGGCGCCGCTTCTGGAAGCGAAGACCGTTTCACCGCTGCCGATCGTGATCGAGGCGACAATCGCCCCCGGACCGAAATACTTGAAGAGCGTGGAGAATCGCGGCTGGCTGAGCTCAGACGGCAGTTCCGGGTATTCCAACTCCTCGTTTCCAGAATCAACCTGGTTTTCTGACATCGCGGTGTCCTCCTTCGCGCCTCGTCCAACGTCCTCCACACCTTACGCTGGAGTCGGACGGCGATTCAAGGAGTTAAACACGCCGGCTCAGCGGCACTGGAGACCGTCGTCGGTAAGATCGATGCCCTGCAGGGGAAAGGGAGCCGCTGGCGGAGGACCCGAGCGGTAGAGATAATCCAGCGCGCCAATCGCATCGGCGAGCCCCAGCTCCCCATCGTCGTTAAAGTCGGCGGCGTCAGCGCAAATCACCTCCCTGCCGAGGAAGAGATGAAAGAGGGTATGCAGCCCATCGCTGATATCCAGCACGTTATCCCCATTGCCATCGCCGCGAAGGAAAAAATCGCTGAGGTCTCCCTCGTACTCGATAGCGTCCGCGAGCACGAATTCCTCGCCCTCGGGTGGGACCACGCGGATGTCGACGACCTGGTCGCCCGGCAGCGGAGGAGCGGCTCGGGGCGCGATGACCCGCAGCTCTTCCTCGGAAACCAGCGTGATCTCTGAAGCCTCAGCGGCGCCGAAGAAAATTCTCATCCCCTCGACCAGGTTGGTGCCAACAAAGGTGACCTCGAAGCCGCCCCCAACCGGCCCCCTCGAAGGGAACCATGCGGTCACCCTCGGATCACCCGAGATCGCCGTACTCTCGACCACGATCGACGTCGTCGAGACAATCTCTCCAGCCGTGCTGAAACCGACAAACTGAAATTCGTTCACGCTCGCGACAAGGTCAAAATCAAACCGCCAACGCACCTGGCTCGTCCAGGAAGGCTCCAGCGGAACGAGCTCTCCATCGTTGATCGAATAAAAAATCTGCGCGACCTGCACCGGCGCCTCGCCCTCGAGCCTGATCGAGGCGTCATCGGTGGTGATGTCGTTGCCGCTGTTGGTCCGGATTCTGAAGGTGGTGGTCGTCGAAGATCGGATCTGGTTCTGCACGGTCGCCGCGCGGCTCGAGATAAACCCGAGAAGGCCCCCGGTGTTGAGGCCGATGTCGCGCTGCAAGGCCGCCATCCAGGGGTTCGCTCCATTGCGGGACCAGTGTCCCTGGAGATATTCATGCAGCACGCGGTAATAGATCCGTCTCGAGGCGGGTCTCGCCATCATCCTGGCGACATCCCCGTCGGCGGTCGGAAAGAGAGGAAAGTTCCCGTTGCCGAAGCTGTTGTCCATATCAAAGGGCAGGATGCCCCAGAGCCCGGAGGCGCTGTTGTAGGACAGGTAGCCGTTGTGGCCATTGCCGATGGAGAAGGCATCCCATCCGCCGATAAGCACCCGCACCGAGATGACCCGCAGCCAGGCCTCGACGTCCAGGATATCGCCGATCTGGGCGTCGAAATCGGCCACGGATCTCGTCACCTGGCGGTCCATCACCCGCGTCAGGTTCATAAGCGGCGTCCAGTCATCTCGGGTCTGGTTCATGCTGTGGAAATAATAGCCGCGATAGTTCTCCGTCTCGTCGCCCATGTGCACGTAGGAGGCGCCATCCCAGGCCGTGCGGGAGCCGCCGTCGTTGAAGTTGAGGCGGCCATTCGCCTTGAGCACCGGTCCGTCGCCGCCCTCGCCGTACCATTTCTGCATATAGTCGCGGTCGACCGACTGGAAGAGCCCGTAGCTCGAACCGCCGGAGCCGTTAAAGTAATTCCTGACGAAGAAGTAGTCCGCGGTCGGGGCCGGCGTCGCCTCGCTGCCGTTTCGGCCGACGAGGAAGTAGGCCGCCCCCTCGTTCGGATTGGCTCCGCGGCTGGTGAGGTTGATGGCGGTGCGTCCGCGGTGGAAGATCTTGTCCTTCTGAAAGCTGACCCGGTAGTTGTTGCGGCCGGGGCGGCCCCAGGGGCTTCCGCGATAACGCACGCCGACATTATACATGGCCTCGTCGTTGTTGAAGACGAAGGCCCCATCGAGGAGATCATTGGAGTGAAGCATGCGGCTTGAGAGCTCGCTCGTTTTCGCATCATCGAGAATGACCCGGGAGGCGTCTACGTTGGTGTTCACCAGGCCGGCGGCCTGCAGAAGCAGGGTGTGATCCGGAGCATCCCTGGGATAATGCCGCAACGCGCCATTCTCATCTTCAGCCTCCAGGTAGAAGACCACCTTGCGGCGGGTGCTGAAGGCTCCCATCCGTCCGAGATACAGACCCGTACCGGGAGACTCTTCCGACATGTCGACGGAGGAGAACTCTCCGCGCGGACTGCCTTCGCGGTACATCAGGCGAACGCTCGAGATTCCGTCGGAATCGGAAATGCGCGCTCGCACGGTCACCAGCTCTCCCTGCGCGGGAGAAACCGGCTCATGGAAGACCTCGCTAATGACCGGCCCCAGGTTGGTGTTGCCGGCAACCTCGCGCAAATGGCTCCGCGCGCTGTTCTCGCGGCCCGGAGTTCCGAGGGCAAGGGGCACCGTCATGCGCAGCTTGCCGCCCAGGGTATTTCCAGAGAGGTTCGTCGACGGGCTTGGGCGTCCGCCCCTGGAGCCCGCGGTAAAATCAGAATGCCCTATCAGGAGGCTGGTGCCGCGAAGCCAGCGAGCCCAGACCGAGATCCGGTAGGCTCCGTTGACCAGGCGGGGAGATGAGTCGGTCTCGATCCTGTTGACCGTGGTGTCACCCTTGCCGGTAGCGACCAGCTCGAGACAGGCGTTGCCGGAATGGGCATCATAGGTCACTCGGCTGCTGTGAATGTGGGTGCCCTGGATCCGCCAGGGAGCGGTGTTGGTCTCAAAGCCGCCGTTGGAGATGTTGTTGACCGCCGTGCCGGAGCGCACCACAGAGATGTCATCGAGAAGACAGGCGCCCTTCTCGACGAGAAAGAGATGCAGCTCGGACTCCCCGCTTCGACGGTAGTCTCCGACCGAATAGCTCAGCTCCTCCCATTCGGCCTTGGAGCTCTCATCGCTCGCCTCCCAGGCTGAAGCGACCGAGTTGTCCTGGCGCGGGTCGATGAGCTCGAGGCTGGAGCCCCGGCCATCCGCCCAGATCGACCAGCGGCCGCCATCGTAATAGCGAACCCGGTCCACCGGGTTGCCCCAGCCATCCGCGAGCTCGACATTCTCCCCTCCATCGGCGAGCTGCCCCTCGTAGGGGCCGAGGACGTTTTCTATTCCGTACCGTTCGCGAACCAGGCCGGGATCTTCCGCGATGACCAGGTAGGCTCCCGAAGCGATGGACGCACCGGGCTCAAAAACGTAGTCAACGCCTTTTCGAAACCGGAAACCGGAGAGGTCAATCGGCTCGGCGCCCCGGTTGTACAATTCGACGAACTCACCTGCCCGGTCCTCCGGCGGGTTATAGAAGAGCTCGTTGATGACCAGGTCCTCCGTTCTCTCCACCCGGTTCGGGCCGCCGCGGGTGGGCGTGGCGGAGATCCAGTCGAGACCGGCGCCATCGGGGAAGCGCAGGTGCGACCAGCCGCCTTCCGCCAGGGCCTCCGGGGCGGAGCGGTCAAAGGTTTCCGCCGCGAGGCACTCTCCCTCGCTGGTCAGCAGGAAGAACCGGGCCTCGGTTCCCGAGAAGTCAAAGCCTCCCTCGGCCTCCGTCACGACGAGGAAGCCTCCGGGAGGGACACTCGTTCCCTGCGCGAAGGTGAAGGCGCCCTCTCGCGCCGGGTGGTCCGTGAGGCGATGGCCGGAAAGATCGAATGGCGTGGGTCTGTGATTGAAAAGCTCCACCCAGCCGTTGCCGGGGGAGGCTGCGCGATAGAGCTCGTTGAGTGAGAGCCCGCCGCGCCCGCCCTCATCTTCAATGATCAGGCTCCTCTTCAGCAGCCGCGGCGCCAGGCTGAAGTCCGAGCTGCGAACGGTGAAATTGTGCCCGACAATGGCCACCAGGTTCTCGCCCTCGACCAGGACATCGCGCGGCAGGAGAAAGAGCTCCTCATCGCGCGCCTCGTGAGAACCATCAGCGGTGTCGTCAAATGCGAAACCGGCCTCGCAATTGTCCTGGGCGACGAAACGGCCGTTGACGAAAGCGCAAAAGCCGTCATCGAAGGTCATGCCCAGGAAGTAATCGCCCGGGCCCGCCAGCTCCGCGGCGCTTACCTCTACCACCTTGCGTATCGCCACGCTCGTATAGCCGTCGCGCATATCATCGAGAACCGTGGCATCATCGTCATCCCCGTAGCCGAAGCCCGTGACGCCGGTCTCCCAGCCGGAATCATCAAAACCGGCCGAACGCCAGGCGTCCGGCGGCGCGGAGAAGGCCTCCGTCCCCCGGCGCCATCGCCAGGTGTCGCCAAGATCGATGAGAACCGCTTCATCGAACCGCGGCCCGGTCTCCTCGGGGAAATTCGCCCGGCCCGGGCTGCCGCCGAGCTCCGGGCTCCAGGTCCAGCTCTCGGGCTCCTTGCTGTCTAAATGAACCCCCCTGATCACAAGGCTGTGCCCGGTCCCATCGGGCGCGGTCGGCCATTTTCCCTCATCGCTGTAGCGTATGCTCTGCAGCGGAATGCCGACGTCGTTCGCCAGCTCGAGACGCTCACCGCTGCCGTCGAGGCGGCCAATGAAATCACCGAAGACCAGGTCCTCGTCAAGGCCGTAGCGCTCGATGATCGCCGCGCGGTCGGCGCAGACAACAAGCTTCTGGTTCCTCGTCAGGATGGTGCCGGCGGGGAACTGGTAGGTGATGCCGCCTGAAAACCGGTAGCCGGAGATGTCCTCGGGAGTCGTGGTGTCAGAAGAGATCTCGACGAACTCCAGCGCATCGAGGCCGATGCCCGGATTGTAGTGAATCTCGGTAATGACCGCTGCCTGCGCCCGCGGGGAGCTCAACACGACCATCAACATACCCGACAGCATCAGCAAAAATCTTTTCACAGGGAAACTCCAGCTAACATCCTGGGGCCTGGCCTGGGTCCGTAACCCTTCGAACCATCCGGGCCGCAATGAGATCCTCCAATTGTAATCGATGAAAAAACCCCAGCCACAATTCAATACCTTAACTTTATCTTTACAGGCGTAGTTTTACGGGGTTACAGTACTCGGTCTTCGAGTGCCTTTTACGGGTCGAAATAAAGGCGCGAATACAAATTATTCTTTGAATCATCCATCCGGTCCCGGCTCGGCTGATGTCTGGGAATCCGGGGTTCATACACACAATGTAAAGGAGTCGGTATGCAACGCCTGCATTCACGCTGCTTGTTAGCTTTATTGTTGAGTCTTGGTTTTATTGCAACCTCCACTGCATGGGGACAATTCAATGTCCCGCTCAGGATCAACTGTGGCGGGCCGGAGATAACCGACTCCAACGGCAACACCTGGCTGGCTGATGAGGGAGTCAACGCGGACCCCCTCGACATCCGCCCCAATGACCTTGGCGGCGCGCAGGCGATCCCCGCCTGGGCCAACCCGAACCCGGCCAGTGTCGCCGCGCTCGGCTTTGGCGGCACCGCCGAAGATGTCAACATCTTCAGGAGCATCCGCTGGGATGTAGGCGGCGACGCGGATGACTGGCATATGGAGATCCCGATTCCAGATGGGGAATACACCGTTAACTTCTACCTCTGCGAGGCCGGTGGCGATGGCCGCCACTACTCGCTATGGCTCGAGGATGCGGTCGTCGAAGAAGACGCCCACAGCCTTGCCTTTCCTGTAGGCGAAGGTATCGTTCCCGGACAGAACATCGCCGGACGCTACTCCTTCGAGGTAGAGGTGGCCGATGGCTCCCTCCACGTCGGCTTGACTCCCCCTCCGGCCGGAACCCCCGGCGCGGCGGACATCAACCCCGTCCTCAACGCTCTTGAGATCATTCCGCTGGGATTCGATCCCTGTGATGATCCGGCCTTCGGCCGCTGCGCAACGGGAGCCAACTGCTCAGTGATCTGGGAACGCACCGATGGCGGGCTCGACGGCGTCGACCTCGGGGAGAACATCGCCCTCGGCGGCATCGCCACGCAGTCTTCCGAAGGCTGGGGAGGAGCTCCCGGACGCGCCATCGACGGCAACACCGACGGTGTCTGGGGATCCGGATCGACCACCCACACCAACAATCCAGGAGCCCCGTCATGGTGGGAGGTCGATCTTCTCGACACCTACGATATCGACACCATCAGGCTCTGGAACCGGCTCGATTGCTGCTCCGAGCGCCTGACGAACTTCACGATTACGGTATTAGACGCCGGCGGAGCGGTTAATTTCGAGCGGACCTACCGGACCGACAACTCGCTGCTCAGCGGCGCGTACTTCACAGCCGAGGGGCTCGCGACCGAGGGGCAGTTCGTACGCATCTCGATACCGGGCGCTTACCTGAGCCTCGCCGAGGTCGAGATCTTCGACGAGGGACTTGATGAACCTTTCGTCCCAAGCAGTTCGATCACCTGGAACGCGCCGGCATGCGCCGCCCCCCAGGCCTACAACGTATTCTTAAACGACGAGCTCGTTCTCGAGCTTCCCGGCGACGCGACAGGATTTACGCCGACTCCTGACAGGGCCATCTCTACCTATCGCATCCAGACCATCTCCGCCGAAGGTGAGGAGCCCTGCACCAATGACATGAGCTGCACATTCGTAGTCCCCGGGCGGGCCTTTGACGCGCCCTTGCGAATCAATATGGGAGGTCCGAACCACGTCGACGGCAACGGCAACTTCTGGGTAGGCGATGCGGGAGGCGACCCCCTCGGCATCCGCCCCAACCCCACAGGCGGCATCAACGAGATTGCCGCGTGGGCCAATCCGGACATCGCGAGCGTCGAGGCTCTCGGGTTCGAGGCGGCAGACGCCGTCCTCTTCAGGAGCATCCGCTGGGATCCCGGCAACGATGGCGAGGCAAACAACTGGAACATGGAGATACCCATCGCCAATGGAAACTACGAGGTGAACTTCTACCTCTGCGAGGCCGGCGGCGATGGCCGCCACTATTCGCTGTGGCTCGAGGGTGCGGTCGTCGAAGAAGACGCCCACAGCCTTGCCTTTCCTGTAGGCGAAGGTATCGTTCCCGGACAGAACATCGCCGGACGCTACTCATTCATCACGATCGTCGAGGATGGATCCCTCCACGTCGGCTTGACTCCCCCCCCGGCCGGGACCCCCGGCGCGGCGGACATCAACGCCATCCTCAACGCTCTTGAGATCATCGCATCGGAGGACAACCCCTGTGACGACCCGGAATTCGGCCGCTGCCCCGGCGGGCTCGCCTGCGAAGCCGTCGGCGGAGAAGCCGCCGTCTCCTGGAACGCGCCAAGCTGCGGCAACCCGGCGGGCTACAACGTCTACCGGGACGACGAGCTGATTCTCGAACTGGCTGGAGACGTAACGAGCTTCGAGGATGCCATCACGGCCCGCAGCTCGACCTACCGGGTAGAGACCATCGCCGCCGACGGAGCGCCGGCCTGTGATGACATGAGCTGTACGCTCGTCGACGAAACCTTCGCCTTCGACATCCCGCTGAGGATCAACTTCTCGGGAGACGAGGTCACGGATGCCAACGGCAACGTCTGGCTGGGCGACGCGCCCGGGGCGGGCGACTCGCTCAGCATCAGGCCCGATGACACCAACGGGGCGAACTTCATTCCCAACTGGTGCGCCGCCGACTCCGGAGCCGTCGCCGCTCTCGGCTTCGACCCCAACGGTCCGATGGCCTCGGCCCTCTCGAGCATCCGCTGGGATTCGGACAGCTTCGCCTCGCCCTTTGACATCGAGCTGGCAGTACCCGACGGCGACTATTACCTGAATCTCTTCTTCCTGGAGTGCTGCTGTGACAATCGTCATTTCAGCATCTCGATCGAGGGAGAGGTGGTCTACGATGATGTTCACCGCCTGGACTACGATCCCGGCCCCAACATCGGACGCTATTCCTTCCCGGACGTCTCGGTCAACGACGGAAGCCTGTCGATCAGTCTCGTCGGGATTCCCGGAGGCGACGTAAACGCCGTGATCTCCGCGCTCGAGCTGCTGCCGGGCGGCTTCGATCCCTGTGACGACCCCAACAACCCCGATTTCGGCCAATGCGCATCAAACGTTCAGTGCGCCATCGATGGGCCCAACAAGGCCCTCGGCAAGCCGGCGACGCAGTCTTCGGAAGGCTGGGGCGGAGCGCCCGGACGCGCGGTCGACGGCAACACCAACGGCCAGTGGGCCGGTGCCTCCGTAACCCACACCAATGGCGAGAACGCCTGGTGGGAGGTCGACCTGCTCGACACCTACGATATCGGCGAGATCGTCCTCTGGAACCGGCTCGATTGCTGCTCAGAGCGGTTGACGAACTTTACCATCACCGTTCTCGACGCGGATTACGCCATCGTCTTCGAAGAAGGCGGCCTTGACGCCCTGAGCCAGGCGAGCTTCACCCTCGAAGACGTCGCGAGCTCCGGTCAATACGTCCGCATCTCGATGCCGGGCGCCTTCCTGAGCCTCGCGGAGGTCCAGGTCTTCGAGGAAGAGCCCGGGCCGAGCGTGGCGACAGTCTCCTGGGATCCGCCGCTGTGCGCGGCGCCCGCGGGCTACAACGTCTATCTCAACGGCGACCTGCACCTCGAGCTTGACAGCGACACGACCAGCTTCGAGGAAGCCCTTTCGGCTCGCACCTCGGTCTACGAGGTCGTAACCGTCACAGCCGGCGGGGCGGAGGGCTGCGCCGCCATGATCTGCGCCTATAGCGACAACTCCCTGCCCTTCTCGACTCCGCTCAGAATCAACATGGGTGGGCCGACAATTGTCGATTCGAACGGCAACACCTGGCTTGGAGATGCAGGCGGCGACCCGCTTGACATCCGGCCGAACGATGCCGGCGGCGGCAATGAGATCGCCGCCTGGTGCAGCCCGACCCAGGAGAGCGTAGAGGCCCTCGGATTCGCCGCTCAGGACATGAGCCTCTTCAGCAGCATCCGCTGGGACAACGCCGGAGATGGCGAAGCCAACGACTGGTACATGGAGCTGCCCATGGCCGATGGCCTCTACGAGGTCAGCTTCTACCTCTGCGATGCCGGTGACAACCGCCACTACAAGCTCGCCCTCGAGGGTGAGATTGTCGAAGAAGACGTCCACCAGCTCGCCTTCCCCGTCGGAGAGGGTATCGTAGCCGGCCCGAACCAGGTCGGTGTCTACACCTTCGAGGCCGAGGTAGAGGACGGGTCGCTCTCGATCGGGATCCTGCCCTGCTTTGACTGCCCGGGCGTGACCGACTCCAACCCCATCCTGGAAGGGCTCGAGATCCTGCCGCTGGCCGGACCTCCCCCGGAGATCTGCGACAACGGCCTCGATGACGATGGAGATGGCGCGACCGACTGTGTCGACAGCGACTGTCCCGCCTGTCCGGAGATCTGCGATAACGGCGCGGATGACGACGGGGATGGCGCCGCGGACTGCGACGACGACGACTGCGCCGAGGCGGAAAGCTGCCAGCCGCAGGGTAACCCGTTCGCGCGCGGAGACGCCAATATCGATGGAAATATCGATATTTCCGACCCGACGACCACTCTGCGATATCTCTTCCTTGGCGGCGCCGAGCTGCGCTGTGTTGATGCCGCAGACGGCAACGACGATGGAGTGATCTCGCTGACCGACGCGATCTACGTTCTCAACCACCTGTTCCTCGGGGCGGCGGCGCCGCCGGCGCCCTACCCGGGCTGCGGAACGGACGAGACCGCGGACGGGCTCGAATGCGAGGCTTCACCCGCCAACTGCGAGTGAAACCCCTGACAGCAGCGGCGCGGCGCGGGCGGATGTCCCGAGCCGCGCCGCTGTTTTTTTCCTTAAAACCCGAGATCCGGAAGGCCTTTGCCATGCGCTACCTGGCGACCGTTCTGCTCGCTCTCTCCTGCTTCCTGCAGCTCTCCACCCCCGTCAACGCACAGGCGTTCGACATGCCCCTGAGGATCAACATGGGCGGGCCCGAGGTGACGGACGTCAACGGAAACCTCTGGCTGGGCGACGCGGGAGGCGACCCCCTGGATATCCGGCCCAACGACCTCGGCGGCAGCAACGAGATCCTCAACTGGAGCAACCCGACCCAGTTCAGCGTGATGGCGCTCGGGTTCGGCCTCGCGGATATGGGTATCTTCAGAAGCATCCGCTGGGACAACGGAGGCGATGGCGAAGTCAACGACTGGTATATGGAAATCCCGGTCCTCAACGGGAGCTACACGGTCAACCTCTACCTCTGCGATGCCAGCGACGCCCGCCACTACAAGATCGCCCTCGAGGGGGAGGTCGTCGATGAGGACGTCCACCAGCTCGCCTTCCCCACCGGGGCAGGCATCAACCCCGGACCTGACCAGGTCGGCCGCTATTCCTTCGAGGCGGAGGTGACCGACGGAAGCCTCTCCATCGGCCTGCTTCCCTGCCCGGACTGTCCCGGCGTCGCCGACTTCAACCCGATCCTGCAGGGCCTCGAGGTGCTTGAAAACGCGGCCTGCGATCCGGAAGACCGGGACCTCGGCCTCGCCTGCTCCTATGACGAAGACAGCGGCCGGGTCAACGCCGCCTGGGACGATCTCGCGAACGTCGACAGCTGGCGGGTTCTTCGAAACGGCGAGGTCCTCCTGCCCCGGCTGCCGGCGGCGGTCAGGGAGTTTACCGATGCCAATCCGCGCGGCGCCGGCCGAAGCGTCCGCTATACCGTCGAGGCCGTCAACGCGGCCGGAACCGTCCTGACACGCTGCAATTGCTCAGTCGTAACCCTCGCCTGTCCCAGCGGCCTCGAATGCGAGGTCGACATCGATACCGGCGAGGTCACGCTCAACTGGACCGCGCCGGTGGGAATCGAACTCGATGCCTATGAGGTGCGCGCCAACGGCCTCCTCCTCGAAACGGTCGATGGCCTGAACACGTCCTATATCGACGCTCCGTCCGAGCGCCTCATCAACTACGAGGTGACTCCCATCACGGAAAATCCCCCCGGAGCCTGCGACACCCTGCGCTGCCAGGTGGAGAACAACTCCATCCTCTTCGACATCCCGCTCAGGATTAACATGGGCGGGCCGGAGATAGAGGACGATGAAGGCAATATCTGGCTCGGAGATCTGGAGGGGGCGGGCGACGCCCTCAGCATCCGCCCCGACGACGGCAGCGGCACCAACACCATTCCCGGGTGGTGCAATCCGACCCCCGAGAGCATGGAGGCCCTGGGGCTCGACCCCTTCGGCTCAACGGTTGAAGTTTTCAGGAGCATTCGCTGGGATGTCGGCGGCGATGGCCTCGACTTCTATATCGAGCTGCCCGTGCCGGATGGAGAATACCTGGTCAATCTTTACTTCTGCGAGAGCTGCTGCGACAACCGCCACTTCAAGGTCACCCTCGAAGACGAGGTGGTCGCCGACGACGTTCACCGCGGCGACTACGCCGATGCCTTCCACCAGGTAGGCCGCTATTCCTTCCTCAACGTCGAGGTCGCCGACCGTGGGCTGTCCATCGGCCTGCTGCCCTGCCCGGAGTGCCCGGGCGCCACCGACATCAACTCCATCATCTCGGCAATCGAGATCCTCGAGATGGAGGAGGACCCCTGCGACACCGAAGGCTTCCGGGTCTGCCCCGGGGGGCTGACCTGCGTCACCGAGGGCCAGGATGTCTCGGTGAGCTGGAACGAGAGCCTCTGCGTCGAGCTCGAAGGCTACCAGGTTTTCCGCGACGGCGAGGTTCTCCTGGAACTCGAACCCGACGAGCTCAGCTTCGAGGACTCTCTCGATGGCGCGCGCTCGGCGAGCTATCGTGTCGAGCCCATCCTCAAGTTCCAGGACGCGGCCCCCTGCCCGACCCTCACCTGTGACGCCTTCGACCTGGACACACCGTTCGAGGTGCCGCTGCGAATCAACGCCGGGGGCCCGACGATCGTCGATGACCTCGGCCGCACCTGGCTCGGCGATCCCGGCCCCGGCCTCGACCCCCTTGGAATCCGTACCGATATCGGCAGCGGCACCAACACGATTCTCGAATGGTGCAATCCCGACGCGGTGAGCCTCGAGGAGCTCGGCATCGATCCAGTCGATCCGGGCGCCGAGGTCTTCCGCAGCATCCGCTGGGATGTGGGCACCGACGGCGTCGACTGGCACATCGAGCTGCCCATCCCCGATGGGATCTACATCGTGAACCTCTACTTCTGCGAGAGTTGCTGTGATCAGCGTCACTTCAAGATATCCCTCGAGGATGAGATCCTTGAAGAGGACGTCCATCGCGCCGCCTACGCCGACGCCTTTCACCAGGTGGCCGTCTACCCCTTCAGGGCGGTTGAGGTGAGCGATGGGGCCCTCTCCATCGGCCTCCTGCCCTGCCCGGAGTGCCCGGGCGCTACCGACTTCAACGCCATCCTCTCGGCGCTCGAGGTGATTCCCGCCGATGAGGACCCCTGCGAGAACCCGAACTTCCGCCAATGCGCCGGCAGGATCCAATGCGAAGCCGTCGACGGTGAGGCCGCCGTCTCCTGGAGTCCGCCGGAGTGCTTCGAGCCCGAGGGCTACGAGGTCTACCGCAACGGGGAGCTCATCCTGGAGCTCGATGGCCTCGAGACGAGCTTCGAGGACACCATGGTGAGCCGCAGCCAGAGCTACCGGGTCGAAACCCTCGTTCCCGATGGGGTGAGGCCCTGCCGGGCGATGAGCTGTACGCTCACCGACAACACCCTGCCCTTCGCGGTCCCCCTGCGAGTGAACGCCGGCGGACAGACCGTGACCGACAAGGAAGGCCGCACCTGGCTTGGCGATCCGAACGTCAACGCCGACGAGCTGGGGATCCGCGTCGATCCTCTCGGCG
>Ga0163108_10002164_pt1 | contig 14250 bp, 8 predicted proteins | sample Fk1155metaG_FD_109644 | JGI IMG/M metagenome (GOLD analysis project Ga0163108, IMG submission 109644) | Marine microbial communities from the Central Pacific Ocean - Fk160115 155m metaG | ecosystem: Environmental > Aquatic > Marine > Oceanic > Photic zone | place: The Central Pacific Ocean...
AGCCGGGCCAAGCGGCCTGGACGCACCTGAATTGGGATTCAGCCCTTAGGACTGGGTGTCTTCTATGTATTTGGTGACATCCCCGACGCTTTGGAGCTTTTCAGCCTCCTCATCGGGAATCTCGGTTCCAAATTCCTCCTCTAGCGCCATGACCAGCTCGACGGTGTCTAGCGAGTCCGCGCCCAAGTCCTCAATGAACTTGGCCTCCGGCTTGATTTGGTCTTCATTGACGCCGAGCTGCTCGACGATGATTTTGTTGATTCGATCTGCGGTTGAATTATCAGACATAAGTCTCCTAATGTACGGGGGCTTCTTTAAGAACGGCAGCCTGAGCCGTCAAGCAACTATTCGCAAAAAAACGCCTCCTGCCCGGTCACATCACCATGCCGCCGTCCACGGTGAGCACCTGCCCGGTAATGTATCCAGTCGGCTCCATTGCCAAAAACACTGCTGCGTGGGCGATATCGTCCGGTGAGCCGAACCGGCCCAGTGGCACGTCGCCAAGGATTTGAACACGTGTTTTTTCATCGAGCGCAGCGGTCATATCCGTCTCGATGAAGCCGGGTGCGATCGCGTTGGCTGTGATGCCGCGAGGTGCTAGCTCGCGGGCGATAGACTTGGTGAAGCCAATGAGGGCGGCCTTGCTCGCAGCGTAATTGCTTTGGCCGGCATTGCCAATGAGGCCGATCACCGAGGCGATGTTGATGATGCGTCCGCTGCGCTGTTTGATAAACGAACGTGTGAGTGCCTTCGTAAAGTTGAATGCCCCCTTGAGGTTGGTGTTCAGCACGGTGTCCCACTCCTCCTCGCTCATGCGCATGAGAAGGTTGTCGCGGGTAACGCCGGCGTTGTTCACGAGGATGTCGACTCTGCCTGCCGCCTCAAGGATTCCCTTAGCCGCTTCGGCTGCTGCTGCTGTGTCGGACACATCGACCGCCACCGGCCAGGCCTGCCGGCCAAGTGACTCGACCTCGGCGGCGACCTTGGCCGAGTTCTCCCCCGTGCGCGAGACGCAGGCCACGTCGGCACCCATTTTGGCATAAGCGAGGGCGACCGCCCGGCCAATCCCCCGACCAGCGCCTGTCACGACGGCGACTTTGTCAGTTAAGAAACTCATAAGCAGGCCCTGTTTTGGGAGTCACGGCGGGGTTGTGTCAATGCGCGATTCCTTTTATCCTGGCTTAACGAACGATCTCTACGACCTCGCGCCGGGTCGGGTCGCTCTCGCCGAGCTGGATCAGCGACGCGTTTTTGTATAGCGCGGAGTCCCGTGGTGGGTAGTCGACCTCGAGCCGTTTCCGCTGCCGTTTGAGTTCCTCGATAGAGAACACATCCAGTGCCACCGGGTCGGTGCTGAACCGCAGTTGGCCAAGGCTGGTCGTGTAGTGCAAAAGGCATTTATTCTGGCCGAGGTACTGGCACAGTAACGCATCAGTGATGCTTAGGACCAGCCGGTCGCCGAGATGCCGGCGCTGCTCTGCATCCTCAAGCGCCAGTATCTCCGGCACTGCCACAGAGAGTAGCGAGGCGTCCGCGTGGAAACGCCGGGAGTTGTCCATGCTGCCCTCGACCAAGCCGACCAAGTGGCCCGACACGCCGGCCTGATTGTGGTTAAGAAGCGGACAGATGCTGATGATGCGAGTCATTTCGCCGGTGAGCAACCGCGAAAGGTGCGACTTGCGACTGGATTGCTTCTCGTCTCGTGCGAAGCCAAGGTCCCCCGAAACTAGTGTGCCCACGATGGGCGATTCGTAAATGACATCCTCATCCCAGCCGGCGTCACGACACCCGTCGAGCCGCACACCGTGCCGTTTGGCTAGGCTGTCGTACCCAGCCGAACGAAGGCTGGGCAGTGATTGATCCCAGATAACGATCCGGTCTGGCGGCAACCGCGCCTCAAGCAATCCGCGCACGACGGCATCGACCACCGCCTTTCGGGTGCCGCCGATCGGTCCCGGCACTGAATTGACCTTGATGCCGACCGTGTCCGCCGGGGTGAGCAGCGTTAGCCAGGCAGCCGCCGCGCTTGGTTTGCCGGTGAGCCGCTTGAGCCCCTCGGAGACCATTTCTGCGACCCTGGCGCCATCGGCTTCAAACTCGCGCAGGGCGGACTTGTCCTCCACCAGTACGATCTGCGGCTTGGGCGGCGGTGTGGCTTCCTCCGCCTGGCCGAGTGTGGCCAGGGCAACGGAAAGCCAAAACACCTCAGCAAACCTCTGTAATTGGCGGTGTTTTTTTTTTGGAAACACGACAGCTAGGCACACAAAAGGAATTCTGCCTCCCTTGACTCGCCCGAACCGCGATGCTACCACAACCACATATGCGCACCACGCAAAAACCCATCGACAAGCCGGTCCACCTTTTGGCTGCGCTCTGTTTGACGGCTATTTTCGCCGGGTGCACCCCGCCAGAGCAAACCGCCCTCGAGGCCGGCAGTCGCCTGCTGGCTGCCGGGAACGTTGCCGAGGCCCTTGCCCAGCTTCAGGATGCCCGGGCGCGTATCGAGAAGCACCCCAGTCTCAAGACCAACCTCGTCGTCGTTAGTACCCTCTACAACCAGCTAGGCCTTGCTCACCAGATTCTCTCCAAGGACAAAACTGGTCCTGCGAAGAGCGATGAATTGGGGGAGGCTGAAAAGTGTTTTCGCCTCGCCGTCGACAACGGCAGCCCGGTCGGCAAGATTCAGGCCTATCAAAACCTCGCCTGGCTCCACCATGAGGCGCAGAACTGGGAGCACGCCGCCGACGCCTTCAAGACGCTGCAGATCACGATCAAAGACACCAAGTCCACCAAGCACGCGTTCGACCTCTGGCTCGAGAAGGGCATCGCCGAGTACCACGCGGGCCGGATCGACGAGGCGAAGCAGAGCTTCAGCAAAATCTCCAGCAACCCGAGTGCGCAAAACAACCTCGGCGGCATCGCGTGGAAGGAAAAAAAATACAGCACCGCCGCCGACCATTTCGAGCGAGCCATTGCAGTCGACAACAAAAACACATTAGCCCTACACAACCTCGGCGCGGCCCGGCAGCAGATGAAGCAATACGCCGCCGCACTGAAGGCTTATCGCAAATACCTTGACCTTATGCCGAACGGGGATTCTAACATCAAAAATCTTGCCGATAGCATCGAGGAATATCTGAATCCGGAGCCGGTCGCCGAAGTTGAGCCGGTCGCCGAAGTTGAGCCGGTCGCCGAAGTTGAGCCGGTCGCCGAAGTTGAGCCGGTCGCCGAAGTTGAGCCGGAGCCAGCCGAGGTCGTGATTGTTGAGCCGCCCGCTGAAGAGCCCGAGCCAGAACCGGCTGTAACAGAACCGGAAGTCACGACCGTGGTCGAGCCCGCCCCGCTGCCCGTCCCGGTGGCGACGCAGGAGCCGTCTGCAACCCAACCGGAACAGGCCGAGCATGGTGAACCAGCGTCGGAGCCGGAAGTCAGTCGAGCTGAAAACAGCCCGCCCGAATCGGAGCCGACCAAGGGCTGGAAGCAGCGGCTGAATCCGCTGACCTGGCTCGGTGGCGACGATGAAGAGAAAGCGGCCAAGCCTGAGAAAAAAAAGAAATTCCAGATTTCATGGCGCTCTAACACCCCCGTCCCGACCACCCCGTTGCCCAGCCATGTGCCGGTGGCGAAGGCGTCCACAAACACAGTGAAAGTGGCCAGCGTCCTACCCAGCGCTGTGGCTTTTCCGAAATACAAATATCTAAATCCGGCCCTTCCCAACAATGGCGACCGGCGGGTGGCCAAGGCCTACTTTGACGATGGAGTGGCAGCGCAGAAAGCCGAGGAATGGCAGCGGGCCAAGGCGGCTTACCTTGAGGCGGCCAAGGCCGACCCGGCTTGGTTCGACGCCCGGTTCGAGCTTGGTCAGGCTGCGTTTTACACGGGAGAAACAGACCTTGCCCTGCAGTCATTCGAGCACGCCTTGGCTATTCACCCCAACGACGGCCCGGCGCGGTTCAACTTCGCCATGTCGCTCGGACAGGGCAACTACTACGCCGCCGCAGCCCGCGAATTTGAAACCTTTCTGCAGTTCGATCCTGACAGCGTGCTGGGCCATTTCGAGGCCGGTAAGCTGTACGCCGAGAAGCTCAACGACGTGGCCCGAGCCGGCATCCACTACAAGCGCGTGATCGGCTTGAAGCCTGACCATCCGCAGGCGGTCACCATTCGCTACTGGCTCATTCGCAACAAGGCCAACTAACCACGCTGTCGGATCTGCCTTGCCCGTCATCCCCCAGGCCACGATTGAGCAGGTTCGCCACGCCAGCGACATCGTCGAGGTGATCGGCTCGTACCTTCCTCTCAAGCGTGCCGGTACGAACTTCATCGGACTATGCCCTTTTCACCGAGAGAAAACTCCAAGTTTCAACGTTTCGCCATCAAGGCAGACGTTCCACTGCTTCGGCTGTCACAAGGGCGGTGACGTGTTCACCTTCCTGCGCGAGTTTGAGAATCTCTCTTTTGTTGAGTCGGTGCAGCGCTTGGCTGAGCGGGTTCACATCCCGATCGAGTTTGAGATGAGCGCCGACCAACGCGAGGCCCACACTGACAAGGAGGCGCTTCGCTCCCTTCACGAGCAGGTGGCGCAGCGTTGGGAAGCCACCCTCGCCAACGATGCCCGTGCCCAAGTCGCCCGCAAATACCTGAGCAAGCGCGGTATCAGCGATGAGGCGGTAAAACGCTTCCGTTTAGGCTACGCACCGGACGAGTGGGCCGACATCGTCAACTGGGCCAAGTCGAAAAAACATGACGATGCCCTGCTCCAGAAAGGTGGTCTCGCCATCGCCGGCGAAAAGGGTCATTACGATCGGTTTCGCGGCCGACTTATTTTCCCGATCTGCGACGAGCAGGGCCGCGTCGTCGGCTTCAGTGGTCGCGTGCTGAGTGCCGAGCAGAAGGGAGGCAAATACATCAACTCCCCCGAGACGCCAATCTTCAGCAAAAGCCGCGTGATCTACGCGCTGGACAAAGCCAAGCGGTCGATCCTTGACGTTAAGTCGGCCATTGTCTGCGAGGGCCAGCTCGATACTATCGCCTGCCACCTGGCCGACATCGAGAACACTGTTGCACCGCAGGGCACTGCCCTCACCGCCGATCACGCCCGGATTCTCAAGCGCTATGCCGAGGAGGTCGTTCTCTGTTTCGACTCCGACATAGCCGGCCAAAATGCAGCCCTGCGCTCGCTGGATGATTTGCTCGCAAGCGGACTGGCAATCCGCGTCGCCGTCATCCCGCAACCCCACGATCCCGACAGCTTCATTCGCGAAAACGGTGCTGATGCCTTTCGGCAGCTCATCGTCGACGCACCCGGTTTTTTCGATTTCCTGCTCGACTACCTCTGCGGCTTGCACGATGCGAACAGCGACCGAGGCCGGGTCAACATCGTGCGGGGGATGCGGGACGCTGTGCAAAAGACAAACAACCCGGTACTCATCGATACCTATGCGCAAAAGGTTAGCCGACGGCTCGACGTCGATACCGATGCCGTGCGCGCCGAGTTCAAAAAAACCAAGCGCGCCTTCCAGCCGCCCGAACCGGAGTACGACGTGCCACCGCCGGAAGAGGGTGCGATGACCCGGCCGGGGCCAGTCGAGTTTTGGCTGCTCAAGCTCGCGCTTATTGACTGCAGCTCCACCGAGTGGCTCGAGATGCACCTTGATCCTGAATGGGTGAAGCACCCCGCCGTGCGCGAAATTCTCCAGCAACACTTCGCGCTGCATGCTGAGAATCCCGAAGCCGGCACACCGGAACTGCTTGGCGCCCTGAGCGCTGATTCCTTCAAGCGCTTGGCAACCGAGGCCGTGACCGACGGACGCGCCATCCCCGACCCGGCTAAGCAGTTGCAGGATATCGTCCTGCGATTGCGCAACCAGTTCATTGAGCGCCGCCTGACGGCGATCAAGCGCGAGCTAGCCGGCGTTAACGACGAGAAGTTGGCCAAGCTCATTGCCGAGCGCGATCAATTGAAGGAACTGACCCGGCACTCCCTCGAGCCCCTCGCTGGCTCTTGATCGCGCTTCGCCAGTCGCTCACTTGAGACCCAGTTGGCGCGAGAAATAGACGTACTCAAGGGCATATCGGTGTGCGTGCTGCTTGAGATTGGCACCGGCGGCGTGGCCACCCTCCATGTTTTCAAAATACAAAACCGGATGTCCTTGCTCGCGCATCCGGGCAACCATTTTTCGCGCGTGGCCGGGGTGCACGCGGTCGTCTTTGGTCGAGGTCTCGAAGAACACTTTTGGGTAGCTGCGTTCAGGGAATATATTTTGGTACGGCGAATACTTGAGGATTGCCTTGCGCATAACTGAGTCCTCCGGGTCGCCGTACTCGGCGGTCCAACTCGCGCCGGCGAGAAGCTTGGTGTAGCGCAGCATGTCGAGCAACGGCACACGGCAGACGACTGCGTTCATCAGGTCGGGGCGCTGTGTGAAGATGGCGCCGACAAGTAGGCCACCGTTGCTGCCGCCGGAGATGCCCAGGTGCTTGGGCGACGTGATGCCACGCTTGGCCAAGTCCTCTGCCACGACGATAAAATCGTCGTACGCCCGCTGGCGGTTCATCTTGAGCGCGGCCTTGTGCCAGCGCGGACCGAACTCGCCGCCACCGCGGATGTTCGCCACGGCGTACGCGCCCCCACGTTCGAGCCACAGCTTGCCGATCGTCGCCGAGTAGGTGGGCTTGAGCGAAATCTCGAATCCGCCGTAGCCGTAAAGGATCGTCGGCGTTGAGCCGTCGAGCTTGAGCCCCCTGCGGTGAATCACGAAGTACGGCACCTCTTCTCCATCTGTGCTCCCGACCATGTGTTGGCTGACCTGAAGCTCTTCGGCTTGGAACCGCGGTGGTAGCGACTTGAGCAGCGACAGCCCATTGACCTCCGCGTCGTACTCGCTCAGCCGGTCCGGCGTGATATGATTCTCGTAGTTTACCAGCACGGTGTCGGAGTAAGCGCTCGCTGCAGAGAGGGACACCGTCCCGTTGGGTGGCAACGGCAGCGCCTCGGCGTTCCACTCTCCGGACTTGGCATCCACGCCGAAGCGTAGAATGCGTCCTTTCACGTTTTGCAGCAGTGACACGTAAAGACCGCTGCGCGACACGGTGACACTCTCGATGCTCGTCCTGTTGTCCGGCGTGTAAATGGTCTCGACGTGGGGTAGCTTGCTGTTTGACCGAAGCGCCGCCGCGTTGATCGCCAGTAGTGCGCCCTGCGCCAAGATTCGCCCCTGGACTTCCCATGGCTCGCGCAGGGTGAACAGGATTCGTCCGGCGTAAAATCCGGCCAGGTCGGCCGACCGCTGCAACGGCAACCGTTGGAGTTGGCCGTCATCGCCAATGAGGTGGTATGCGCCGGTGTAAAATGTCAGCGACTGGTCGATAATCGGCAGAGTTGTCTTGCCGGATTCCAGTACGCGAGGCCAGATACCGATGTCCTCGTGCCGTCCCTCAAATAGGGTCTCGGCTTTGGCTAGGGGGGTTCCGCGTTTCCAGCGTTTCGCGATGCGCGGATAGCCAGATGCCGTCAACGAGCCTTCGCCCCAATTGGTGCCGACGAGTAGTGTGTCGCGGTTCAGCCATGTGACGCCGGACTTGGCCTCCGGCAACATAAAACCGCTCTCGACAAAGCACTTGGCCAATGTGTCGAACTCGCGATGAACCGATGCGTCCGTTCCCCCGCGCGAAAGCTTGACGAGGCAGCGCTCATAGTCCGGCGCTAGCCATGCGATGCCCTTGTACACCCAGTTTTCATTCTCGGCCTCGGCCAGTGCATCGATATCGATCACCGTTTCCCACTTCGGTTCGGCCTTGCGGTACGAGGCCAGAGGCGTCCGGCGTACGATGCCCCGGACGTGATCGGCATCCCGCCAAAAATTGTAAATCTGTCGGCCTCGAACCGAGCCGTACGGGATGCGGTCCCTGGCGTTGAGCAACTCCTCTGCCTGCGTGAGGAAGTGTTCATAACGCTCGTCGGCCTGAAGCTCTTCTAGGGTTTCGCCGTTGCGTTGCTCCACCCACTTGAGCGCGTGTTTGCCCTCGACTTCCTCCAACCAAAGAAACGGGTCGTCGACAATAGGGTTTCGCTGTGTCACTTCATCGGGCGAGGCCACGTTTGCCATCAGCAGTCCGCAAAGGAAAAAGGTCCATCTTTTCATCGCCGCCCGGGACGCTACCGCGCCAAGCCAAGCAGCACAATCAAGCGCTATTTCTTCTCGAGATCCTTGCGAGGGAAGAGAGGGGTTGGTTTGTTGCAGGTATGGCCTTTGGCTAAGTCGCCCCATTCCGCGAGGCTGAAGTCCGCCGGGGATCCGTCAAGGCCAAGCTGCTCAAAGATTTTCTCCGCCGTATCCGGAATGACAGGCCAGAGCAGCACTGCCAATATGCGGCACGACTCGGCAAGATTGTACAGCACCTCGTTGAGCCGGTCGGCTTGATCCTCCTGCTTGGCCAGCTTGAATGGTGCGGTCTGCTCGACGTATTGGTTGGCGCGATCGACCAATCCCCACACGCTCACCAGCGCCGCTTGGATTCGGTGAGATTTATAGTTCATCCGCGCCTCAGCGATCCATTTATTCGCATCCTCAGCGAGTTCATCGGAGGTTGTCTCGAGAGTGCCGCCCCGGTAGCGATTGAGCATCGAAAGCGACCGGTTGACGAGGTTGCCAAGGCCGTTGGCCAGCTCGGCGGAGTAGCGGGCCTGAAAACTTTCATCAGTCCAGTTGCCGTCCGGTCCGATGTCCAACTCGCGAACGACGTAGTAGCGAAACGCATCAACGCCCCACTCATCAATGACGGCAACGGGATCGACGACATTGCCGGTGGTCTTGCTCATCTTCTTGCCGTCCTTCTGCCACCAACCGTGTACGAGTACCTGCCCCGGCAGCGGCAACTCCATCGCCTTGAGCATGATCGGCCAGTAGACGGCGTGAAACTTGAGAATGTCTTTGCCGATGATGTGAATGTCCGCAGGCCAGAGGGAAGGGGCATCGGGCTTGACCTCAAGGCCGATCGGTCCGGCCACCGCTGTGTCGCCAAGCGCCGCCGGGATGCTGGTGTAGTTGCTTAGCGCGTCAAACCAAACGTACGTCACGTAATCCTCGTCGAACGGCAGCGGAATTCCCCACTCTAGCCGTTCCTTGGGCCGAGTGATGCAGAGATCCTCAAGGGTGTTGTTCTTGAGGAAACCAAGCACCTCGTTGCGACGTGTCGCCGGCTGTACGAAATCGGGGTTGGCCTCGATATGATCGATCAGCCACTGCTGGTGTTCGCTAAGCTTGAAGTAATAGTTGTGCTCCACCAACTCGGCGACCTCGCCGTAAAGTGGATCGAATGTCCCGTCTTCGCGCCGATCTTTCTCTGTTAAAAACGTTTCCTGCCGAGCAGAGTAAAAACCGCGATACTCTGCCTGATAAAAGTGATCTCCATCGTGCAGCTTTTGCAGCACCGCACACACGAACGCCTTGTGGCGTTTTGACGACGTGCGAACGAATTCCGCGATTGTCAGATTCAAGGAACCGGCGAAAGCCTCCCAGATTTCGGCGAACTCATCGCAGTACGCCTGCGGATCCTTGCCTGCATCATTCGCGGCTGCCTGCACCTTCTGGCCGTGTTCATCAAGGCCGGTCAGGTAAAACACCTCCTGCCCTAGGCTGCGATGCACCCGTGCGATGATGTCGGTGATGACCTTTTCATAGGCGTGCCCTAGGTGAGGTTCCCCGTTGACGTAGTCGATGGCCGTGGTGAGGTAAAACTGTTTACTCATCCGTCGCCCACTATGCGGTCAAGGCCAAGCGCTTGGCAATCTCGGGATGGCTGTTTGGTCAAGCGGGATCAATTATCCTTCGGTCTGGAGTGGAAGCTGAGTTTGTTGTACGGCCTACAGGCCGCCTCAAAATACCCAGCAACCGTCTCTCCTTCCCTGCGACTCACCGCAGTCAACTTGAGCTCGCCTCGAGCCCAACCGATTCGTTTGAAATTGACCGATTCCTGCCTGCCCATCCGGACAAATCCCCAAATGGTGAAGCCGTCGATCGGGATGCTTTCGGACACATTGTAGAAGCCGGGATCGACCATTAGGTTGATCATCACCTCCATTGGCGAGCCTTTGATTCTGCCGACTGCGGAAATCACAGGAAACCCATATCGCGATGTACCCTGGGTTGTCGCAGCACTCGCCCGCATGTCGGTGATCTCAATCGGATCATCCCCATGGATCAATTCAATAATGCATTTACCGATTTTGTTTTGAAAAGAAAGATCGCCGGTCTCTGACCACTCGGTATTGAACGTGCACTTCATTGTCAGCAACTTGGGTTTTTCTTTCACTACACCACTGCTTCGCATTTTTTTAGGCCAAAGCGGAACGGGCCCCGTTAACTCCCCGGCCAGCATGTCTCGTCTCTTGGAAATAAATCGGCGCACTGAATCAACGGCTGGATCGTACAGCCTTGTCGGCAAATGGGTGTGGGGCCGGAGCATCGGCACAAGTTTGTCCAGTCTCGCCTGCAGAGCCTGCTCGTCCCATACCTCGTCCAGAACCCTGAGTAACTCAGATCGGTAACGCTCTCGACCTTTCTCGGTGTTGTAGAGGCGATGCGCGACGGCCCCCTCTGCCATGATGGACAAGGGTGTGCCAGCCTGGCTGGCCTTGCCGCTGCGTGCTCTAAACACACCGTCGGTGCCCCATGGAATGAACTTGAACCGGTCGGATGCCGGATCGTTGTATATGAAAAAATTATTCTGGTTGCCAGTGTAGCCATCGTTGAAGCCAATCAGGCATTCCATTGACCAGTAGCGATAAAAATCATCCAGATCGAACACTTTGCCGATGGCGTCATAGAGTTGATCATTCGGCACGGTCAACGCCTTGGTCGCCTTGAGCAAGTCACTGCGATCGGTTTTCTTCGCGTTAGTCTTTGCGTCAAATGTGCCCACTGCCTTTTCAGTGAAGTCGCTGATCTGCCCCTCGTAAAGGTTCCCACTCGCCTTCGCAAAATGACGCTTGAGAAAATCCTTCCGCACCGATTCGACGTGACTGTAAATACCGAGATATTCGCCATTCACTGTGACACGCGCGAAGTTGCAGCGCGGTGCCGCTATGCCCGCTTTGCGGAACAACTCGTACGCCATGTGCTGTTTTACCAGCGATGCGTCGGTGTCGTTGTTGTTCAGTGTCATCAATGAGACACCCTTGAATTCCTGCTCTGTCCCAAACTTGTCAAAATTGATCTTGATTGATGGCCGTTGGGCATTCACGGAACCGAGCAATCCCTTCTTGCGCAGTCCCACGTTTTTGAACAGCTTGCCGCTTATGGTGACATCGCCTTTGAAATAGTGGTACGGATTGGGTCGCGGCTTGCCTGATTTGCGCGGTGTGGTTAATCCGAAAAGATCGTGATGCTCATACCTCATCCTTTTCCAGTCCTTGGCCGGCATCGTAACCTTCACCTCAAGCAATCGGTCGACCTCAAACGGATCTGCTTCAACCGGGATATTGGCACAATGCAGCAGGAGGAAATGTGCAATCGCAACCTGAAGGAAACTCAAGCGTGACATTTGCTAGCTGCGGTGAGAGTGAGGAAAACTGCTGACTCTGCAAGTACAATTCAGAGGAAATAAGCCTTAATCCCGGACCGGCTGGGCGATGCGGAGGTAGGCGAAGAAGTCTCGGAGCTGCTGGTCGCTCAGGCCGGCAAGCAACCCTTCCGGCATCAGGCTGCGGGGGCTGACTTTTAGCGACTCGACCTGCGACTGCTCGACGACCGCATCGCCTCCGTCAATGGCCCGCAGGATGAGCAGCTTGTCAGTGCGATCGGCGAGAAAACCGCTGAGCAGCCGCCCATCCTGCGTGCGCACCTGCATATGTTCGAAGCCCTCCCTAATTTCGCGGCTGGGATCGAGAATGCCCGGCAGCAGGGTGTCGAGATCGTCGCGCTGATAGTGTGTGAGGTTCGGGCCGATCCGGCCACCTTTGTGGAACAACTTGTGGCAGGCCGCGCAACGCTGCATGAACAACTCGCGCCCGCGATACGGGCTGCCGGTCCGCCTTTCCACCACCGCACGCACCCGGGCTATCTCTGCTGCCTGCCCAGTCGCCGCACGGCCAGCACTGGGCCAAAGCCTACTCGATTGGCGGGCGATCTCGCCGCCGTGGCTCAACAAGACTTCCGCGGTTGTCAGCGGCACATCGCGCTTGGCCAAGCGGCCCGACTCGACAGCGGCCAGTAACCGGCGGCTCCACTCGGGGCGGCTGGCGAGAAACGAAATCGCCGCCGGTCTGGCCGCCTCGGGAAAATTCGCGTAACGCCCGGCGACCGCCTGGCCAAGCGAGTCATCGCCGAACCGTTGCAACGCGAGCAGCGCCGCCGAGAGCACGCCGGTATCGGTATCGTGTTGCACCAGGTGCAGCAGGGCTTGCTGTAAACCGGCAGCCCCGACATCGCTCACGGCCCGGACAAGCTCGACCCGATCTTTGGCCGGCCGGCCGGTATCGCCGATGACTTGCAGCGCTTGACCAAGCGCGGCGGAGTCGCCCAGGCGCATCCGCAACACCAGCCGCGGATTGTCGAGATGCCGCAGTTGCTCGAGCAACTCGTCCGGCAGCCGGGGCAACGCCTGCCCCTCGAGCGCCTTGCTGAAGCCGGCCATCAACCTGTCGCGGTGCCCTTGAGTCGGCGCGTTTTTCAGCAACGCGGCGCAACCGATGAAATCGTCCTGCCGTCCCCGGGCCGCCAAGCGGCGCATGAGCCGCTCAAGAATGTGTCGCTCGACCATCGGTTGCCGGTAGAACATCGCGTCGCGAAACAGCTCCAGCACGGCGTCGCGGTCGTGTTCGCAATACCTCTCAATCACCAGCCAGCATTGCATCGGGATGAAAGGATCACCGACATCGACGTCGCGGCGGAGCAGTTCGGTAGCGAGGTTAAGCGCCTGGTCTCGCGGGAGGCGAATCGCCGTGCCGGCAATCTGCGAGCGCACCTCGGGGTGCCCCTCGCGCTGTGCCAGGCGGCGAACCGCATTGAAAAAACCGGCGGACAATTCGCGCTCGTCACCACGTAGCCGCACCGCCCAGGCGCGGACGTGAGGATATGGATGCTCCAGCAGTTCAGCGGCGAGCACATCGTCAAATACGCCGGCCTGGTGCAGTGCCCACAGTCCGTGCAGTGCGGCTCGACCGGATTCGGCATTGACCCATTTTCGGAGTTTTTTCGTTGTTGCCTGATTGGCACGTTGGCCCAGCAGGCGTACGGCAGTCTGCCGGTGCCACTTGTTTGGGTGTGATAAAAGTTGGATGAGCTGCTCGCCTGTTTTTGCACGAAGATCTGTGTCGGCGACGCGCGGTTTGGCCTTGGCTTGCAGCCGATAAATACGACCGGAGGTGGGATCGATCTGGCTTTGGTAATGTTGGCCGTGCGCGATGTAGCGCTCATAAAAATCGGCGATGAGTAACGAGCCATCCGGGGCGTTGGCCATGTACACCGGGCGGAAGGCGACGTCGTTATTTTTCACCGGGAAACCGATGTCGCGTGTGGTGAACGACGCCCCGCGCACGGTTCGCTCGCTCAGTACGAGGTAATGGTGTAGCGGATCGGCGCCGAGCAGCCTGCCCTGCCATACGTCCGGCATCGCGGAGCCGTTGACAGCGATAACGTTGTGGGAGAAGCGAGGGATGCTGCCGCCGGGCATCATTGGCATTTCGCCGAACGCAAACGGATTGTCCGGTGGCCCGAACTTGCCCGGGCTTTTGCCCTGCTTCAGGTAGAGGCCGCTTTGCACGTAGTGAAAGCCTCGTGTTCCGCCGCCATTGTGGCCGGAGAACAATCGGCCATCGGCGTCGAACTCCAGCCCAAACACGTTGCCACCGCCCTCGGCGAAAATCTCGAACTCGCGCGATTGGGGGTGGTAGCGCCAAACCATGCAGCCCTCGAAGTGCACCCCCGCCGCGCTCGGCAGATCGATACCGGGCCGGGTGACGCGGCAACTCACTGTGCTGCCCTGCGCGCCGTACAGCCAGCCGTCCGGCCCCCAGGTGATGCCGTTGGCCACCGAGTGCGTGTCCTCGAAACCGAAGCCAGCCAGATGCACTACCGGGTCGCCGTCCGGGATGTCATCACCGTTGCTATCGGGATAAAAGAGCAGGTGCGGCGTGTGCATGACCCAGACTCCACCGTGCCCGGGCAGGGCGGCGTTGGCGAGGCCCAACTTGTCGGCGAAAACCTTGTGCGTGTCGTAGGTGCCATCGCCATCGGTGTCCATGTGCAC
>Ga0163108_10002167_pt1 | contig 14245 bp, 17 predicted proteins | sample Fk1155metaG_FD_109644 | JGI IMG/M metagenome (GOLD analysis project Ga0163108, IMG submission 109644) | Marine microbial communities from the Central Pacific Ocean - Fk160115 155m metaG | ecosystem: Environmental > Aquatic > Marine > Oceanic > Photic zone | place: The Central Pacific Ocean...
ATGATAGTAGCGAAATCAGATCAGATTATAGATCTACCATTGAGGCACATTCGCTTTATCTGCAACAAAACCCAAATACATCTATCACATTAGAGGGACACGCTGATGAACGAGGTTCTCGTGAATATAATCTGGCTTTGGGAGAACGACGAGCAAAAACAGTTAAACAACAGATGCTATTACTCGGCGCTAATTCAAGCCAAATAAGATTAGTTAGTTATGGGGAAGAACGTCCTGCAAGTGACGGCCATGATGATTCTTCTTGGCAACAAAATAGACGTGTTGAAATTCTATATTAATTAAAAAAATTTTTGGTCTATATAGATGCGAATCTTTATTTGTTTGATTAGTTTTATTCTTTTTGGCGTAGCTCTAGCTGATGAAAAAAATACCGGTGAAAGTTTGACGCCTGTATATGAACCTGTAACAAGCGACATTAGTGAAAGGCTGGAAAAAATTGAAAAACAGCTTAACAACAGCGCGCTACTAGAAATGCTTGAATCTTTAGAGTCGCTAAAAGCAGAGATTAATACGCTACGTGGCGAAATTGAAGTGCAAACACATACAATAGATCAATTAAAACAAAAACAACGCGACCTCTATACAGACCTAGATAAAAGATTAGAGAGATTAGGGCCCAATAAAATTAATGAAAATTCTCCTGATGAGTTACAAACATTAAATGCAAATGCTGCTGGTGAAGAGTTAACAAATGAGGAAAATATAACGGATGAGGAGACACTTGTTATTGAAACAACTAGTGATATTGGGCAGAAAAATGAAACTATCAGTGAAGAAAAATTTCTAGATCCGAAAGAGGCTGAAAAAATTTATCGCAATGCATTTAAATTACTAAAAGAATCTCAATATGACCAAGCTCTTGTTGCATTTAAAAGTTTTTTAAAAGATTACCCAAATGATGCTTTATCCAATAATGCTCAATATTGGATCGGTGAGGCAAATTATGTAATGCAAAATTATGAAATTGCCATTAATGAATATCAAGCATTATTAAATACATATCCAGATAGCCAAAAAGCATCTCATGCGTTATTAAAAATAGGATACAGTTATACTGAGCTGGGGAATATGGCAGATGCAAAAAAGATTTTAAAAGAAGTGATTCGACAATATCCTGATACTACTGCATCAAAACTTGCAGCTGAACGTTTAAGTAAGATCAGGTAACTAAATAAATCAAAAATAATTAGATGGGAATTGGCCTTAATCTCTCTTCTTCAGCACAAAAAGATGAAATTTCGTTAATTGTTAACGAAATTTTCTATTCCATACAGGGTGAATCTTCAAGAATAGGTCTGCCAACAATTTTTATTCGATTAACTGGCTGTCCACTACGTTGTCAATATTGCGATACGGAATATGCATTCACTGAAGGAGAAAGAATGAATGTAGATTCAATTTTAAATAAAATAAAACGATACTCTACAAAATATGTCACTGTAACTGGCGGCGAACCTTTAGCTCAAAAAGCATGTGCCCTATTTTTAAAAAAACTTTGCAGCCATGGTTATGATGTTTCATTAGAAACAAATGGGGCAATTACCATTTCTAATATCGATAAAAGAGTTAAAAAAATAATAGATATAAAAACACCTGGCTCAAAGGAGGATAATAAAAATAATTTTGATAACCTTAAATATTTGACAAAAAATGATGAAATTAAATTTGTTATTTGTGATCGAATTGATTATGTTTGGGCAAAACAAAAAATAATTGAGAAAAAAATTTCGGGTATTTATGATATCATTTTCTCTCCTGTATATAAATCATTAGAATCTTCAGATTTAGCAAATTGGATACTTGAGGATAAATTAAACGTTCGTATGCAACTACAATTGCACAAATACTTATGGGGTGACCAGAAAGGTAAATAAATAAAATTTGCGCATAATCTCCAAAAAATTATTATTACTAAAAAACTTATTTAAAAAATTACGTGGAAAATTTTGATAAAGCAATTATCCTTATTTCTGGTGGTTTGGATTCTTCCGTAACACTCGCCATTGCTAAAGATCTTGGTTTTGATTGTTATGGATTAAGCTTCGATTACAAACAACGTCACATTTCTGAATTAAATGCAGCAAAGAATGTAGCTCGAGCGATAGGCGTTACTGAACACAAAATTATTAATATTGATTTGACTCAAATAGGTGGTTCTGCTCTAACTGATAATGAAATTGCAGTGCCTATTGAACCTTCTGATGGTATACCAATTACCTACGTACCTGCACGTAATACACTTTTTTTATCATATGCTATAGCTTGGGCGGAGGTAATTAATGCCTGCAATATTTTTATTGGTGTAAATATAGTTGACTACTCTGGATATCCTGATTGTAGACCAGAGTATATTAAGGCTTATGAAAAACTTGCATCTTTGGCAACGAAGGCTGGTACTGAAGGAATTAAATTTAATATACATACCCCTCTAATAAAATTAAATAAAGCTGAAATTATTAAAAAAGGCGTATCGCTTAATACAGACTTTTCATTAACGGTTTCGTGTTATCAAGCTGACGGGGAAGGTCGGGCCTGTGGTGTGTGTGACTCCTGCAGATTTAGAAGAGATGGATTTACTAATGCCAATGTGCCGGACCCGACAATCTACCAAAATAATTAACAGCACATAAATTAATTAAGTTGATGTTTACCCCTATTAGCATATGGGAGCATTACTAACTGCTGTGTTTCTATTAAACGTATATAGTTAAAATAACGTGTCCTAATTTCGCGCACGTATACAACCGTTTGGCCACAACGGCAATTTCTCACCTTTTTCCCATTTTTTTTATAAGGCTTAGCCATTGACAACATTGCTAATTCAACATTTTTGAACCATTTATTTTTATCTAGCCCCATTTCTTCTGCAAGTCTTCGGGCTCTCTTTAATCTTGTATACCCAGAATTATAAGACGCTACAGCGAACCACATACGATCGTGCAAAAGAATCGAATCATCAAATTTGTCTCTTAAATAGCTTAAATAACGTACACCGGCATTAATGCTTTCCTCAACATTTTTTACGTCGTTCAATCCCATTAATTCCGCGGTCGTTTTTGTTAACTGCATAACCCCTTTAGCACCTGCATAGGAATTTGCATTTGGATTAAACCGACTTTCTTGAAACATCAATGCGGTAATTAACCGCCAATCAAAACCATATTTTTTTGAATAATATTTTGTTACATTATCGTACGGAGATAGTGAATCAACTTTTACTAATTGGTTTTCAGAAGAATCTTGCCGTTCTGATTGTTCAAAATATCTTGCATGTAATAAATTATATTTCACGCCTCTATATTCACGTTCAATAAATCGATTAAGAGAATTATGTAACTGATCATTATCAGTTCTAACTGCCCAACGATGAGCCAAAGGTTCGAATAAAACAAATTTTGTATCTAGTTTCATCTCTTTCATACGGTTGAAATTTATCTGATGGCTACCTATAACAGTTAAGTCATATATACCAAAAGCAAGTTGCAGCATGATTGTTGTAACGTCTTCCGTCCCTGCTTCAATAAGTTCAAAATCTAAACCTTGTCCTTTAAGTCGAGAAATATAATTCCAATATGGGTTGTTGCGAGAAAGGCTTATTCTTTTGCCCGCTAAATCACGTGAATCTATTATTAAATTATCTCCCTTTCTGCCAATAATTACTGGGCTAGCATAATCATACGGTTTTGTATATTGAAATGAATCATTGTGTTCTAAGAAATTAGTAGCTAATGATGCGGCAATAACATCGCCTTTCCCCTCTTGTAATAATTGAAACATCTCTTTTTCTGATTTTGCTATTACAACATCTACACGCATTTGATTCTGTGAGGCAAACTCTCTTAATAACTCATATTCAAAACCATTAAGATTGCCATTATTTAAATAGTAGTGCTCTGGATTTGCATTAGTTATTACGCGAAGATAGCCTCTGTTTTTAATTGCGGGTAAATCGTCAATATAAATAGACGCTACATTGTGAGTAAGATGCTGTTTATTCAAATACTGATTTAATGCTTTGTGTAATTCTTTTGCATCATTTCCTACGCCCCACGCCATATTTCTCTCATCAGAAATGCTAAGACTGGTTTGTAATTCACTATTTGTGATTAAGTACTGATCAATAAAAAGACTATCAACAACTGCTAAATCATATTGGCCAGTTTTCACGCGTTCTAAAGCTTTCTGGTAAGAATCAAACTTTGGTATTTCTTGCAAAACCATTCCTGTTTGTGTTTTTGATAATTCAACAAGATAACTCCATACAGGGGATGCTTTATATGCAGCTACATGTCTACCTGTTAGGTCCTGGATACGTTTTATACGACTATTATTACGTCGCTGAACAATTTTATAACTTGCGCTCGTCCAAACATGTGTAAAATTAATTTGATTATGCAACTCGGAGACCAAGCTTTGATTCTGCCCAACAACGACATCACCATTCCCTGCTATCAATTCCGATACTAATTCCCACTCATTATTAACATAAAACCAATTAATTTTTAAACCATGTGTATTTGCAAATTCTTTAATTAGTAACTTTTCCGTTTTGCTAATAATACAATCATCATTTTTCTTTTGGAGTAAAACACGTAATATACCTCGCTCAAGTATTGCATCTAAATCTTTGGTGGCTTGAACATTAAAACTATCATTTTGAGTAATAAATTTATTCTTGGTATCAGAGGTATGACAAAAATTCTCTTGGGAACTTTCTTTATCTGAGCTTAATGCTGAAACTGTTGATGTACACAAAAAAAATAATGTCGCCAAACATAGTGAAGGTCTTATGAAATATTGCGTTTTATTCAATTTTACATTCAACCTCGTTCAGAAAATTTTAATATGTGTTAATGATACCTTATTTGTCCGATTATATTCTATATATAGTATTACGTTAAAATAATTACCCAAGATATTGATAAAAATAGAAAATATTCGCAATAAACGAATAAAAACAAAATATTGCGTTGCAAAAAATTATTGGATTTTGAAATAAATTAAGTGTTAGTACTTACTTTCTATTATGCTGATTACTAATTTCCTGTAATCGTTCGGGTGTTCCAACATCATTCCAATAACCATCAAAATATTGCCCGCCAAGAGTATTGTCCTTTGCAGACTGTATCAATAGTGGGGCAAGTGGAAAATGATTTTGTCTTGGCATGTACTTCCTAAAAAACCTTGGGTGATAACAACCTATCCCGCTATAAGTGAGTTTGTGTGGCCCTGCTGTTAAAATACGTCCTTTGTCTAATACAAAATCGCCTTGTTGATTATGTTCTGGGTTGTCTACTAAAACAAGATGGGCGTCATAATTATCAAGCTTAGAAAATAACGTTCTATAATCAAAATTAGTAAAAATATCTGCATTGGTAAGAATAAAAATCTGTTCTCCTAATAAAGGTAATGCTCGCGCTACTCCACCAGCAGTTTCAAGCGGGGAATCTCCTTCGTCAGAATATATTATTTTTACATGAAAATTTTTACCATCCCCTAAATTATCATGTATTTGGTCGCTAAACTTACCGGTATTGATAACAATTTTTTTAACGCCAGCTAAAACTAATGCTTCTATTTGATAAACAATAAGTGGTTTACCTGAAATCTCAAGCAACGATTTTGGTTTATTGTGAGTTAAATTAAGCATTCGTTCGCCATGTCCAGCGGCTAGTATCATTGCGTGCATTTATTTCTTTTCCTTTAATTTTGGCATAATCAGTTCTTCTAACATAATACATATCTGCTCTAACTCCTTATATGTATCCTTTAAATCTAAAATATATGAAAGTGTTCTAGGTATATCTTCTAGGAATTTTTGCTTTCCGTCCCGATGAGATAATCGAGCAAAAATTCCGCTGGCCTTAAAATGTCTTTGAACACCCATTAAATCGAACCATCTTACAAATTCATCCCGATCAATTTTAAATTTAGACTTATCCTCATAAAGCTTATTTAAATAAAAATCTACCCACTTATTAATTTCTTCCGTCGGCCACTTAATATAACAATCTTTTAAAATTGATACTAAATCATAACTAATTGGGCCATATACAGCGTCCTGATAGTCTATTATCCCTGGGTTATTTTCTTTTGTTACCATTAAATTTCTCGAATGAAAATCTCTGTGTACAAATACCTTTGGCTGTTGTTCTGCATTGGCTACGAGTAAATCAAATAACTTAATAAGATCTTTTCTTTGTGCTTGTTTTAATTCTATTTGTAAATGTTTTTCTATCAACCATTCAGTAAAAAGGTTCATTTCACTCCTTAATAAATTTTTATCATATTCATCAAGCCCGCCAACATTTGCTGAATTTTGGATCTTAACCAAAGCATTTATTGCGTCGGAATATAAATCATATATCGAACCATCATTAAGCTCATCAAGATATAAATCATCACCTAAATCACTTAACAGTAAAAACCCCTGTTCGATATTTACATTATGAATTACTGGCACACTGACATTACATGCATGTAATTTTTTTGTTATTTTGATAAATGATTTACAATTTTCCTGCTCTGGAGGGGCATCCATTACAATAAATGTCTTATTCTTCAGAAATAAGCGATGATATGTTCTAAAACTTGCATCTTCAGACGCAGGCCTCAAATTAAAGTTACTGGAACCGAGGGTATCTGTTAACCAATTTTGTAATGCGTTATATCGACCGGCCATAATAGATCTCTATTAAACTATAAAACATTTACAATTTCTGGGATATAAACAAAAAAATAATCACCGCAAATATACAGAATCATCATATAATCTGTCATTATCTTTAATTAATGATTAATCTGGTAGAAAAACTAATTAAATGCAGAGCTTTACTATATACGTAATAGAGGTGCTAGTTGGGTTGGGTCTTCTGATTATAGGCTCTCATTTCTTCATTGAGGCAACTGCTAATACAGCACTTAAATATAAAATATCGCCGTTAATCACCGGCTTAATTATAGTTGGTTTTGCTACATCTGCGCCCGAAATCTTCGTTGGTATAGAAGCTGCCTTGTTCGAAGAAAGGGTAAATATCGCTGTTGGCAATGCAATAGGTTCAAATATTGCCAATATCGGACTCATTGTAGGATTGACAGCGTTACTTTTCACAATAAAAATTAATAGCGGGAAAACGTTACAAAAATTATATGGTCTGATGTGTCTTGCAATGCTGCCCCCGTTTTTGCTGATGTCTATAGGGAATGACTTAACCCGAGAGGACTCAATAGTATTACTTTTATGTCTTGTAATATCATTTTATTTTTTGATGAAAATTGCTAATAACGTTCCTTATAACGACCCTGTCAGTAATCAATTCTCTAGCGAACTGAGTGAGATAGATGATAAATCAGCAATAAGTCTAATACTTAAAATGGCTATAGCTCTTGCGGTATTACTATTTGGGGCGTGGGTGCTCCTTTATGGAGCCGTTGGAATAGCCAAAAAATTTGGTATGTCCGATTTAGTAATTGGGTTAACTATTGTCGCTGTTGGGACGAGCCTGCCGGAGACCGCTACTTCGATAATGAGCTTAATCAAGAAAAAATACGATATCGCAATAGGTAATATTATTGGCTCCAATATGTTCAATATGCTGGCGGTGCTGTCTATCCCCGTATTAATCACCCCGATAGACTTGCTTGACCCTCATATTATCAAGCGAGATGTTGCATTCATGTTTTTTCTCACCCTAGTGTTTGCATCATTTTTATTTTATTTCAGCAAAAACAAATTAACCCGTTGTGAAGGTATAATATTGCTGCTTTTATTTGTAGGATATCAGTTTTTTATTTACCGAAGTACAGTAGGCTCATAAACATTGAAAAAGATAAGCCCCGATAAACTTAAAGCACTTGGTAAAGCTGTAATTGAAACCGAGCAGGCAGCCCTCTCGGCGTTAACCAAACGTGTTGATAATAAATTTGTTGATGCCTGCAACATTATTCTTGGCTGTAATGGTCGTACGGTCGTTACTGGTATGGGTAAATCCGGTCATATAGCAAATAAAATTGCAGCTACACTTGCAAGCACAGGGACACCAGCTTTTTTCGTTCATCCCGGTGAAGCTAGCCACGGTGATCTAGGCATGATCACCGCAGACGATGTCGTCATTGCTTTATCCAATTCTGGAGAAACTGATGAAATTATTGCTTTGCTTCCTGTAATCAAAAGATTGGATACGCCACTAATTACTCTAACTGGGAATCTCGATTCCACTTTGGCAAAAACATCGAGTGTAAATATAGATGTTAGTGTTAAAAAGGAAGCATGCCCACTTGGATTAGCACCAACCTCAAGCACAACTGCAACATTAGCCATGGGAGATGCTATGGCAATTGCACTTCTAGAGTCACGTGGATTTAGTGAAAACGATTTTGCTTTATCGCATCCAGGCGGGACATTAGGGAGACGCTTATTATTACGTGTGAACGATATCATGCATACCGGAAAGGGAATTCCAAAAGTCGTCGAAAATGCCACCCTTAGTGAAGCTTTAGTAGAAATGTCAGAAAAGGGTCTTGGTGTAACTACAATAGTAAACAAAAACGATGTTGTTTTAGGTATTTTTACTGATGGTGATTTGCGTCGAGCACTTGATTCTGGTGCTGATTTTAAAAATTGTCATGTTAAAGATGTAATGACAAAAAACGGCAAACAGATAATTATTAATTCGCTTGCTGCCTCTGCGTTAGCTCTGATGGAAACACATCGAATCAATGCACTCGTTGTAGTTGATGAAAAAAACAAATTATGTGGAATACTAAATATGCATGATCTTCTAATAGCAAGAGTTATCTAGAAATGGATAACAAAACTATTTTAAAAGATGCTAAGAACATAAAGCTTATAGTATTTGATGTTGACGGTGTTTTAACTGATGGTAAATTAATTCTCGGGGAAGACGGAAATGAATACAAATCTTTTTATGTAAGAGATGGGCAAGGCTTGGTAATGCTGATAAAAACAGAATGTGATGTTGCGGTTATAACTGCCCGATCATCTAACATAGTTGCTGAACGAATGGCATCTCTTGGTATCAAACATATATATCAAGGAGCAGAAAACAAAGGTCGAGTTCTTAAAAAACTCATTGACAAACTAGGTATAACTTTTGCTGAAGTTGCGTATGTTGGAGATGATGTTATCGACCTACCAGCAATGAATAAAGTAGCTTTGCCAATTGCGGTAGCAGATGCTCACCCTGAGGTTAAAAAAATGGCTAAATTTATAACTGAAAATAATGGTGGGCAAGGAGCTGTCAGGGAAATATGTGAATTGATAATGATCGCCCAAAATAATTTTGAAAAACAAATCAAAACGTATCTATCTTCATAAAAAATTGATTATTTAGAAAATTTGAATGATATGTTTAATAGTAGATGGAAATTAGCATTTACACTAATAATGGTTGCTGGACTTAGTTACTGGTTGCTGGACATGCTTATCATAGATGATAAGGAAGTGCTTTCAAAAATAGCTCATTACCCTGACTACTACATGGAAAATTTTAACACACTGAAAATGAGTAAGGATGGCAACCCAAGAAATCATCTTAGTGCTTCCTATATGGCGCACTACCCAGATGATAATACAACTGAATTGGACTACCCTAAACTCAAAATATTTAGAGAAAACAAATTGCCTATCCATGTGAGTGCAGACAAGGGGTGGGTTACTTCAAGCAATGAAGTTATTTTGCTAATAGGAAATGTTTATCTATATCAAACAGACAGTTTTGGAGAAATGAATCTTGAATTAATGACAAAAGATGCGCGTATTTTGATTGACAAAGAATATGCAGAAACAAATAAACCTGCGACGTTAATAAATAAAAATTCGACTACGAATTCAATAGGAATGCGTATATATTTACAAGATCAACGTATGGAGTTTCTAAACGATGTACAAACTACGATTGAAAAAAATACAAAAAATTAAAATTTTAACAATTACTTTTTTTACGCTCGTAGTTAATTATGCTTATTGCCTTTCTACAGATAGTGAACAAGATATTGAAATTGAAGCCAATACTGCCGAAATGGATGATGTTAAAAAAGTTACTATATATCGTGGTGATGTTATTGTAACTCAAGGTAGTATTAGAATGACTGGACATACTATGCATGTGTATTTTGATAAAAATAATGATATGGAACTTGTTATTATGGATGGAACGCCTGCAACATATCGTCAGTTACCAGATGACAGTACGGTATATGATGAAGCTGAAGCATTGAGAATGGAATATTATGAATTAAAAAACTATGTAATATTGATTGGCCAAGCAAAAATAACCCAGGAGGGAACAAAACTTATTGGTGAACGAATAGAATATGATACGGTATTAAGTAAAGTTAAAGCTGAGGGAAAATCTAGTACAACAACAAAAGGAGAAGATAAAGTAAAACCCGAAAGCGAACGTGTAAAAATAATAATAAAAAAGAAAAATAAGAACACAGATTGAGAAAAATCATATTAGTATAAATAAATATATTGGAAAATTAATTTAAAAACAAACTCAATTCTATATTTGCCTATGAGTACATTATCAATACGTCATTTATCAAAATCTTACCGCTCAAGAGAAGTTGTATCAGATGTAAGTTTAATGGTAGAAAGTGGTGAGACTGTTGGCCTTTTAGGCCCAAATGGCGCAGGCAAAACAACTAGTTTTTATATGATAGTAGGTTTAGTGAAATCTAATGCTGGGAGCATACACATTGATGAACTTGAAATTGGTCAGCTTAGTATGGACAAGAGATCGCGGCTTGGACTTAGCTATCTCCCGCAAGAGACTTCTATATTTAGGAAACTGACAGTAGAAGAAAATATAATGGCAATACTGGAAACTCATATGTCAACGAACAAACAAAGCATGAAACAACGTGTAAATCTGCTGTTAGATGAATTTCATATTGAACATCTCAGAGATAACTTAGGTACTAGTCTTTCCGGGGGTGAGAGACGACGTGTTGAAATAGCAAGAGCGATCGCGATGAAACCGAGATTTTTATTACTAGATGAGCCTTTTGCAGGCATAGACCCAATTTCTATTAATGACATACAAAAACTAATCAGTGAACTTTGCGCCCATGGAATTGGTGTATTAATAACTGACCACAATGTAAGAGAAACGCTTGGTATCTGTGACAGAGCTTACATAGTAAATAATGGTAAAATTCTGTCTGAGGGTACGTCCGAACAAATCTTAAATGATGAAAAAGTTAGAGATGTTTATCTGGGGGAAAAATTTTCTTTATAAGTATTTTAGTGTTATTTGCATACCATAAATAAATAATAATTAAAATGAAACCATCATTACAACAAAAAACATCCCAAGGTCTTGCAATGACCCAACAATTACAACAAGCAATTTTCTTGTTGCAGTTGTCTAGTATGGAGCTGAAAGCAGAAATTCAGGAAAAACTAGAATCGAATGTAATGCTTGAAATTGAAGAAGACGAAGTTGGAGAAAATTCAAATGAACAATCTGAAATTGAAGAAGCATCATCTAATAACCAAATAGAAGATACCGATATTGAAACAATTGGTGAAGAAAATTTTGAAAATACTTCAACAAATAAAAAAACAAATTCTGAAAATCAATCTACTGCGTTTGAATTCGAAGAAGAAGATGGCAGATATAAAACACTGCAAGAACATTTGCGATGGCAGCTTAATTTAATTCCTATATCAGACAATGATAAAGTTATTGCAGAAACCATCATTGACTCACTAAATGATGACGGTTTTTTGGACTGTACTCTAGAAAATATTTTAGAAACTATTGGTAATGAGTTAGAAGAAACTGGCATCGAAGAAGTAGAAGCTGTTTTAAAAATAATTCAATCTCTTGATCCAGTTGGAGTTGGGGCAAGAGACTTAAAAGAATGTTTGCTTATTCAATTAAGACAATTTGACCAAAAAAAACAAAAAGTACAAAAAGCAAAAGAACTTGTTGATGGCTACTTTGATATTCTAGCTATCCATGATTACAAACAACTTATGAAAAAATTGAAGTTAACCGAAAAAGAATTGGAAAAAATAATAGGTTTTATCCAAACCATGAACCCCAGGCCTGGAAGTCACATTAATAACACCCGCACAGAATACATAATACCGGATATTAATGTTGAAAAAGAAAATAATAAATGGGTTGTCAGAATTAATAAAGGGGCAGTACCTGCTCTTCGAGTAAACTCGGAATATAAAAAAATGATCAAGCGTGCAGATAACAGTGCTGATAATCAGACACTAAAATCTCATCTACAAGAAGCCGATTGGCTTATTAAAAGTTTGCAACATAGATGTGAAACACTATTAAATGTCTCTACGTGTATTGTTGAACATCAACGTGATTTTCTAGAGCACGGCGAAGAGGCTATGAAGCCGCTAATATTACAGGACATTGCCAATGCTTTAGACCTTCATGAATCAACAATTTCACGAGCCACAACTCGTAAATATATGCATACGCCAAGAGGAACTTATGAGCTTAAATACTTTTTTGCGAGCCATGTCGGGACAGACCGCGGGGGAATTCGCTCATCAACTGCAATACGTGCTTTGATAAAAAAGATGGTAGATAACGAATTACCTAATAAACCCCTAAGTGATAATAAGATTACGGCTTTATTAAAAAAAGAAGGGATTAATGTAGCCAGAAGAACTATCGCAAAATATCGAGAAGGTATGTCAATACCGCCATCCAATGAAAGAAAAAGAATGTCAAAATAAGATATTGGGTGCAGTCAAATGATAAAAATTAATATAACGGGCCGTCAAATCAATATTACCAATGCATTAAATATATATACAAAAAATAAATTTCAAAAATTAAGAAAATATTATAAACGCCCACTCAGTCTTATAAACTTCTATTAAAATGAAAATTTCAGATATTTTATCTCCAAAAAACATATTATCAAATATTCAATGTAGCAGTAAAAAAGCTGCTATAGAATTATTGGCTAAAAATCTCGCTGATTCTAATAATGGAATTTCACAGATAGAAATTATTGATTGTCTTACAGCTCGCGAAAAGTTGGGAAGTACTGGGTTAGGCAATGGTATTGCAATACCTCATGGACGCTTAAAATATTGTAAAGAGACAATAGCTGGCTTTATACAACTAAACAATGGTGTTGATTACGAAGCAATTGACAATACTCCTGTTGATTTAATATTTGCCTTAATTGTTCCTGAAGAATCGACCGATGAACACCTACATATATTATCAATACTCGCAAAAACATTAAGCAATTCAAAAACTATTAACAAATTAAGAAATTCAAAAAATCCAACAGAGATATTTACTCTTCTCACAAATAGCCACTAAATATATTTAGGAATTACGTAATGAGTGTAAGTATATTAATTATTTCACATGGCAATATAGGCGCATCCTTAATCGATGCTGCAAAACAAACGATTGGCAACAGCACTTTAAAAATAAAGACTTTAGATGCCAATATAGATTTAGATGCCAATATAGAGTCGACTCTAGATGAATTATATACAAAGGCCTCTTCACTTGTTAAAGAAATTGATCAAGGTGATGGCGTTTTGATTTTGACTGACCTTTTTGGTTCTACGCCAAGTAATATCGCTCATCGTTTATCAAAGAAAAATAATGTTAGTGTTGTGGCCGGAATTAATCTATCAATGCTAATACGCATATTGAATTACCCGCATTTAGATTTAGAAGCGATAACAAAAAAGGCCTATAGCGGCGGAATAGATGGGATAAAAATAAATGGCGCATATAGCGATGATATTAAGTGAAAAATAAAAAAATAATAATAAGTAACAAATTGGGCTTACATGCACGTGCGGCTGCAAAATTTGTTCGTATTGCCTCAGGGTTTCAGTCTGAGATTATGATACATTTAGGTAACCACGAAGTAAGTGGGAAAAGTATTATGGGTATTATGATGCTAGCTGCAGGGAAGGGAACAGAGATTGGTCTTATGACTGTTGGGCCTGACGAAGATGAAGCTATGACTGCGTTGGAAAACTTGATTATTAATAGATTTGGTGAAGCGGAATGACTATTTCAATACAAGGTATTAGTATCTCGCGAGGTATTGCTATAGGGAAAGTCCATTGCATAGAGCATGATCAAATTGACGCGCCTGAATATGTGATACAAAAAACACAAATCGAGAATGAAATATCGCGTCTTAATGATGCGATTACAAATGCCCGTAACGAATTACAGGC
>Ga0163108_10002169_pt1 | contig 14235 bp, 9 predicted proteins | sample Fk1155metaG_FD_109644 | JGI IMG/M metagenome (GOLD analysis project Ga0163108, IMG submission 109644) | Marine microbial communities from the Central Pacific Ocean - Fk160115 155m metaG | ecosystem: Environmental > Aquatic > Marine > Oceanic > Photic zone | place: The Central Pacific Ocean...
AAAACTTATGCTCGAATGATTGAGGCAGCAGGAAGAGAAGGAGATATTTTACTCGGTATTTCTACCTCAGGTAATTCCCCAAATGTGGTAAATGCTTTGCAAAAAGCAAATGAAACTGGACTGAAAACTATTGGGTTTACCGGAAATAATGGAGGGAAGATGGCTAGTATTTGTGATTATATCATCAAAATTCCATCTGATGATACGCCAAGAGTTCAAGAGGCACATATCTTAATTGGACATATTATTTGTCAGTTAATAGAAGAAGAATTATTTTAATGGAAACTTCAAATTTTGACACTCTTTTCCTAGACAGGGATGGTGTAATAAATAAAAAATTAGACGGAAAATATATTAGAAATTGGGGGGAATTTACTTTCATTCCTAATGTACTAAGTTCTATTTCAAAACTTTCAGGATTATTTAATAGAATGATTATCATTACTAATCAGCAAGGGATTGGGAAAGGGCTAATGAGTGAGGATAATCTACTTTTTTTGCATCAGAAGATGTTAAATGAGATTGAACAAGCAGGCGGAAAAATTAATAAGATTTATTTTTGCCCACATTTAGAAACAGACAATTGCAATTGTCGAAAGCCAAAAATTGGAATGATTGAAGAAGCAATTCAAGACTTTCCTTCCATCAACATTAACAAATCATACTTAATTGGAGACTCTCCCTCTGATATAAAGGCAGGAGAAAGGGCAGGGCTTAAGACCATAAAAGTGGATAATAATTTTACTTTAAATAATTGGGAAAAGCAGATCTTAGCCTATTAAATTATTTATGAGTATTTTTACAATTGCAAAAACAAGTTAGACTTTAATGAAGAAAGCGATAATTACAGGGATTACTGGACAGGATGGAGCATATTTAGCCAAATTACTATTATCAAAGAATTATAAAGTTTTTGGAGCTTATAGGCGAACAAGTTCCCAAAGTTTTTGGCGAATAAAATATCTTGGGATTCAGGATAATCCAAACCTTAAACTTATTGAACATGATTTGATTGATGCGTCAAGTACAATAAGAATGGTTTCTGAAATTAGACCAGATGAGATTTACAATTTGGCTGCACAAAGTTTTGTGCATGTATCATTTGACCAGCCATTATCAACAAGTATGATTACAGGAATTGGAGTTACTCATTTACTTGAGGCTATTAGGATAATAAATAAGAATATTAAGTTTTATCAAGCTTCTACTTCCGAGCTTTACGGAAAAGCGCAAGAAGTCCCACAGAAAGAAACAACTCCTTTTTATCCTAGAAGTCCTTATGGTATTTCAAAATTGTACGCCTACTGGATGACTCAGAATTACAGAGAATCTTATGATATATTTGCTTGTAGCGGAATTCTTTTTAATCATGAATCTCCGCTTAGAGGGTTGGAATTTGTAACAAGAAAAATTACTGATGGAGTTGCAAGATTTAATGCAGCAGAAGGGAATTGTATTGAATTAGGAAATTTGGATGCAAGCAGAGATTGGGGTTATGCTCCAGAATTTGTAGAGGGTATGTATAGAATGATGCAGCATGAAACTTCTGATAATTTTGTTTTAGCAACAAATAGGGCAGTTACAGTAAAGCGGTTTACCGAATTAGCATTTGAGGTAATAGGAACAGAAATAATATGGGAAGGTGCAGGAGTTAAAGAAAAAGGAATTGATAAAAAAACAGGGGAAGAAATTGTAAAAGTAAGTGAAAAATATTTCAGATTGGCAGAAGTAGATGCTTTAATAGGAAGTCCTGCAAAAGCAGAAAAACTCTTAGGCTGGAAACCAAAAACCACTGTGGAAGAGCTTTGTAAAATAATGGTTGAATCTGATATAGAAGGGTTAAAAAATAATTCAAAAAGATAAGATGTTTGGCGCCTACATAGATATTCTACTTTCATTTGTAACTGCATTTGTAATTACCTTTTTGGCTATTCCTAAAATAATATTTCTTGCACAAAAATTTCGTTTGTACGACAGTGCTGGTGTGCGCTCTTCTCATATCGGGAAAGTGCCTATTTTTGGAGGCATAGCTATTTTTGCTGGCATTATCTTTTCTTTGCTTTTTTGGGCAGAAATAGAACAAATCCAATTTATTATTATAAGTATGTTTGTTGTTTTCTTTATTGGGGTTCTTGACGATCTACTTTCCCTTTCCCCAACTAGAAAATTGTTTGGACAAATTATTGCCATTCTGATAATAATATACCTCCATGATTTGCAAATAGACAATATGCATGGGGTATTGGGGATTTATGAGCTATCGGAAATTATCGCAACATTATTTACTGTTTTTGTGGTAATTGTAATTACCAATGGGTTTAATTTAATTGATGGAGTGGATGGATTAGCAGGATCATTAGGGATTATTGCATCTTTGTCATTTGGAGTTTTAGCATTTTTTTCTGATCAGATAAATATGTCATTGCTTGCATTTACACTTATGGGGGCTCTTCTAGGATTTTTAATTCACAACAATTCTCCAGCCAAAATTTTTATGGGAGATACTGGCTCATTAGTTGTGGGGTTGATTTTATCCATTTTATCCATAAATTCTATTAATTCTGGCATAATAAATGACGCCATTCACTTGCCGAATAAAGGTCCTTTGGTTGCAATAGCTATATTGGCTGTTCTTTTATTTGATTCATTTAGGGTTTTTGTAGTGCGAATAATTAGAGGGAGAAACCCTCTTTCTCCAGATATGAATCACATTCATCACGGCTTATTAGATTTGGGTTTTGGGCATCAAAAAACAACTTTGATTATTTGCATAATGAATATGCTTTTAATTGTTTTTGCTTACTTTTTGTTAAATATGAATGTAAATTTTGCTATTACCATTTTTGCAGCAGTTAATTTTACACTTTTATACATTCCCTTTTTGATGAGAAAAAAGAATGATGATTAGAAAATGTTCGTTTTTTGTATTTGTATTTGTATTTGTTCAAATCAATGCACAACACACTAACTTACCTTTAGGCCATGATGCAAATTTAATTTGTGAGCAAGAAATTAACGCTAGTGAAATTCATTCTTCATTTAGGCCTCTAATAGAAGCAACTGTAAATAGGGAGGTAAATACTGACTCCTTACACCTTTTAGAATTTTCCAATAAGTGGACAAAATGGCATAAAAGAAAATTGTTTTCAGAGCATCTTATTATCATTAAAGGTGAGGATTATAAAGTTACGGCTTCTCCTATAATTTATTTTTCAAAAGGTAGAGAGATGGAAAGTGAAGCCAAGATTTTTAGTAATACAAGAGGTTTCATTATTGAAGGAGATATTGGGAAATCTGTATCTTTCTTTTCTTCTTTTGCGGAAAATCAGGCTATTTTTCCAAATTATTTAGATGCTAAGATTAGAAAAATAAAAGTAGTCCCTGGGCAGGGATATGCCAGAGATTTCAAAAAAACAGGATTTGATTATGCCATGGCATCCGGCTATGTCGGGATAAAACCAGCTAAACATTTTGTGGTTCAGTTCGGTCATGGCAAACATTTTATTGGGGATGGCTATAGGTCACTTTTACTTTCAGATAATGCCTTTAATTATCCTTTTTTGCGTATTCAAACTTCTTTTTGGAAAGTGCAATACACCAACCTTTATGCCGAAATGCAGGATATCAACTATTTTGAAAATAACGGAATTGATGATTATGACCAAATGGGCTATGCTAAAAAATACGTATCCTCTCATTATTTATCTGCAAATGTAAATTCAAAACTCAATATTGGGATTTTTGAATCTGTAATTTGGAAAGTAAATCATGCACCTGGAAATAGAGGATTTGATGTAAATTATTTGAATCCTATTGCTCTTTTTCGTCCTTTGGAATATTCCATTAACTCTCCTGACAATGCCCTTGTTGGCATAAATGCTAAATACAAACTACCTCTTAAATCTTATTTATACGGGCAATTGGTTTTAGATGAATTTAGTTTGAATGAAATGAAAGGAGGTAGTGATTGGTATGGTTCAAAATACGGATATCAATTGGGGGTAAAAATGTATGATGCAATTGGTTTGGAAAATCTCACAATGCAAATAGAATATAACTTGGTGAGACCTTACACTTATGCGCATCATAACCCTCAGCAAAATCATGCACATTACAACCAACCACTAGCCCATCCGCTTGGCGCTAATTTTTCCGAAAAACTTCTTATAATAAATTACAGAAAAGAGAGATGGGTAGCAAGAGCGCAATTGATGTTGGCAAAATATGGTGATAAAATAAAAGGAGACCTAACTTCATATGGAAATGATGTCTATATGTCTACTGGTGAATTTGAAGAACATTCTGGCTTTATACATGCTGGAAGACCATCTGATTTTGGTATTGTGATGTATCAAGGGAACCTTACAGATATCAATTATATGCAATTTAATATTGCATATATTATTAATCCTACGACCAATTTTAAAATTGATTTTACGATAATGAAAAGAAATTTAGTAAGTGAATCAAAAGAGGTAAATACTATCTTTTATTCCATTGGACTCAAAACAGACTTGTTCAATCATTATTGCGATTTTTAGACCGCTAATTTTATAAAAAGCAGCAGAAATTGCAGTATCAAAATCAACCTCAAATTATTCTAAAAAATAAAAGTGCGTTCTGGAATTGACATTAACGAAAATCCTTATGGTGCTTATGATGGCACAAACGATAGAGACATAAAAACTTTAATAAAAGACATTAGGGTTTTAATGGCAGAATACAAACAAAAAGAAAATCAGGATAAAAATTAGTAGATTATATAATACGATATTATTTTTTGTTTTTCTTTTGGTTTCTCAAAGAGCAGATGCCCAATGTACCATGTGTAAAGCTGTGGTAGAAGCTAATTTGGAAAGCGTAGGAAGTATAGGCGCAGGACTAAATAATGGCATACTATATTTGATGGCAATGACCTACATCTCCATTGTTGTTGTAGGTCTAATTTGGTATAATCTAAAAAAGGAGCCAGAAAGCTAAAATCTTCTTACATTTGCGACTCACAAAATTTAAGATGAAGAAACACATCCTTTTTTTGCTAGCTACTTCATGCACTTTAAATATATTTTCCCAAAAAAGCTGGACTTTAGAAGAATGCATTAGTAGGGCAAAAGAGGAAAATCTGGATATAAAACAAGCCAAACTTTCTGTTTTATCCTCTGAGCAACAACTCCTTCAAACCAAATTATCTTTATTCCCATCCTTAAACGGAAGTGGTTCGCAAGGATACAATTACGGCAGAACGGTTGATCCTTACTCCAATGAGTTTACTAACCTAAATGTAAAAACAAATAATTTTTCACTATACTCTTCTGTTACTCTTTTTAGTGGTTTCCAGAACCTCAATAAAGTAAAGCGTGATAATTATGAGTATATGGCTAAAAAATATGATGTTGAGAAAGTGATAAATGACATTTCAATAACTGTGGCAACTGATTTTTTGCAACTGCGTTTCAATAAGGAATTGGTAATAATGGCAGAAAAACAATTAGAAATATCCTTTCAGCAAGAAGAAAGAATAGGGAAACTGGTAAGTGCTGGGCAACTAGCAAAGGGTTCACTACTGGAAACTCAATCACAAGTTGCATCCGAACAATTGCAATTAGTAAAAGCCAAAAGTCAAAAAGAAATAGCACTACTGAACATCAAGCAGTTATTAGAAATTAGAGTTAATACCGACTTTGATATTGTGGCTCCCTCTATTTCTTTACCAAATCAGAGTAAAGTACCCTCTACAGACGAGATTTATAATGCCGCATTAAATGTTTTTCCAAATGTAAAAAGCGCAGAATATAGATTGAAAAGTTGTGACAAAAATTTAACTATTTCCAAAGGAGGAAGATTCCCAAAAATTACGCTAAATGGCTCAATGGGTTCTGGTTATTCGGATGCAAGAACAAGAATTACAGGAGTGGATTCTTTGGGAATGACCACATCAGGATATCAACTTGCTTCTGGAGAACGTGTGCTGATGCCTGTTTATAATTATAACTCAGAAATTACTCCTTTTAACCAACAGCTAAAAGATAATTTTTCTCAATCGCTTTCTTTTTCACTTAGCATACCTCTATTTAATGGATGGATGACAAACTCCTCCATTGCCAATGCAAAAATTGGAGTACTGAGTGCTAAGAATGATTTGCAGAAAACAAAAAACCAATTAAGAAAACAAGTTGAACAAGTAAGGGCAGATGTAATTGCTGCTGAAAAGCAATATGAGTTTGCTAAAAAATCAGTAGAAGCTTTGCAAGAATCCTTTAGCTATAATGAGCAAAAATTTAATGAAGGCATACTCAATGTTTATGATTATAATAATGCCAAAAACAAACTTATAAAAGCAGAGTCAGATTTAATACAAGCAAAATATGATTATTTATTCAAAATTAAAATCCTTGATTTCTTTCTAGGAAAACCTTTAACTTTATAGTTATGAAAATATTTATCGCCTTATCCATTGTCGCATCCATTTTTTATTTTTTTGGCAAAAAAAAGCAAAATACAAAACTTAAAAAATTAGGAATAGGCATTTTCATTTTGGCATTTATCATGCTAATCTGCACACTTACAGGAGTCATTAAAACAGAAGATGCTCTTTTAGTGGAAACAGAAATGGTGGAAAGGAGAACAATTATTGAAACTGTTTCGGCTAGTGGAAAAATACAGCCAGAAGTAGAAGTTAAAATTTCTCCAGATGTTTCAGGTGAGATAGTGGCGTTACTTATAAGGGAAGGAGACAGGGTAAGTAAAGGAGAATTGCTCGTAAAAATAAAACCAGATATTTACAAATCAATTTTAGAAAGAAGTAAGGCTTCTGTAAATACAGCCAAAGCAAATTTAGCTAAATCCAAAGCGCAATTGACTGAAAGTAAAGCAAGCTTTAACAGAAACAAACGACTTTATAATCAGGAAGCGATTTCATTATCAGAATTTGAGCAAATTGAGGCCGTTTATAAAGTAGCAGAATTGACTGTGGAGAGTTCTGAATATGCAGTAAGTAGTGCTGAGGCATCCTTTAATGAGGCGGAAGAAAATTTGGATAAAACTTCCATTTATGCGCCAGTGCATGGCACTATTTCTAGATTGAATGTAGAACTTGGCGAGAGGGTAGTTGGAACAGGGCAAATGTCAGGAACAGAGCTAATGCGCTTGGCAGATTTGAGCGCCATGGAAGTTGCAGTGGAGGTAAATGAAAACGATATTGTTCGTGTGCATTTAAATGATACTACCCTTATTGAAGTAGATGCTTTTTTTGGGGAGGAATTTCAAGGGGTTGTTACCGAAATTGCAAATTCGGCAAATGTAAGCGGGGTTAGTGCAGACCAAGTTACTAACTTTGAAGTAAAGATTAGGATATTGGGTAAGACCATATTTCGTCCTGGAATGACGGCATCTGTTGAGGTACAAACCAAAATAGTGAAAAATATTATTTCAGTTCCTATTCAAGCAGTAACAACAAGAAAAGACACAGTAAAAAATGGGGACAACAAAAAAGTAGAATGTGTTTTCATATTTGAAAACGAAATGGCAAATTTCAGCATTGTAAAAACAGGCATTCAGAATGATAAGTTTATTCAGATTTTGGAAGGAATATCAGATAGTGATGTGGTGATAACAGCCCCCTACACTTTGATTTCGAAAACACTAAAAGATGGTGAAAAAGTGGAAAGCAAAAAGAGCGGAAATGATGGAGAAAAAAGAAAAAGCGGTTTTAGTGTAAAAGTTAGCACGGAATAAATGACTCTTATTCTGCTTATAGAAACAGCTACAAAAAGTTGCTCAGTTTCCTTAGCTTCTGATGATAAAATTATTGCTACAAAACAGCAAGTGAATGAGCAATATTCGCATGCCGAAAAGCTCACTGTTTTTATTACAGAACTATTCAAAAATCAAGATTTTACCATTCAAGATCTGGATGCTATTGCTGTAAGCAAAGGCCCTGGTTCCTTTACTGGTTTGCGCATAGGCACATCTACGGCAAAAGGGATTTGCTATGCGATTGATAAGCCATTAATTTCAATTTCTACTTTAAAAGCCATGGCTTTTGGGATGACTCAAAAAGAAAAATCAGATTTGTATTGCCCAATGATTGATGCGCGCAGGATGGAGGTTTATAATGCATTTTATAATAGTTCAAATAATGAGATAAGAGGGGTGCAAGCTGACATTATTACTAAGGAATCTTATGAAAAAGAGTTGGAACAAAAAGTGTTATTTTTTGGGGATGGAGCAAATAAGTGTAAGGAAATTATAAAGCATTCTAATGCTAAATTTATAGAAGAAATTTATCCAAGTTCCAAAGATATGGTTGCCCTAGCCATGCAAAAATATGCAAATAAAGATTTTGAGGATGTTGCTTATTTCGAGCCTTTTTATCTTAAAGATTTTGTTGTAGGGGAAAAGACCTAACTCCTTTTCCTTCTGGTGCTTGCCTTAAATTTATCTTTGAACGACCCTTCTCCACTACCTCTTCTTGGGCTACTCTTTCTTTTGTTACTGCTACTTTTTTTTCTTTTCGCCTCAAATCTTTTTCTCCCACTTCCTGATGATTTTCTTCTGAAATCATTTCCTCCAGAAGTTGGTGGTTTCGATACTTCTACGGATACGCTATTGCCATTCCATTGGGCATTGGAAAGTCCAACCAATACATCTTGCTCATTATTACTATCAACCTCAAAAAAGGAAAATTTCCGCAAAATATCAATTTTACCAATTGGGATATTTCTTTTCCGAGTGTATTCATTGATCAGACCAATTAGATTGTGTGTTTCTAAGTTTTGCAGCTTCCCTAAATTGATAAAAAAACGAGTGTAACCTTTTTCCGCATGTCCTGTTGATCTTCCTTTTTTTTCTCTTCTATCATTTTTTCTTCCTCTATCACTTTTGCTATTTGTACTGATGTTCAAATCAGGCGCGTTTTTATAAAAGGAAAGAAAGCGATTAAATTCTGCCGAAACAAAATGTTTTAAAAGCTCTTCTTTATCTAAGTGTGCAAGTTTCTCTTCAATAATAGGAATGTATTTTTCTATTTGGTCATTTATATCCGTTTTTACTACTTTATCGATAAGGGCAAGTAATTGGATGGCGCAAATTTCTTCTCCATCAGGAACTTGTTTCAGGATTAACTCTTTTTTCAGCATTTTACCAATAGCTTGCAATTTTCTTCTTTCTCGGCTATGGGAAATAATAATAGAAATTCCGTTTTTTCCAGCCCTTCCGGTTCGTCCTGACCTATGAATATATATTTCATTATCATCTGGCAGGTTATAATTAATAATATGGGTAAGGTCATCAATATCAATTCCTCTTGCTGCCACATCAGTGGCCACTAACATTTGCAGATTTCTTTTTCTAAACCTTCCCATTACATGGTCTCTTTGCGATTGTGATAAATCGCCATGCAAAGCATCTGCATTGTAGCCATCTTGCATCAATTTATCGGCTACATCTTTGGTTTCCCTACGAGTTCTGCAAAAAACGATTCCATAAATTTCAGGGTTTATATCACATATTCTTCTAAGTGCCTTATATCTATCTCGAGCATTTACCACATAAAAGTGATGCTCAACATTTTTTGCGCCCTCATTTCTGCCAGCCACTTCAATGGTTTTGGGGCTGAACATATAATTTTTAGTAATACGCATCACTTCTTTTGGCATTGTTGCCGAAAAAAGTAATGTTCGCTTTTCTTCTGGGGTTTCAGCTAAAATAGTATCCAAATCCTCTTTAAAGCCCATATTTAGCATTTCATCTGCCTCATCCAACACTACATACTCAATATTAGCCAGTTTTAGTTTTTTTCTTTTGATTAAATCGATAACTCTTCCGGGAGTTCCTACAACTATTTGACTTCCAGAATTGAGTGCTCTAATTTGCGTTTGAATGTTTGCTCCTCCATAAACAGCTGTAATTTTTAGTCCCTTTGTGTATTCCGAATAGGTTTCCATATCCTTTGTTATTTGCAAACAAAGTTCTCTTGTTGGGCATAAAATAATAGCTTGTGTTTGCTTGCTATCGGTTTCAATTTGTTGAATGATAGGCAATCCAAAAGCTGCAGTTTTCCCTGTTCCGGTTTGTGCAAGTGCAATTAGGTCATTTTCCTCCGCAAGAAGAAAAGGAATACTTTCACTTTGAATGGGGGTTGGCTTCTCAAAGCCCAAATCGGCAATAGCTTTTTGAAGGCTATTATCTAATCCCATATCTGAAAATGTCATTGTCAAAAAATTTGTGCAAAACTACTCCTTTCTATTTGATATATAGGATTTTAGAAAGAAAAATAAAAGAGTTTATTTTCTTAAAGAAAATGCTAATTCACTACTACTCTTTTTATAATTTCTGCTGACTCTGAAAAAATCTTTATAAAATAAATTCCTTTTACATCCAAGAGTATGTACGACTCCATAGTTGTTTTAAGTAGTTTCCCTTCTATCGAAAAGACTTCTATTTTCTCAATTTTCAGATCAGTCATAATATTTATCAAACCATCCGTAGGATTAGGATAAATATCTATATCCGAATTTAAGATGTCATCAACTCCACTTGGAATAAAAGTTACCACATAGAAAGCCGTGTCAGAAATACATATATTGGTATCGGTAGCAATTACCCAATAAGAACCGTTTGCAAGTGGTGTAATACTCTGGCTTATTTCTCCACTACTCCAAATATAGGAATACGGACTTGTACCGCCATTTACATTGGCATCAAGATTTACGCCATTTTGAGAAATTTGAGCAGTTACAGCCGTATCAACCGTTAGTTTGGTTTCTACAATAGAATCGCAACCATTAGAAGCGGTGTATTTATCAGTATAAACCCCTGTTGAATCATACACATTTCCATTAATGGTAACGCTTTCTCCATTACATATCCTAAGAGTATTTATTGTTATATTAGGTGTGATTTCCACATCATAAAAGAAATAATAATATTGATCACTTGCATTCGAACCTGTTATAGAAACTGGGCCAATATTGAAAGGATATAACTGGCTATTTCCTTGTCCGGCATTACTTCTATATAAACCAGAATTACCGCTACTAATTCCCAATTGGAAATCATTCCCAACTGGAATAGTAAAATTAAGATTCACTCTTTGCTGGCCAGGATAAACGATTATAGTTTCATCTTCCAATACAATGCCATTATTATCTCTTAGCTCAAAAGTGATAGTATTGGTATCTAAGGCATATACTTTTGCAGAAGATATATTGCTAATATTAGAACAAGTTAATTCCAGATAACCATTCCAAGTGCTAAAAGCGCCAGGAGCAGAACTACTATCCAAAATCCCCCCAAAAATGGAAGTGTAATTTGCAGTGAGTGTTGTTAATGTTGTTGTAACAATACTATCACAACCATTAGAGGATTGAATTGTGTCATTATATACACCATCATAATAATATACACTAGTCCCAATAGATACACTATCACCAAAACAAATAGTTTGATTATTTGTCCCTGTACTAGCAGAAATATTAAGAACGGTTAAAATAGTAGTTACCACACTATCGCAACCAAATGCATTGTATAAGGTGTCAACATAAACACCAGTTGAGTCATAAACATTACTGCCTACAATAGTAACTTCTCCACTACAAATGGTCTGTATATTACTATAACTGACATGAGGGTGTACTGCCAAATCGGTATACACAATACTATCACAACCACCTACAGAAGTTAAGGAATCTACATAATATCCAGAAGTATAGTAAATACTATTGCCAACATGAATACTATCACCAGAACATACTGCATAATGTGTTGGCTGAGTGGAAAGTCGAATTTCTACATCATAAAAGAAATAATAATATTGACCACCAGCACTTGATCCCGTAATAGCAGCAAAATTATCAAAATCGTAAGGGTAATTCACACCTTGATTCGATCTGTATAGACCAGAGTTAGAAGCAGCAATTCCCAACTGTAAATTAGTAGCAATAGGCATTTCGAAATTAAGGTAAATACGTTGAGCTCCTGGCAATACTTGCAATGTAATATCGTCCAATACACTGCCATTATTTGTTCTTAACTCAAAGGTAATTGTATTGGTGTCTTGCGCATACACAAGTGCAGATACTATCTCGGATGGCATATAACAATCTAATTCTTGATGTTGTAAACTATTATAAAAACCACCACTTGCAACAGTTGTATCAGTAATTCCACCAAATACAGAGTTATAAGAAAATAAAGTGGTTAAATTGGTGTTGATAATACTATCACAACCAAGAGAACTTATTAATGTATCAGAATAATTCCCGTTTGTATTGTACATACTACTACCCACTATCACACTATCGCCACTGCATATATCAAAGGATAAATTTATAGGCGTTTGTACTGTAAGATTAGTATTTATTATACTATCACAACCTACTGAATTTGTTAATGTATCAGAATATAAAGCTGTACTATTATAAACATTGCCATTAACTACAATACTATCTCCATCACAAATAGTAAAATTATTTGTTGTAATAGAAACAGAAGAAGACGAAACAGTAAGCGTTGTTGTAACAACACTATCACAGCCATTTGCAGCTACTAATGTATCAGAATATACTCCTGTAGAATCATAAACATTATTCCCTATTGAATATGACCCTCCACTACAAATATTTTGTGGATTGCTAAAAGTAGAATTTGGATAAACCATTAAATTGGTAAAGACTAAACTATCACAACCAATAGAAGAAGTTAAACTATCTGTATATAAACCGCTTGCATTATAAACATTTCCTCCAACTACTATACTATCTCCTGCACAAATGGAATAATTGTTTGGCTGAGATGATTGTTTGATTTCAATATCATAAAAGAAATAATAGTATTGACCACCAGCACTTGATCCGGTAATAGAAGCCAAAGTATTAAAATTATAAGGGTAATTTACACCATTATTATTTCTGAATAAATTAGTGCTATTGCCATCAATACCTAATTGATAATCAGAACCTCCTGCCATTGGAAAATTAAAATATATTCTATGTCCACCCGGGATTACATTAATAGTGGTGGAATCCAAAACATTTCCATTATCATCTCTAATTTGAAAGGTAGTAAGGGTAGTATCCTGGGCGTATACCATTGCAGAAACTAATTCTGATGGCATATAAGCACTTAATTCTAAATATTGAGAGCCATTATAAAAGCCTCCACCACCAACAGTATTGTTAGGAATACCTCCAAAAATAGAATTAAACTGAGAATAAGTTGTTAAATTAGTATGTACAATGCTATCGCATCCAATGGAACTTTGTATTGTATCGGTATAGATTCCAGTAGAGTTATAAACAGAACTTCCTACCACTACACTATCTCCATTACAAATATCTAAATTTTGGTAAGTAGGTGTTTGTACTGTTAAATTTGTAGTAATAATACTATCACATCCTGCTGAATTTACCAGAGTAGCAATATAAGTACCTGATTGATTGTAAACATTTGTATCTACAACTACACTATCTCCATCACAAATAGTAACATCATTTATTATTACTGAGATTGAACTGCTGAGGACTGTAAGATCCGTCACAATAATGCTATCACACCAATTAGCAGCTGTTAATACATCAATGTATATACCTGTTGAATCATATGTATTTGTACCAACAGTCACGCTTAATCCATTACAAATTGTAAAGGTTAGTGTATCATAAATCGATGTATTATATTCATGATAACCTATATTGTTCCAATAGTTACTTGGTTTTACAATCCATTGAGAGTTCACTGGATCTGTTCCAGCAGCATTTGTCCAGGAAGTATCTCCTTGAGATATTGGACATTTCCTAACTAGTGTGTGATTTCGTGTTGCAGCTCCAACCCCAGCAACATCCCATCCTTGTCCTGGATCTGCATCCCAATCACCAATCCAATCCAAAATGACATATCCTCCAACAATTGGTCCAACAGGAGAAGTAGGCTCTGAACCATACACTAGCGCCATTCCGTCATCACCATTACTTAAAGAACCATAATCCATATCAGCTGCCGCTATAATAAATGGATCAGCAGATGGATGAACAACAACATAAACATCATATGGTAATACAACAGCCCCTGAATCAAAATCTACCCAAAACTCATATATACCATTATAATTTGTAGAAGAACTATTTACCCTAGCAAAAGCGTAATTGGTTAAATCTACAGTATCGGAAGTTGGGTTATATATTTCAAAGTATTTATTATTTGAACTCCCCTCACCATACTCTGAGAAAAATATGGGAG
>Ga0163108_10002174_pt1 | contig 14224 bp, 13 predicted proteins | sample Fk1155metaG_FD_109644 | JGI IMG/M metagenome (GOLD analysis project Ga0163108, IMG submission 109644) | Marine microbial communities from the Central Pacific Ocean - Fk160115 155m metaG | ecosystem: Environmental > Aquatic > Marine > Oceanic > Photic zone | place: The Central Pacific Ocean...
GCTGTTACGGTATAATCTACATTCATATCGAATCAATTTGATTATGAATCTAGGCTTTGTTATTTACAAGTAAATTCTAATGAAACATTTAAATCTATTTATTGAATTAACAAGGTTAAACAAACCAACTGGGTATATGTTGCTATTTTGGCCATGCCTATGGGGTTTAACTTTAGTTTATGATTTTAATAACGAAATTTATACTTTTGCAAAGTATCTTGTTTTTTTTCTACTTGGTTCAATATTTATGCGGTCTGCAGGTTGTATAGTAAATGACATTGTTGATAAAAAATTTGATAAAAAAGTTGAAAGAACAAAAAAAAGACCAATAGCATCTGGGCAGGTTTCTACGAACTTAGCATTGTTTTATACTTTGGTATTATGTTTTTCTGCTTTTTTAGTTTTAATAAATTTTAATTTGTTAACAATTATTTTAGCTCTTGCTTCAATGCCTTTTGCTTTTACATATCCTTTAATGAAAAGATTTACATATTGGCCACAACTTTTTTTAGGAATAACATTCAACTACGGATTAATTTTAGCTTGGACCTCGGTAAATAACAATATAAGTATAATTCCTATACTGTTATATTTTGGGGCCATATTTTGGACACTTGGTTACGACACTATATATGGATATCAAGACATTAAAGATGATGAAATCATAGGAGTTAAATCTACCTCTATTAAATTTAAAAATAACCCAAAAAACTTTTTATTAATATGCTATTCAATTTTTTTAATCTCACTTGTACTAGTTGGAGTTTTAGTGAAATTTAGTAATATATTTTATTTAACACTTACCATTACATTCTCGCATCTATTTTTTTATCAAATTAATTTTTTAAATACTAAAATTCCTGAAAATTGTATGAAAATTTTTAAAAGCAATAATGTTTTGGGCCTAATGGTTTTTCTAAACATCGTAGTCGGAAAGTTGTTTTAATAATGAACAATAAGCAAATACTTGGTCGTCTTTATAATGATTACACTAAAAAATTTTTAGGGAAAATTACTATTGCAGCTTTTTTTTCCATACTAGTTGCAGGAAGCACTTCTTCTATCGCATGGTTGTTGGATCCAGCAATTGAAAAAATATTTGTACAAAAAGATCAAACGTTAATACTTATAATTCCTATACTAATAATTATTGCTTTTACAACCAAAGGTGTTTCTCTTTACTTGGCAAAAGCAACCATGATTGGAGTTGGTGAAGAGGTAAAAAAAATGCTCCAACAAGATATGCTTAAATCTTTTATTCAAGCTGACACTCAATTTATTGAGAACAAGCATACAGGAAAATATATTTCAAATCTTACTTTTGATGTTAGCATGATTACTAATTTATTAACTAATGCACTTCTAAATCTTTTTAAAGATGGTCTTACATTGATTGGTTTGCTATTTGTGATGTTTTATCAAAATTGGAAACTATCATTAGTAGCTATTATCATGATCCCCTTGGCATCAGCTATGGCACGATCACTTGGAAAAAGAGTCCGCAAAGTAACTACGGAAGCAACTGAGAAATCCGGAATATTAACAACCTATTTGATTGAAATTTTTAAAAATCACAAGCTAATAAAAATTTTTCAGACAGAAGAATATGAAAATAGTAGAGCAAAAAAATATATTGATGAACTTAAAGAAAAATCAAAAAAAATTGGAATAGTTTTTATTAGAGCAACACCAATAATGGAGACTTTGACAGGAATTATGATAGCAATTTTAATTTTTTACACAGGAAAACTAATTTTAAAAAATGAAATAGATATCAATAATTTTTTTTCATTCTTAGCAGCTATGATGCTAGCTTACCAACCAGTAAGAACACTAGCAACTTTAAATATTGGTATTAACCAAGGAATAGCTGCTGCAAATAGAATCTTGCCAATAGTTGATAATGAAAATGAAATTAAAGATAAAAATAATGTCGAGGATCTTCGGTTAACAAAAGGAACTATAAAATTTAAAGAAGTTAGTTTTAAATATAATAAAAATTTACAAGGACCAATTTTAAAATCTTTAAATTTAACAATTGAAGGTGGAAAAATGACAGCTTTAGTAGGTCATAGTGGTGCTGGAAAATCTACAATAATGAACTTAATCCCCAGATTTTATGATTGTATTGAAGGTGATATATTGATTGATGAAAGTTCAATTTATAAAACAAAAATTTCCTCTTTAAGAAAAAGCATTTCTCTTGTTAGTCAAGATACCACTTTATTTGATGACACAATAAAAAATAATATTGCATATGCAAATCAAAATGTAAGCGAACAAAAAATATTTGAAGCCGCAAAACTATCATTTGCTGAAGAGTTTATTAATAAACTTCCAAATAAATATAATACAATCATTGGTGAAAATGGCGTTAGGCTTTCTGGTGGAGAAAAACAACGTTTATCCATTGCTAGAGCAATGCTAAAAGATAGCAAAATTATTCTTTTGGATGAGGCAACCTCATCCCTAGACGCAGAAACAGAAAATAAGATTCAAAAAGCTATTAATTTCCTAACAAAAGATAGAACAACTTTAGTAATCGCCCATAGATTATCAACGATATTAAATTCTGACAGAATTTATGTAGTAGACAATGGTTCTATAGCAGATGAAGGAAGGCATGAAGATTTAATAAAAAATTCAAAAATCTATAAAAATTTTTATGAAAAGCAACTTCGAAAAGATTAATGTTTTTTATCTATAGAATATTAATTAATCTTATAATATTATTCGCACCATTAATTATTTTGGTAAGGATTATAAAAAACAAAGAAGATAAATTTAGATTTAAAGAAAAATTTTGTTTTTTTTCAAAAAAAAGAGGTAATGGCAAATTAATATGGTTTCATGGTTCAAGCGTAGGTGAAATATTAAGTGTAATTCCTTTAATAGAAAAATTAGAAGATAAAAGAAACATAGATAAAATCTTAATTACTTCATCCACTCTTAGTTCTTCAAAAGTTTTATCAAAATTTAAATTAAAAAAAACAATCCATCAATTTTTTCCAATAGATTCGGATTTATTTACAAAAAAATTTTTAAACTACTGGAAACCTTCTGCTGCCATTTTTATTGAATCTGAAATTTGGCCCAATATGCTGAGGAATATTAAAGCAAAAAAAATACCTCTTATACTTTTAAACGCAAGGATTACTAAAAAGACATATGATAAATGGAAAATTATTCCTTATATGACAAAAAAATTATTTAAAAGTTTTGATATATGTTTTAGTCAAAATCAAGAAACTGTAAAATACCTTAAGAGCTTAGGTGCAAAAAAAATTAAATTATTAGGAAATTTAAAATTTTCTGATAGCAAAAGTCAAAAAAAATATAATTTTCATAATAAATTTAAAAAAATATTTAAATACAAAAGAATATGGTGCGCTGCAAGCACTCATAATACTGAAGAAAAAATTTGTGCCTTGGCTCATAAAAAACTAAAAATTAAGTATAAAAATTTACTAACTATAATTATTCCAAGACATATACAAAGATCAAATAATATAATTAATGAAATTAAAAATTTAGATCTCAAAGTGCAGATAAGAAGCGCTAATAATAAAATTAACAAAGATACTGACATTTATCTTGTTGATAGTTACGGAGAAACCAATTTTTTTTATAAAATATGTAAAACTGTTTTTTTGGGGGGTTCGCTTATAAATCATGGTGGCCAAAATCCATTGGAACCAGCAAAATTTGGTTGTAAAATTTTGCATGGTCCTTATGTTCAAAACTTTAAAGAAGTGTACAATTTTTTAGAAAAAAACAATTTATCTTCTAAGTTTCTTAACACTGGACAACTAATCAATTCGGTAAAAAAATCATTTTCTACAAAAAAAAAATTTAACAGTAAAGCTATTAAACTAAAAAAAATGGGCTCACATATATTAAATAAAACTTTTACTGATATAAACAATTATTTGTAAAATAATGAAATTTAAAAAACCTAATTTTTGGGATTATAAAGAACCTAATTTATTTGCTTATATTTTATTACCTTTTACATATGTAATAAAACTAATTAACTTTATTAGTAAAAAAGAAAAAATAACAACTGAAAGAATAAAAACAATTTGCATTGGAAATATTTATTTAGGAGGAACTGGAAAAACTCCAACTTCAATTAAAAATAATCAAATATTAAAAAACTTAAACTTTAAAACTGCATTCATAAAAAAAAAATATTATGATCAAGAAGATGAACAAAAAATATTATCATCTTATGGAAAATTATTTTGTAAAAAAAATAGAATTGATGCCTTAAAAGAAGCAATAAATGAAGAAATTGAAGTTGCAATTTTTGATGACGGATTGCAAGATAAAATACTCAATTACGACATAGCTTTCGTATGTTTTAATGCACAAACGTGGATTGGAAATAGTTTTTGTATACCTTCTGGCCCTCTTAGAGAAAATTTGAAAAGTGTTAAAAAATATGATGCAGTTTTCTTAAATGGAAATGGTGAAAATACTGTTGAAATAGAAAATATTTTAAAAAATATAAAACCAAATTTAGAAATATTTAATGCTGAATATGTGCCTTTAAACAATAATAAAATAAATATTAATCAAAATTATTTAGTCTTTTCTGGCATTGGAAATTCCGATTCTTTTTTAAAGACTCTCAAAAAAAATAATTTCAAAATTGTAAAAAATCTAAATTTTCCTGATCATTATAATTACTCCAATAAAGATATAATAAAAATTAAAGAAATGGCAAAAAATCTTAAAGCAAAAATATTAACCACGGAAAAAGATTATAATCGTTTAAACAAATTAAATGCCGAAGATATAAACTTTCTAAAAATTGAATTAAAAATTATAAATGAAAAACAACTAATAAATTTTTTAAATAAAAAATTATGAAAATAATCAAATATTTTGTTGAATTTTTATTTATCATTGTACTTTTTTTAATATTTAAATTGTTGGGATTAAAATTTGCTTCAAAGTTTGGTTCATTTATTGGTGGATTATTAGGACCTTTTTTTCGATCAAAAGAAAAAATAATTTTAAATATAAAAAAAGCTTTACCTAATATAGACAAAAAAAATATTGAGATAATTTCAAAAAAAATGTGGAAAAACTATGGAAGAATTTTATCTGAATATATATTTTTGAAAAATTTTAGAAGTTCAATAAATGGGGAAATTATTTCTGTGGAAGGTCAAGAAATCTTGAACGAAATAAAAAATACCGAAGAGCCAGTGGTTTTTATTTCAGGTCATTTTAACAATTTTGAACTTATGGCAATGCATATAGAAAAATCTGGAATCAACTTGGCTGCAATTTATAGACCTCTAAATAATATTTTCCTTAATAAAATTATGGAACGATTAAGAGTTAAATATATTTGCAAAAAACAAATTAAAAAAGGTAGAAGCGGAACGCGAGATTTAATTGAATCATTTAAAAAAAAATATTCTATAGCATTAATGATAGATCAAAGAGTAAGTGAAGGAATTAAATGCAATTTTTTTGGTCAACCAGCTTTAACTACAACGATACCTGCTCAACTTTTCAAAAAATTTGGATGTAAAATTGTACCTGTTTATATTGAGCGAGTTAACAATATTTTTTTTAACATAAAAGTTACTAAGCCAATTACCTATAATAAAGATGCTTCTATTGAAGAAATAACATTGGATCTAAATAAATGGCTTGAAAGAAAAATATTAAATAACCCAAATCAATGGATTTGGAGTCATAATAGATGGAAATAATTTATTTTTTATTTTCAATTGTAATTGATTCTCTTTTCAAAAAAGCTTCCTTATAAGAGAAATAAGCTTCTTGCAATTCAACATTCCAATATGTGAGTTGTTCAAGTAAAATTTTTTTTCCTGAGACGGCGCAAATCACATGATCTCCATCCTCAACCACTTTAAAGTTATTGGGTAAATATTTTAATTTGGCTAATTTATTTTTCATATTTAAGATATATATTAGATATATATGATTATTGGAATTATAGGAAGCGGTGGAAGAGAGCATGCTATTTGTGCCAAAATTTTAGAATCAAAAAAAGTTAATAAAGTATATTGTTTTCCTGGAAATGCTGGAACCAATTTAATAGCTACAAATATAGAAATAAAAATTAATGAATTTGAAAAAATTAAAGACTTTGTTCTTAATAATAGTATCGATTTTTTAATAGTGGGCCCCGAAAAACCTCTGGTAGATGGAATTGTTAATTATTTCAAAAAAAATAATATAAAGATATTTGGACCAGAAAAGTTTGCTTCGCAGCTTGAGGGATCAAAAATATTTACAAAAAAACTTTGCAAAAAATATAATATACCTACTGCAAAATTTGGCATTTTTGAAAAAACAAAAGAAGCTAACTTATTTTTAAAAAATAGTAAATTTCCAATAGTTGTCAAAGCTGATGGTTTGGCAGCAGGAAAAGGAGTTTATATCTGTGAAGATACAGAAGTAGCAATTAAAGCTGTTAATGAAATATTTAATGGAAAATTTGGTATAGCAAAAAATATTTTAATTGAAGAATTTTTAAATGGTGAGGAAATGAGTTATTTTATTATAAGCGATGGAAAAAATTATAAAAAATTTCAGACTGCGCAAGATCATAAAAGAGTGCTAGAAGGTGATAAAGGAAAAAATACTGGTGGCATGGGTGCTTATTCTCCTTCAAGATTAATAAATAAAGACCTGGACGAAAAAATTATAAAAAAAATCATTGAACCAACGTTAAAAGGTTTAAAAGAAATGAATACTAAATTTATAGGATTTCTTTATGCCGGTCTAATGATAGTTAATAATGAGCCATACTTGATTGAATATAATGTGAGAATGGGTGATCCTGAATGTCAAACTATTTTGCCAAAACTTAAAACTAACTTAGCAGATATATTTGTTGCATGTTGTGAGGGTAAACTTGATTCATTAAATATAGAATGGCATGACGAAAAAAGCCTTTGTATAGTATTATGTGCAAGAGGTTATCCAGAAAAATATGAAAATAATCTACCATTAAATAACCTTAATAAAATTAATTTAAAAAATAATGAATTTGTTTATCATGCTGGTACAAAAAAAATAAATAATGAAGTTTATTCTAATGGAGGAAGAGTTCTCAATTTTGTAGTACTTTCTCATAATTTCAAAAACTCAAGAAATCAAGCTATTGAATTAATAAAAAAATTGGACTGGCATAACGGACATTATAGAAAGGACATTGGTTTTAAAGTTATTGGGTGATGAGAATTATTTCTGGAAATTTAAAAGGAAGAAAAATAGCACAACCAAGTAGTAATAATACAAGACCACTAAAAGATTTAACAAAAGAGTCCATATTTAACATTATCGAACATTCTAATTTAGTAAAATTTAGTTTTGAAAAATCTTCAATTTTAGATCTTTTTTCTGGGGTAGGTTCATTTGGCCTAGAGTGCATTTCAAGAGGGGCTAAAAACGTTATCTTTTTTGAAAATTATCATGAAACAGTAAAAATACTTAAAAAAAATATTTATAACTTAAATTGTGAAAAAAAGTCCCAAATTATTGAAGATGATATTTTTAAAATAAAAAGTTTAAATTATATACATAAAAAAAAATTTGAAATTATTTTTTTAGATCCTCCATATAAGGAAAAAAAAATAAACAGTTTATTGAAGGATATTATTTTTCTTAAATTATTAAGAAAAAACGGAATCATTATTATGCATAGAAATAAAAAAGATAGTGAATTTTATCCTAAAGAAATTAAAATTTTAAAAACTAGAATTTATGGAATTTCGAAAATAATTTTTGGATTAATTTCTTAATAATATTTTTTTTGTTTCTTTTTTTATCAGTTCGACCGAAGGTTGGTCAAATGGATTAACATTTAGCGCTCTTCCAAGAAGAATTGTTTCTAAAATAAAAAAACAAAATATTTCGCCTAGAGTTTCTTCATTTCTTTTTAAAATTTCAAAACTTCTAAAAGGTATTTTTTTTTTATTAAAAACATTTTGTGTAGCTCTAATTTGAGATGTAATAATTTTAGTTAATTTTTTATTTCTTAAATAATAATGAGATTTTAATAAATATTTATTATTAATTTTAATTGAGTTTTTTTCTGAAACAGAAAAAAAGGTGTAAAAACTATTTTTTGGTCCATCTAAATATAGCTGCATTAGACTATGATTATCTTTGGGCATTGTTGAAATTAAGGGAATTATTCCCTTTGATTTTTTTCCCAAACTCTCTGCAATTAATTGTTGATACCAAGCAAATAAATTTTCAGATTTGTAATCATAATTTAATATAATCGAAATATACTTTTTGTTATTAAGTAGGCCAAGAGTATTATCAACATTTTCTACTAAATTTTTTACAAACTGCTTATTGTTAATTAAATAGTTTAAACGCTTAAATTTTTTTTCATTTAACCCCATAAGCTCCGCTGGAAGCATGCCTACTTCTGATAGAACAGAATATCTCCCGCCAATATAATTTTTATGTTCAATTACATCTGCTTTCAATTGATTTGCTAAAGTGTTTAAATAATTATTTTTATTCTCAATAATAAAAATATTTTTTTTATTATTTATTAATATATTTGAATTAGAAATAGTTTCTAAGGTGTTGCCTGATTTAGAAATTATTAAATTAATATTTTTTTTTTTTTTATGTAGATCTAGCGTTGCTTGTAAATTATCTACAAAAGAAAATTTTTTTTTTATTTTATGTTTTAAAAATTGATAAATTGCCTTGGGTCCTAAAATTGACCCACCCATTCCAATAACTTTATAATTCTGAAAATTTTTGTATTTGTTAACTATTTTTTTACTATAATTATATTCATAGTCTTGGGACAAACTTTGTAATATTTTAAATTTTTTTTTTAAATAATCATTTTTTAAAATCTTAAAACTTCTATAAACACTAAAACTCTTTGATTTTTTTGGAAAATTTATAAACTTAATATTTTTCGATAACATTAATTTTTCTGAATCTTTTTGAGAATAGATTGCTCCAATGATTTATCATTATTGTTTTCAAAATTCTCATTATTTTCCTCTTTTTTTATATTTAACAAATCTTCAATACTTTCTTCATATACGGATGATTTTTCTTCACTTACCTTTTTCTGTTTGGGCGAAGGCATATCATCAAAATCTGGTGGAACTACTAAAGGTTTTTTTTTATGTACGAGAAACTCATCACTACTTTTTGATCTTTTTGTGCCAGTCATTCCTTCCGAAAATTTTTGACATGAACTCAATATCATTACTAAACTTAATAAAATTATGTAAAATTTATATTTTTTCATTGTTTGGTTTTTTGTTATTTAAAATAAATTCAACAATAATAAGGCAAATTATACCTAATGTAACAAATATATCAGCTACGTTGAAAACAAACCAATGAAAATTACCATAATGAAAATCAATAAAATCAGGTACAGCTCTATAATAAAGGCGATCAAATAAATTACCAAATGATCCCCCTAAAATCATAAGAAGAAAAAAAATTTTATAATCGTTATATTTAATTACCATGAATAAAATAATAATATTTATTATAATAATTAAAATAGTAATTAAATTATAATAAAATTTTGTTTCTAAAGGTAATAATCCAAAACCTATTCCCGTATTCCAAATTAAATGAAAATTTAAAAATGAATTAAAATATATATCAAGATAATTTTCTGTTTCAGCTAAATTTAAAATATACAGTTTTGAAACTCTATCGAAAGAAAAAATTATAATTATAATTAAAAAACTTAAAAAAAATTTTTTTGAATTATTTTCTAACATTAATAAATTTTTTTAAGAAAAATGTCTTTCGCAAGGTTTTACATTTATCTTCCAACAAACTGGACATTTTTTTCCTTCTGCTTTAACTGTTTCAACAATAATTTTTTTGGTGTGATTTTCGTTAATTTTTTCAATTTTAGCACCAGAAGTAATACATAGTTCGGAAAAATCTGTTCCTTTTGCTAGTTCAATTAATTTTGTATTCAAATGAATTTTCAAGTTGGCTTCTAAACTTGAACCAATCTCCTTTGAAGCTCTTTTAAGTTCAATGCTGCTATTACATTCTTCTCTAATTTTTATAAGCTCATCCCATTTGTCAGACAAATTTTTATTATTCCATTTTGCTGGTATAACTGGAAATTTTTCAAGATGGATGCTGCCGTTTGGGTCAATTTGTAATAAAGTATAAATTTCTTCAGTTGTAAAGGATAGCACTGGAGCAAACCATCTCATTAATATTTCAAGAACAATGTTTAAAAATTCAATTACTAATTTTCTTTTTTTACTATCCTTAGAATCGCAATATAGAACATCTTTTCTTATATCAAAATAAAATGCAGATAAATCGGAAGTGCAAAAATTTAATAATTCTTTGTACAAAGCGTGAAAATTATATTTTTCAAAATTATTATTAAATAAAAAATTAAGATTATAAATTTTATGCAACATATATTGTTCAAGTTCTGGCATCTCTTGAATATTAATTTTTTCAAAATCTTTTTTTTCAAATTTGTCATTTAAATTTCCTAGAATGTACCTAAATGTATTTCTAATTTTTCTATATGATTCCGCATGTTGTTCTAAAATAGAATAATCTATCCTTAAATCTTCCGAATAATCAGATACAGCTACCCAAATTCTTAAAATATCAGCTCCATATTTTTTTAATATATCTTCTGGTGAAATAATATTTCCAAGTGATTTTGACATTTTTAAACCTTTTCCATCAACAACAAATCCGTGTGAAAGAATAGAATTGAATGGAGCTCTTCCCCTAGTCCCACATGATTCTAATAATGAAGAATGAAACCATCCTCTATGTTGATCTGAGCCCTCAAGATACATTGAGGCAGGCCATTGTAAGTCTTTTCTTTTTTCAAGAACATAAGAATGTGTTGATCCGCTATCAAACCAAACCTCAACTATATCTGTCATTTTTTTGTATTCTTCGCTTTTGTATTTTTTTCCTAAAAATCTTTGTGTATCTCCTTCAAACCAACAATCAGCACCTTCTTTTTCAAAAATATTTGCAATATTTTCTGTAACCTCCTCATCAAGTAAAACTTTATTTGTTTTTTTTGATAGAAAAACAGGAATAGGAACTCCCCAGACTCTTTGTCTTGAAACGCACCAATCGGGTCTTAATTCAATCATCGATTTTAATCTTTCTTTACCTTTGCTTGGGTAAAATTTGGTTTCATCAATTGCCTTTAAAGCTTTATTTCTCAAGCCATGGCTTTCCATCGAAATGAACCATTGCGGCGTCGCTCTATGAACTAAAGGCGCTTTTGAACGCCAAGAATGAGGATATTGATGTATCAATTCTCCACAAGTTAACAATTTTTTTTGTTCTCTTAGTTTTTCGATAACTATTTTGTTAGCCTTAAAAATATGTGTTCCTTCAAATAATGGAACATGCTTTGTATACTTTCCATCATCATCTACCGTTTCCTCAGCTTTAATATTATTTTTTAAACATAAATTAAAATCATCAGGGCCATGGCTTGGTGCACAATGAACTATTCCTGTGCCCTCTTCTTTTGTTACAAAACTTGCTTCTAACATTGGAATATCGTAGCCAAATCCAATTTCTGAAAATGGATGACTACATATAGTTCCTCGAAAATCTTTTCCTGAAAAAGTAAAAATTTTTTTATAATTTTTAATATTACAATTCTCTAAAATAGATTTTAGCAAATCTTCTGCTACGACAATTTGCCTGTCTTTAAAATCTGTTTGATCTTCTATTTTGATGATCACATAATTTAATTTTTCATTATAAGCCAGCGCTCGATTAGCTGGTATCGTCCAAGGGGTTGTTGTCCAAATAATAATTTCACACTTATTTAATTTATCAATTTTAGATTTTTTTACTTGAAAAGCTGAAAAAATTGTATCCGATTTATGATCTAAATACTCTACTTCAGCATCAGCTAAAGCCGTTTTTTCTACTGTTGACCAAAGTACAGGCTTGTAACCTCTATATAAACTTCCTTCTTTTAAAAATTTTCCTAACTCTCTAACTATTTGTGCCTCAGCATCAAAGCTCATTGTTGAATAATAATTTTCCCAATCGCCCACTACACCTAGTCTTTTAAACTGTTTTTTATGTACGCCAATCCACTTGGTTGCAAAGTCTCTACATTCTTTTCTAAACTCGTTTATAGGAACTTCATTTTTATTTTTTTTATTTTTTTTATATTGTTCTTCTATTTTCCACTCAATTGGTAAACCATGACAATCCCATCCAGGCACGTAAACTGAATCTTCACCATTCATCTGATGAAACTTTACTATTAGATCTTTAAGAATTTTATTTAGCGCTGTTCCCATATGTATATCTCCATTTGCATACGGTGGACCATCATGCAAAATAAATTTTTTCTTTCCCTTGCTTGAGGATCTTAATTTTTTATACAAATCAATTTTATTCCAAAAATCAATTATTTCCGGCTCTTTATTTTGTAAATTGGCTTTCATAGAAAAAACTGTTTTTGGTAAATTAATATTATTTTTATTCATTATTTTAATTTTTTTTTTACTATTTTAAGGTCTAAATTAATTTGTTTTTTTAATTGATTTATATTTTTAAATTTCTTTTCTTTTCTTATAAAGTTTATGAGTTCAATAGTTAAGTGCTTATTGTAAAGATTTGCATGAAAATTAAATATATGAACCTCTAAAAGTATTTTTTTTTGATTAAATGTAGGTCTATAACCTAGATTGGCTATTCCTTTTAAAGGAAAATTATTATTTTTTCGATAAATTTTTACAGCATAAACCCCGGGTTTAGCTAATACATAATCTTTTATGTCTATGTTGCAAGTTGGAAAGCCGATCTTCTTTCCTAATTGTCTGCCTTTTTCTACTTTTCCATCAACACTCCAACATCTGTTTAGTAGTTTGTTTGCAAATTCTATTTTACCATTTGATAATAATTTTCTAATCAGTGTTGAAGAAATAATTTTATTTTTTAATTTAAATGGTTTAGGTTTTATTATCTTATAATTATAATTTTTTTCATTATTAATTAATTGTTTTACATTGCCTTCTCGTTTGTTGCCAAATCTAAAATTGTTGCTAACAAATATATATTTGGCATTTAATTTTTTATACAATACTTCTTTGATAAAGTTATAAGATTTCATATTTGAAAATTTCTTGTCAAATTTTTTAGTTATTAAAAAATCTAATCCTAAATTTTTTAAAATTTTTATTTTTTGTGATTTGCTTGAAATTCTAAAATTTTTTAATTTTGAATTGAAATACATTTTAGGAATTGGTTCAAAAGTAACTACGCCAATTTTTAATTTAAAATTTTTTTTGTATTTTTTTGCAAGGTTAAATAATTTTTGATGCCCAAGATGAAGTCCATCAAAATTTCCAACTAATAAAATTGATTTCTTATGAATATTAGAAATTTTAAAGTTATTATAAAATTTTATTTTTTTTACCATTTCAATATACTTTGGGAAAAAGTTGCTTTAACATTATAATTTTTTAATACTTTTTCGATACCTTCCTTTGCAAATTCTTGATTATGAACTCCGCTAGTAATTACTAATGAATCATAATTCATATTGTTTGCACCTTTTATATCTGTTCTTAAATTATCACCTATAGCAATAATTTTTTTTTTACTATTGTTGGCTGCTTGACTATAAACTTCTGGATAAGGTTTTCCAAAATAAATAACTTCTCCACCAATTTTTTTGAAAATCATTGCTACTGATCCCGCGCAATATTCTCTTTTTTTTCCTCTATCGACTATTAAGTCTGGATTTGTGCAAATCATTTTTTTTGAGGTAAAATTTTTTAGAAGCTCTTTATAATAATTTAAATCTTGATCGTGTTGATCGTATAATCCCGTACATAACAAGTAATCACAATTATTTATGTCTTTAACTTTTTCATTTTTAATATCAGTAAACAAATCATAATCTCTTGGTGGTCCAATATGGTAAAATTTTTTATATATGTAATTTTTTTTTAAATAACCTAAGGCTGCCTCGCCAGATGTAAACACTTTCTCTCTCATGTTTTTATTTAAACCTAATTTTTCTAAAAAAATTCTTACATTTTTATTTGGCCTTGGTGCGTTGGTAAGAAGTATATAGTTCTTTTTCACCTCTGTAATTTTAGACAGTGCATAAATAGCATTTACATGAAGTTCTATTCCATTGTGCACCAATCCCCACAAATCTATAAAAAATAAGTCATAATTTTGAAAA
>Ga0163108_10002175_pt1 | contig 14224 bp, 13 predicted proteins | sample Fk1155metaG_FD_109644 | JGI IMG/M metagenome (GOLD analysis project Ga0163108, IMG submission 109644) | Marine microbial communities from the Central Pacific Ocean - Fk160115 155m metaG | ecosystem: Environmental > Aquatic > Marine > Oceanic > Photic zone | place: The Central Pacific Ocean...
AAAAAAAAAATCATCTTTATCAGGAATTCTAAGCCAATAACTTAGGCCTTTATTAGACACTGTAATTCTTGCTTTTACATTATTTCTTTTTTTACTTATTCCAACAAATGTCATAATATCTTTATATTTAAAAGACAGTTTTTTTGATAAAAGTTTAGTTTTACTAATTTCAAAATCCTCATATTCTCCGCTTTCATTAGGAAGATAAATTGTATTATTAATATTTGATTTTAAAGAATTTTTATTAATAATTAATCTAAATTTTTCTTGATCTAATAAATATAATTTTGAATTATTTTCAAGATTTTTTTCAATTAAATCAGGTTTTAATTTTTCAACTTTCATCCAATAGTCTTGAGCTATAGAACGATTTATACAACTAAAAAAAATTAAAGCAAATATTATATATAATCTATTTCTGATAATCTTAAATTTATTTTAAAAATATATCATTAAAAATAAAGAAACTAATCAGTGTTTGAGAAAGAATGAATTATTTTTGTATTTGATTAAATTACCTTAATGAAAGTAATAAACAGTATAGATAATTATTCTTCTAAAAAAAAATCTATAATTACAATTGGAACTTTTGATGGAATTCATCTTGGGCATCAAAAAATCATAAGAAAACTTGTTAAAGAATCCCTTTCGAAAAATCTACTGGCTAATATTTTAACTTTTTTCCCTCATCCAAGAATGGTTTTAAATAAAGATTCTGAAATAAAACTAATAGATACTATAAGAGAAAAAGAGAAAAAACTAAAAAATTTAGGAGTAAACACTCTTATAATTCATCCTTTTACAAAAGAATTTTCTAGAATGTCATCCGTTGAATTCACTAGAGATATTCTAATAAAAAAACTTAATGTTTACAAAATAATTCTAGGTTATGACCATAGATTTGGTAAAAACAGAGAATCATCTGTAGAAGACTTAATTGAATTAGGTATTGCTTATAATTTTAAAGTTGAAGTTCTTGATGCAAAAAAAATTAATTCTATAAACATCAGCTCTACTAAAATCAGAAAAGCAATTCAAACTGGAGATATAAATAAAGCCACCCTATATTTAGGAAGGTGCTTTGAAATAAAAGGAAACGTTATTAAGGGAAAAGGGATTGGTAAAAAAATCGGATTTCCAACTGCCAATATAATAATTAAAGAAAATTATAAACTAATACCCAACAAAGGTGTTTACCTTATCAAGGCTAAAATAAAAAATAAATCATATTATGGAATGATGAATATAGGTAATCGCCCAACATTAAATGGTAAAAATGAAACACTAGAAGTAAATATTTTTAACTTCAATGAAAATATTTATGGAAAAAGCCTTAAAATATTTTTTTTAAATAAAATTAGAAATGAAATAAAATTTGATTCTATTGAAAAACTAAGTAATCAATTACAAAAAGATAAAGATTATTGTAAAGTTCTTATAAATAAATTTTAAACTATTTTTATATAAATTTTTATATGATTCCACTTCAATTCCTTAGAGATAATAAAGAAAAAATAATTTTAAGATTATCTAAAAGAAATTTTGAAAATGTTAAAATAGTTGACAATATTATTTCATTAGATGAAACTTGTAGAAAAATTCAAGTAAAGTTAGATAATGAACTTTCTAATGCTAACGATATTAATAAGCAAATTGGTTTATTATTCAAAACCAAAAAATATTTAGAAGTTTCAGAATTAAAGGAAAAATCTATACTAATTAAATCTAAGACAAAAAAGCTTCAAAATGAATTAAAAGAAAATAGAGATAAATTATTAAATCTTCGAACACAAGTACCTAATATTCCTGATGAAAAAGTCCCCGCTGGTTCATCTGAAATTGATAATGAAGAAGTATATAAAAATGATAAAATTGCATCTTTAGAAAGTAGCGCCTTACCTCATTGGGAACTTGCTGAAAAAAATAAAATAATTGATTTTGAATTAGGTAATAAAATTACAGGATCCGGTTTTCCAGTTTACATAGGAAAAGGAGCTAAACTTCAAAGAGCATTAATAAATTATCTATTAGATAAAAATATATCTGCTGGATATAATGAATTTCAAGTACCTCATGTTGTTAATGAAGATTCGGGCTTTGCAACAGGTCAACTTCCAGACAAAGAAGGTCAAATGTACCATATAAAAAATGAAAACCTCTATCTAATTCCAACTGCAGAAGTCCCTTTAACAAATCTATATAGGAATAAACTACTTAGTTATAAAGATGTTCCTATAAGTATGACTAGTTATACACCATGTTTTAGAAGAGAAGCCGGAAGTTATGGTTCAGATGTAAGAGGTTTAAATCGTTTGCATCAATTTGATAAAGTAGAAATTGTAAGAATTGAGGAACCTCAAAATTCTTCAAAAGCTCTTGATATAATGGTTAACCATGTAAAAAAAATTCTTAATGAACTTGAACTTCCATATAGAATTTTAAGGCTTTGTGGAGGTGATCTCGGATTTGCGTCTTCTATTACCTATGATTTTGAAATCTATTCAACTGCCCAAAAAAAATGGTTAGAAATTTGTTCGGTTTCAAATTTTAAAGATTTTCAATCTGAAAGATTAAAATTAAGATATAAGAATAAGAAAGGTGAAAAAAAATTGTTACATACACTTAATGGGAGTTCTTTAGCTCTGCCAAGACTAATGGCAGGTTTAATAGAAAATAACCAGGTTTCTGGAACTATTAAAATCCCTAAAAAATTAATCCCATATACTGGATTTGATAAAATTTAGTTCAATAATTTTTATTTTTTTTTAATGAATGTTATAAAAACAAAAAAAAAATTAGGCCAACACTTCCTTAAAGACAAAAACATTGCAAAAAAAATTGTCGATTCACTAAAATTAGAAAATTACAATAGAGTCCTTGAAATAGGTCCTGGAAAGGGTATTTTAACTGAATTTATCCTTAAAAAAAAAATAAATTTAGATTTAGTTGAATTAGATAAAGAATGTGTAAACTATTTGATTGAAAAATATCCTGAAATCAAAAATAAAATTATAAATAAAGATTTTCTGAAATTAGATTTAAATAAAGTATTTAATAATGATTCATTTGCTATAATTGGTAATTTCCCATATAATATTTCTACTCAAATTATTTTTAAAGTTATAGATTATAGAGACAAAATACCCTATTTAACTGGTATGTTTCAAAAAGAAGTTGCAGAAAGAATCTGTCATATTCCTGGATCAAAAAAATATGGAATTTTATCTGTTTTAACTCAATTATATTATAAAACAAAATATTTATTTTCAGTAAATCCCTCCGTTTTTGAGCCAAAACCAAAAGTAAAATCGGGAATAATTGAATTAACTAGAAAAAAAATGTTTATAACAAACTGTAATGAAAATCTATTATTTAAAATTATAAAACTTAGTTTTCAACAAAGAAGAAAAACTCTTCGTAATAGTTTAAAAATACTTGATATACCTTTTTTTTTAAGAGAAGATGCTATCTTTGATAAACGACCTGAACAACTTTCAGGAAAAGAATTTGTTGAAATAACAAAAAAAATAAACAATGTCAACAGTTGAATTCAATAGCGATTTAATTGAAGAAATTAAAAATTTAATATCTGCTAATAATACTAATGAATTAAAAGCAAAATTAAAAGACATTCATTACGCTGATATAGCTGAGCTAATAGACAATCTAAATATTGAAGAAGCTACTTATTTAATCAAATTACTTGAAAGTGACACATCAGCTGATGCCCTTGCTGAAATAGATGATGAAAAAAGAGAAAAAATCTTAGAAAAATTATCACCAAAAGAAATAGCTGAAGAATTAAATGAGTTAGACACTGATGATGCTGTAGATATAATTTCTGAACTCCCAGAAGAAAGAAAAGAAAGAGTAATTTCTGAAATAGAAGATGATAAGCATATTGAAGATATAAGGGAGCTTTTAACTTATGATGAAAACACCGCAGGAGGTTTAATGGCTAAAGAATTAGTAAAGGTTAATGAAGATCTTAGTGTTCTTAAATGTCTAAATGAAATGAGATCTCAAGCAGAAAATGTTTCTAGAGTTCATTCAATTTATGTTGTTGATAGTAAAAATAGATTAAAGGGACGCCTGTCCTTAAAAGATTTAATAACTGCAAATTCTAAAGCAAAAGTTAAAGATATTTTTATCCCTAATGTTGACTATGTTTTTGTTAATGAAGAAAATGAAGAAGTAGCAAGAAAAATGTCAAAATATGATCTAGAAGCGATACCTGTAATTAACTCAAAAAAAGAATTATTAGGTAGGATAACAATTGATGATATTGTTGATGTAATTAAAGAAGAGGCGGAAAAAGATTATCAACTTGCCGCGGGAATTTCAAATGATGTTGAGCCCGATGACAATATCTTTAATCTTGTTAAAGCTAGATTACCCTGGCTATTTCTAGGATTAATTGGAGGTTTAGGAAGTGTTTTTATTCTTGAAAAATTTGAATTAATAATGGAAGAACCTGAATTAAGAAACTTGTTCTTTTATACCCCTCTAATTGCAGCAATGGCTGGAAATGTTGGTGTACAATCCTCGGCTATAATTGTTCAAGGTCTTGCAAATAATGCTCTTAAAGGATCTCTTTTCAATAGATTATTAAAAGAAATCGGGTTAAGTCTAATTAACGGTCTAGCTTTAGCATTTATATTAGTAATAACTGGGAGACTTTTTGAACAAGATTTCATTGTCAGTTTAACAATAGGTGGTTCTATGATTTTAGTTATAATAGTTGCTGCACTTGTTGGAACTTTTGTTCCTATTGTATTAGATAAAAAAGGAATTGACCCAGCAATTGCAACTGGCCCCTTTATAACAACTTGTAACGATATTTTAGGAATTTTCTTATTTTTTTATATAGCTAAATTTGCATTAGGTTTTTAATGAAACAAAAACTTATAATTCATATAGATGAAAACCATCCAATTCTAATTGAAGGTTTAAGAAAATTAGGGTACAAAAATGACAAATATTATAATTCTGATTTAAAAACAATTTTAGATAGAATCAAAGATTATAATGGCTTAGTAATTAGGAGTAGGTTTAAAATAGATAAAACTTTTATAGATAAAGCTAAAAATCTTGATTTTATTGCTAGAGTCGGATCTGGAACTGAAAACATTAATGTTAAATATGCAATCTCTAAAAATATTTCTATAATTAATGCTCCTGAAGGAAATAGAGATGCTGTTGGAGAGCACGCTTTAGGAATGTTGCTATCTTTAACTAATAATTTATTGCCTGCAAATGAATCTATTAAACAAGGAGTTTGGGAAAGAGAAAAATTTAGAGGCTATGAAATAAATGGAAAAACTGTTGGGATTATTGGCTATGGAAATATGGGTAAATCTTTTGCTAATAAATTAAAAGGGTTTAATTGCAATGTAATCTGCTATGATATCAAAAAAAATTTAGGTGACTTAAATTCTAGGCAGGTTTCTTTAAATGAATTAAAAAATAAATCTGAAATAATTAGCCTTCATATACCCCTTTCTGTATCAACTAAAAAAATGATAAATAGAGATTTCATTAGTCAAATAAAAAATCCTTTCTGGCTAATTAATACTGCCAGGGGAAGTGTTATTGAAACTGATGATGTAGTAGAGGCATTAAAATCAAAAAAAATTTTAGGAGCAGCGTTAGATGTTTTAGAATATGAGTCATCATCATTTGAATCAATATTTAAAAAAAACATCGAATCTTTAGATTATTTGATTAAAGCTAAAAATGTTATTTTAAGTCCTCACATTGCTGGATGGACATATGAAAGTCATAAAAAGTTGGCGCAAATTATTTTAAATAAAGTCACCAATCTAATATGAAAAAAATTTTAGTTTTATGTACCGGTAATTCATGTAGAAGTCAAATTGCTCATGGATGGTTAAATTATTATTCTGATAGTTCAAAAATTAAAATATATAGTGCTGGAATAGAAGCTCATGGTGTAAACTCTATGGCAATTAAAACAATGAATGAAATAGGATTAGATATTAGTCATCATAAATCAAACTTAATCTCTGAATATAATAACATTAAATTTGATTTTATTATTACAGTTTGTAATAATGCCTTAGAAAACTGCCCAATATTCCCATCAAAAAATTCAAAAACAGTTCATCATAACTTCACTGATCCATCAAAGACTATAGGAGATATTAAAAAAATTAAAAACGCATTTAGAAATAGTCGAGATGAAATAAAAGACTTTTGTAAAAAATTTATTCTAGAAAATATTTTAAAAAAAACATTTAGGCCTTAACAACCTGATATATTTTTTCTGTTCTTTGCTCTAATATTTTCTTTCCTTTAAAATTATTTAATAGTTTAATCGATTCCTTATTAAAATGTCTTATTGTATAAAGCTCAACATTATTATATACTTTAAGTTTATATTTTAATTTAAGTACAGAATTTAATTCTTCTAATCTTCCATACTTATTATTAACACATACCGAGAAACTAATAGCAGAATTTTGAATTAATTCAACTTTCATCTGATATTTATGAAGTAATGAAAAAATTTCACTTATATTTTCTTCAACAATAAATGAAAAATCTTTAGAAGACATTTTTAATAAAACTTGATTTGATTTTAAAATATAACAAGGAACATTAGGGTTCATTGAAATTCCTTTTGAAACAGAAGTTCCGTCATTTAAAGGATCTTCAAAAGACTTAACAAATAAAGGGATTTCTTTTCTTTGAAGAGGTTGTAAAGTTTTAGGGTGAATTACCGATGCTCCATAAAATGCTAATTCTATAGCTTCTCGATAAGATATTTTATTTAATAAAATTAAATCCCTAAAAATTCTTGGATCTCCATTTAAAACACCAGGAACATCTTTCCATATAGTAACTGATTTAGCATTAAGAGCGTAAGCAAAAACAGCAGCAGAATAATCAGAACCTTCTCTACCTAATGTGGTTGTGTTGTTTTTAGAGTCACTCCCAATAAAACCTTGAGTTACAGTTATTGAATTTTTGTCAACATGTGTATTAATCTTTTTCTCAGTTTCTGTCCAATCTAAATTAGAATCTCTAAAATAAGAATCTGTTTTAATGCAAATTCTTGAATCTAGCCAGGAATTTTTCAAACCATTATTTTTTAGATAATTATGAATAATAATAGTAGATAATAATTCTCCATTACTTACGATTTGATCATAAACATAACTGTAATTCATGTTCTTGTTTGAACTTATAAAATTATTTAGTTCATAAAAGATTTTACCAAGTTTAGATTTTAGCTCTTCATCAATATCCTTAAAAAGATTTTCAATTAATTTAAAATGCATTTTTTTTATTTCATCAATGAAAAAGCTAATTTGATCTAAATCATTAAAATATGCATTCACAACCTTCTCAAAAGCATTTGTAGTTTTACCCATGGCTGATACAACTATTAAAGTATTTTCAACCTTTAATAACTTAATTATTTTAAACAAATTAATTACCCCATGATGATCTTTTACAGAAGCACCTCCAAACTTAAATACCTTCATTGTTTAACTCTTTTTTGCTAAAAAATTAATCATACTTTTAGAGTCCATTTTAACAATTTTCCAATCATTAAAAATTTTAGCTCCATTTTTATTATAAAAATCAATCGCTTTTTTATTCCAATCTAAAACTTCCCATTCTACTCTTTTTACACCAAGATTGTTAGCATAATTAACAAAAGCATATAATAACTTAGTTCCAATTCCTTTACCCTTCATAGTCTTTGTCACAATTAAATCTTCTAGATGAAAAGTTGGCCCTTTCCAAGTAGAGTATCTTGGATAAAAAAGAGCTATACCTACAACTGAATTCAAATATTCAGCGACAAAACATTTAAAAATAGGAACCTTACCAAAACCATGATTCTCAATATCACCCAAATTCAATTCTACTTTTTCAAGTTCATTTTCAAACTCAGCTAATTCCTTAATTAACTTAAGAATTTCACCACTGTCTTTTATATTTGCTAATCTTATTACTACATCCATAATTTTAAATGACTTCTAAATTAATGTTTGATTTCATTTTAAAACAATAGTGATTGATTTTTCACATATTTATTAAAAGATGTTAAATTCTATATCCAACTTGTAATCTCTTTAATAAAATCTTTTGGGTTTTCTACATGAAGCCAATGAGAAGCATTCCTTATTAAGGATATTTTAGAATTTGGAAAAAAATTTCTTACAATAATATCATCATTTTCATTATAGTATTCAGATTTTTCTCCAAATAAAAAAAGTGAACTACCTTTATATTGAATATTTATATCAGAAAAATCGGAGACCTCAACAACCTTGTCTTTTAAAACATCAATGTTTAACCTTAAAGCGAGCTTTTCCTTTGAGCTCCAATACAAGTTTTTTAATAAAAACTGTCTAATAGAATTTTCTTTTACGAATTTTGACAACTGTAAATCAACTGAATTTCTTGTCCTTAATTCATCAAAATCTAAAAGGGCAAGCCCTTTTAAAATATCAACATCAGACTTTTTATATTTTTTTGGTACAATATCTACAATAATTAATTTTTTTATTATTTCAGGGAAATCAAATGAAAATTTCATTGCAGTTTTACCTCCCATTGAATGTCCTAGAACTATAGGATTATTTATATTATGATACTCAATATAATAATATAAATCCTCTGCTAAAACTTGATAGTTAAATTCCTCATGCCAAAAACTTCTGCCATGATTTCTTTGATCTATAAGGTGAACTTTATAGCCAATATTCGAAAATTTTATAGCAAAACTTTTCCAATTATCTCCCATACCTAAAAAACCATGAAGTACAATTAAATCTTTACTTCCTTGACCAATAATATTGCTAGAAATTAATTTCATTATTTAATCTTGCCTATATACATTGGGATAACATTCTCAAGACCCAAATATAAACTTTCACAAATTAGCGCATGACCAATAGATACCTCCAAAAGACTAGTAATTTTTTTTGAAAAAAATTCAATATTCTCAAGACTCAAATCGTGACCAGCATTAACTCCCAATCCTAAATCATTAGCTTTTATTGATGCTTCTATATAAGGTTTTATCGCTAAATCCCTATCAGTTTCATATTTTGATGCATATGACTCTGTATATAGTTCTATTCTATCGGCACCAACAGAATGAGCTCCTTTAACCATATTAATTTTAGGGTTAATAAAAATAGAAGTTCTAATTCCTTGATTTTTTAATTTTTTAATTATTGATTTTAAAAAATCATGGTTTTTAATTGTATCCCAACCTTGATTAGAAGTAAGACTATCAACTTTATCTGGAACTAAAGTAACCTGATCAGGTTTAATCTCGAGTACTAAATCCATAAATTTTGGAATAGGATTTCCTTCAATATTATATTCTGATTTAACAATGTTTTTTAACAAAATAGCATCTGAATATTTTATATGTCTCTCATCAGGTCTTGGATGAATTGTTATTCCCTCTGCACCAAAATCTTGAATATCTTTAGTTACTTTTAATAAATCTGGAAAATTTGATCCTCTCGAATTTCTTAAAGTAGCAATTTTATTAACATTAACACTAAGTAAGGTCATAGTTATTTTTTTCAAAGATAAAATTAAGCTCTAAATCATAAATGAAAAATTATCATTTATTTTCTAACATATATAAAGCTTAAAATAATTAACTAATCCTGTAAGTTTCGTAAATTTACAGAAATCTTATATTAAGATGAAGATTGCTATTTTCAGTGCCTACTCAAACTTTGAAACAATAAATACAATCAAAGAAATTATAAATTTTTCTGAAAAACTAAATCACGAAATCATTATAATTAAATCTTTAAAAAAAAAGCTAGAAAACAATCTAACAAATTACAAGTATTTTGAAAAAAATGAAATACTTAATTCTAAAATAGATTTTTTATTCTCTGTTGGAGGTGATGGAACTTTATTAAGATCAATAACAATAGTTAAAAATACTGAAATACCTGTTTTAGGTATAAATACTGGACGTCTTGGATTCTTAACAAGTCTTCAAAAAGAATACTTAAAAAAAGGGTTAAAACTATTCTTCGATAAAAAATACACATTAATCAACAGGTCTTTATTAAATATAAAAACTAAAAATAAGATTGATTCTCTTAATGAATTTAATTTTGCTTTAAATGAAGTAAGTATTAACAGAAAAGATACTACCTCTATGTTAAGTATAGAAACTTCAATTAACGATCAATCTCTTACAACATATTGGGCAGATGGTTTAATTATTTCTACACCAACTGGTTCAACAGGTTATTCTCTGAGTAGTGGGGGGCCTATTTTAAGCCCAAATACAAAAACTTGGGTTTTAAATCCAATTGCTCCTCATAATATAAACGTTAGACCACTAATTATTTCTGATTCTTCAAAAATTAAAATTTCAGTAAAAGGAAAAGGTAAAAAATTTTTATTATCGCTTGATTCAAGAATTTTTACAATAAAAAATGGAAATGACATTTTTCTTAAAAAAGCAGCTTTTAATGTTAAGACTGTTGAGCTTGAAGGTGACTTTTTTTTTAAAACACTACGAGAAAAACTTTTTTGGGGAAAAGATCAGAGGAACACACAATAAAACTAGTATTTAAGGGTTTTAATTATACGCATATATTGTGATATAGAATTAATGAATTTTTGTTATAAAATCACCTTTTGTTTATTTTTATTAAGCTCAAATTTAAGTGCGCAATACCATGAAATTGGTGCTTTTTTAGGGGGCAGTAATTATATTGGAGATATTGGTTCTACTAGATATATTTATCCAAATAATTCAGCATTTGGTTTATTATATAAATGGAACTTGACGACAAGGTATTCATTAAGAGCCGGGATAAACTTATCCAAAATAAAAGGTTCAGATTATGATACCGGAGATTTAAATAGATTTAAAAGAGGATACAAGTTTGATAATACAATAAATGAAGGCTTACTAGGGATTGAATTTAATTTTATAGATTTTAATCTTCATAATGGTAAACCAGTTTATACTCCTTATACTTTTTTTGGATTGAGTTATTTTAGATTTAATCGTATAGGTTTCACACCTCCTATAAAATCTCCAGTAAATTATAGGGATTCTCTAAATGATGCCCAAACTTTTTATGATTCAAATATAGCAATACCTGTTATTTTAGGTGTAAAAATGAATCCAAACCCTCTTTGGGTAATTGGATTAGAAATTGGAGCAAGGTATACCCTTACTGATGCCATTGATGGGAGTATTCTTTCCTATGATTCAGCCATAGACCCAAAAGATCCTTTTAATCCAGAATTTGGAAATATTGGAAATAATGATTGGTATGTCTTTACAGGTTTAACTATTTCATTTACCTTTGGCGATTTACCATGCTATTGTAAAGAATAAATGAATCGTATACCAAAACATATTGCTATAATTATGGATGGTAATGGCCGATGGGCTGAAAAAAGAGGAGAAAATAGAATTAAAGGTCATATAAAAGGAGTTAAATCTGTAAAAATAGTTGTTGAAGAAGCTGTTAAATCAAAAATAGAATTTTTAACACTTTTTGCTTTTTCAACTGAAAATTGGAAAAGACCAAAAACTGAAATTAATACTTTAATGAAACTTTTAGTTTCTTCTTTAAAAGACGAGTTTGAAGAATTAAACAAAAATAATATTAAGTTAAACACTATAGGTAATATTGATAATCTGCCCGATAACGTTCAGAAAGAATTAGATTATGTTCAAAATAAAACTTCAAAAAACAATGGAATGGTATTGACTTTAGCTATAAGTTATGGGGCAAAAGAAGAAATAACCAATGCTTTAAAACTAATCATTAAGAAGGTTAAAAATAATATAATTTCAATTGAAAAAGTTGATCAATCCACTATAAATACTCATCTTTATACTCAAAATTTACCTGATGTAGATTTATTAATTAGATCTAGTGGTGAGCAAAGAGTTAGTAATTTTTTATTATGGCAAATTGCATATGCTGAATTGTATTTCACAAATATTTTTTGGCCTGATTTCAATAAATTAGATTTTTATCAGGCACTTAACTTTTATAATGAAAGGGAAAGAAGGTTTGGTAAAACTAGCAAACAAATCAATGATTAAGAATTCTATTAAATTTTATTTTATCTTATTATACTTTGTTAGCTCTTCAAATCTAATAAATGCACAATTAGATAATTTTATTAAAGGAAAATTATATATTATTGACTCTATTTCCGTAACTGGTCTTCAAAATTTTAGTGATAAAACTGTTATATCATATAGCGGCCTTAGAAAAGGAAAAGAAATAAGATTACCAGGTGAAGAAACTAGTGGAATATTGAATAAATTATGGAACTTAGATCTATTCAGTGATATTAATTTTTACGTAACAAAAGTTGTTAACGATAAAATTTCAATTGAACTAGCAATTGAAGAACTTCCAACTCTTTCAGAATTTAAAATTAATGGTATTAAAAAAAGTAAAACACAAAATATTATTGAAGAAACTGATATAAAAAAAGGAAAAAAACTTTCTGAAAGTTTTCTTACTAATACATCAAATTATATAAAAAATAAATATAAAAAAGAAGGGTTTCTTGACACAAAAGTATCTGTTAATACAATAAAAGATTCTATTGATAAAAACACATATAAATTGGTTGTTAATATTGATAAAGGTCCTAGAATAAAAATTAAAAATATTTCCTTTATTGGGAATGATATTTACTCAAATAATAAATTAAAAAGAAAACTTAAAAACACTAAACAAAAAAAATCTATTAGATTCTGGAAAAAATCAAAATATATTACAAAGGAATTTAAGGAAGATAAAGAAAATCTAATAGATTTTTATAAAGAAAAAGGTTATAGAGATGCAAGAATAATATCAGACTCATTAATTAGAAATAATGACAATTCTGTTACACTTAATATTAATGTTGAAGAAGGTAAAAAATATTACTTTGGTGATATTAAATTTATTGGAAACACTGTTTACTTTGATAATCAATTAAAACAAATAGTAGGTATTCAAAGAGGTGATGCGTATAATGGAGTTTTATTAAAAAAACGAATAGCTGACACTTCTAAACCTGACGGTCAAGATATAACAAATTTATATCAAAATAGCGGATATTTATTTTCAAATATAAATGCTGTTGAAGTTAGTGCAGTTAAAGACACTATTGATTTTGAAATTAGAATAAATGAAGGTAAAAGAGCGAGTTTTAATAAAATATCTGTAGTTGGAAATACTAAAACTAATGACCATGTAATTTTTAGAGAATTGAGAACAAAACCTGGCGAAATTTATAGTAAAGATCAGGTTGTTAGAACTGTGAGAGAATTAGGTCAACTAGGGTTTTTTGATGCTGAAGAAATAAATCCTGATTTTGAAAATGTTGATCCTAACTCAGGTACAGTTGATATAAAATTTGATTTGACAGAAGCTGGAGCTAGTCAAATTGAATTACAAGGTGGTTATGGCGGTGGAGGTTTCATTGGAACTCTTGGTTTGGCCTTTAATAATTTTTCAATGAAAAACATTTTAAATAAAAAATCATATAAACCTCTTCCAATGGGAGATGGTCAAAATTTAAGTCTTAGATTACAAGCAAGTCAATTTTATAGTACTTATAGTTTTAGTTTTATTGAGCCATGGCTTGGAGGAAGACAGCCAGTACAGTTTTCAACCAATTTATCACACACAATTCAATATAGGTATGATTATTTTACTGGAACTGCAGATAAAAGTCAATCTTTCCAAATTAGTGGTTTATCTATTGGCCTAGCAAAAAGACTTAGAATTCCCGATGATTATTTTCAACTTTCCCAAGCTTTATCATTTCAATATTATAATTTAAATAATTATTTTACTGGTTTATTTACTTTCGGAAATGGTCAAGCTAATAATTTAGCATATACAGTAGCTTTAACGAGAAATAACACTTATACGAATCCAATTTTCCCAACTGGTGGGTCAACATTCTCAGTTAGTGCAAAATTAACCCCACCATATTCTATAATAAGTGGAAGAGACTACAATAAATTAGGAGATCTCCCTGAATTTCAAGACAAAAATGGAAATCCTTTAATTGATAAGATAGATCAAGAAAAATTTAAATGGCTTGAATACTATAAAGTAAAATTTAATGGAACATGGTATACTAAGTTAATAGATAAATTGGTTTTAAAAACACAAGCAGATTTTGGGTTTTTAGGAGTTTATAATCAGGATAGAGGAAATATACC
>Ga0163108_10002177_pt1 | contig 14221 bp, 23 predicted proteins | sample Fk1155metaG_FD_109644 | JGI IMG/M metagenome (GOLD analysis project Ga0163108, IMG submission 109644) | Marine microbial communities from the Central Pacific Ocean - Fk160115 155m metaG | ecosystem: Environmental > Aquatic > Marine > Oceanic > Photic zone | place: The Central Pacific Ocean...
ACTTTATCATACTTTGATAACTCTTTATTCTTTTAAAAACTTTTTTTAAACGTTTGTCATTTTTTTTCTTTTTTATTATTTTTTTATAAAAATTATCGTTGAAAAAATATTTTTTTATACTGGCTCTATTTTTTGGTACTACAAAAATAAATTGTCTGATTCCAGCTTGGATACATTCTTCCATTATATATTCTAAATTTGGTTTGCCATTTATTGGTAATAATTCTTTTGGAATAACACTTGACAGGGGCAATAATCTTGTACCTAATCCTGCTAGTGGAATGATTGCTTGTGTGACCATAAAACCTTTTACTAGCTAAACAAATCTTTTACAAATGAAATTATTTACAAATAAAAAAAAGTTACAAAAAGAAATAAAAAATATCAATAATATCAATTTCGTGCCAACTATGGGGGCTCTCCACAAAGGTCATGAAGCTCTTATAAAAAAATCGGTTAGAGAATCAAAAAAAACCCTTGTAAGTATTTTTGTAAATCCCAAGCAATTTGAGAATAAAGAGGACTTCAAAAATTACCCCAAGAATTACAAAAATGACATAAAAATACTAAAAAGACTAAGGGTTAGTCATTTATACAAGCCATCATATGATGATATATATAAATTTAAAACGAAGAATAGAATATTTCTTGATCCATTTTCAAAAAAATTATGTGGAAAATTTAGAAAAGGTCATTTCAGAGGTGTGATAGATATTGTTAATCGGCTTCTTGAAATAATAAAACCAAAAAAAATCTTCCTAGGAAATAAAGATTTTCAACAACTTATTTTAATCAAGAAACATATTAAAAAAAATAAAATAAATACCAAAGTGATTTCATATAAAACAGTACGGGATGAAAGTTTTATTGCTTATTCTTCTAGACTAAAAAGATTAAAAAATTACGAAAAAATGAATCTTGTTAGAATTATAAGATTTTTAAAAAATTATAAAAAAAACTTAAATACAAAAAAAATAAATTATAATTTTTCTCAAATAAAAAATAAACTTTTATCCCTGGGGGCAAAAAAAGTAGAATACATAGAAATTATTGATTTAAAAACTCTAAAGAAACCAAAAAAAAATAAATTTAATCTATTTTTTTCTTTTTATATTGGAAAAGTAAGATTTATTGATAATTTTTAACTAAGAAAGAAATAAGAACCAATTCCAAGAAAGGATAAAAATCCAATAACATCTGTTATTGTCGTAACAAAAACGCTTGAAGCTAAAGCTGGGTCTATGTTGAATTTTTTCAAAGAAACAGGAACTAAAATTCCAAACAAGCCTGCCACTATCATGTTTAGTATCATCGAAACAGCAATCAAGATTGATAAATCTATTTGTTCAAACCAAAACTGAACAACAACTGCTGCTATGATTGCAAAAATCACTCCATTTAATATACCAATCACAAATTCTTTTGTAACAATTTTTAAAAAATTTCCTGAAGAGATTTCTTTCTTTGCGATTGCTCTGATGGTAACGGCAAGAGTCTGCATCCCGGCATTTCCTCCCATTGAAGCAACAATGGGCATCAATACGGCAAGAGCAACAACTTTTTCTATATCTTCCTGGAAAAAACCTATAACTATTGATGCTATAATTGCTGTAAACAAATTAAGCAGCAGCCAACTAAATCTTCTTTTAGTCTTTTTTAAAATTCCATCTGTAATTTCTTCGTCTCCTACCCCTGCTAATCTTAAAACGTCTTCTTCTGCTTCTTCTTGAACAACTGTAACAACGTCATCGGCAGTTATCATTCCAATCAATTTATTATCCTTGTTTACAACTCCAGCTGAAACCAAGTTGTAGTTCTCAAACGTATGCCCAACCTCTTCTTTATCCATATTTACTGAGATCAGAACAGGGACCTCTCTCATGATTGAATTCATTTTTGAATCTCTTGGGGTTCTCAAAACTCTAGAAGAAGGAACCGTTCCAACAGGTTTAAAATTTTTATCAACAACAAATATTTCTAAAAATTCTTCAGGCAATTCTTTATTTTCTCTTAGGTAATCAATTGTTTGACCAACAGTCCAGTCACTAGGAACCGCTGTAAATTCCCTCTGCATTATTCTTGCAGCTGAATCTTCTGGGTAACTAAGGCCTTCCTCTAAAAGAAACCTGTCTTGTGGAGATAATTTATCTAAAACTTTTTTCTTCTTATTCTCTTCTAAATTTTCTAAGATTTGTAAAGCATTATCAGATTCAAGTTTTCGTAAAATTTTTGCAATAGATTCAGGTGTTAAAAGTAAAAGAACTTCTGATTGTACAGATTCATTAAGTTCAATAAAAATCTCTGGTTCAATATTGAATGCTTCTATTTCGATTAACTTGTTTCTTGTGTCAGTATCAAGATTCTCTATTAAATTAGCTACATCGGCCGAGTGTAAATCCGCTAAAGTTTGATTTATAAAAGCAACATCTTTTGATTTTATTTTTTCGCTAAAAAGATTGATAAAATCTTTATTAAAATCAAGATTTACTTTTTGTTTACCAATTGATTTTACTAAACTCATAAATCACCAGATTATTTTAATTTTTGAGACTTTTAGTTTATCTAATGGTAAAATTCAATTTAAAATGGACATAGAATTTAAAATTAGCAAAAACCCCGTAAATTATAAGAAAGCCCTTCAGTTACTTGAAAAAAGGGTAGAAGAAGTAAAAAAAGGGGGTCGTGAATTAGTATGGTTTTTAGAACATCCCACAACTTACACGGCAGGAATTAGATATAAAAAAGAAGAAATACTAGATAACTCAATAAATGTAATAAAAACCAATCGTGGTGGAAAAATTACACTCCATAATCCTGGACAGAAAATTGTTTATTTTGTGATTGATTTGAATAGAAGAAAAAAAAACATCAGGAATCTTGTTAGAGAAATTGAAAACATAATCATAAAATTTTTAAAAATCTATAAAATAAAATCATATGCGGATAAAAAAAACATAGGTATATGGGTTAATAGAAAAAAAATTGCAGCAATCGGTATAAGAGTTTCACGCTGGGTAGCCTATCATGGCTTTTCTATCAACATAAATAATGATCTAGATGGTTATAAAAAAATTATTCCCTGCGGTTTAGACAATGAAAAAATTACTTCTTTCGAAAAGGAAGGGAAAGAATCTTTTAACATTAACAGGAATCTAAGAAATATTTTTCTAAAAAATCTACCTAAGATTTGATATTTTTTTTAATAAAATTATCAAAATATTCATCGTATTTAGCTTCGTAATTATATTTTATATCATTTATCATAAATTTTAATTTGTAAGCATGCAGCATTAGTTTTTTATTTTTTAATTTATTTTTTTCCATTTTTATAAAATATTTGTCATCACCCACTACAGGATTTCCAATATTATATAATTGTTTACGTAATTGATGTTTTCTGCCAGTAATAGGTTTGAGCTCTAGCAACGAGTATTTATTGTTAGAGCTCAGTATCTTCAAATACGAAATAGCTTTTTGAACTATTTTTTTATTTTTCTCGTAAATAATTAAATTATCCTGGAGTAAAGTTGTCCTTTTATTAACTTCTCCATGTATAATGGCTAAATATGTTTTGTGTATTTTTCTTATTCTAAAAAGCGATGTAAATAATTGAGCATACTCTCTATTTTTAGCCACGATCATCACTCCAGAAGTTTCTTTGTCTAGCCTGTGAACAACAAAAGGTTTTGTATTTTCAAAATATTTTGTATTTTTTAGTATATCAATAATATTTTTAAAAGATTTTGTTCCAGATTGAACTGGTATTCCACTTGGTTTGTTTATTACTACAAAATTATCATTGTTTTCTATAATAAATTCTCCGTATTTATTTTTTTCTTTTTCAGAAGGTTTGTATTTAATTTTCTTTGATTGATCTTTTGGTTTTAAATTTTCTGCCCCATATACTTCAATAAGATCATTAAGCTGAACTCTATATTTTGTTTTTGTTTTCTTTCTGTTAATTTTTACTTTATTTTTTCTAATAAATTTTTCTATAAGAGACTGTGGAACATCAGAAACATTTTGCTTAAACCAGCGATCAAAACGAGAATTATGATAGTCCTTGTTGACTATAAACTTTTTGGGCATTCAAGATCTAATTTTATATTATTTGCTAGCAGCTTTTGGAAGAGTTTCTTTGTCTTTTTTCGTAGATTCAGCTTTTTTAGGTTTGTCAACTTTTCTTGCATTAACATCTCTGTCTACTAACTCAATAACTGCCATTGGAGCATCGTCGCCAGTTCTAAAGCCAGCCTTTAGTACTCTTGAATAACCACCTTTTCTATTTGCATATCTTTTTGAAAAGGTTTCAAAAACTTTTTTTACAGATGTTTTATCTTGTAATTTAGAAAATAAACTTTTTTTATTATTTAGGTCAGGTGTCTTACCCAAGGTAATAACTTTATCAATTTTTGGTTTTAATTCTTTTGCTTTTGGTAAAGTCGTAATGATCTGTTCATATTTTATTAAGGAGTTCAGCATATTTTGAAATAAAGCTTTCCTGTGTTCTGTTGTCCTATTTAATTTTCTGTATCCTATTTTGTGTCTCATTTAATACGTACTCTCTTCTAATTTTTTAGACAACTCTACAATATTATCGGGTGGCCAATTAGGTATCTCCATCCCAAGATAAAGTGACATTGAGCTCAAAACTTCCTTAATTTCATTAAGTGATTTTCTACCAAAGTTTGGTGTTCTTAACATTTCTGATTCTGTTTTTTGAACAAGATCACCAATGTAAATAATGTTGTCATTCTTCAAACAATTCATCGATCTAACTGAAAGCTCTAATTCCTCAACTCTTTTCAAAAGATTTTTGTTGAATTCTGGTTCTGTAGATTTAGTTTGTGCCGGAACTTCTTTGGGATCTTCAAAGTTAACAAACATTGACAATTGATCTTGAAAAATTCTTGCGGAAAATGCCACTGCGTCTTCTGCTGGTATAGTTCCATTAGTTTCAACTTGCATTGTAAGTTTGTCGTAGTCTAGAGCGTCTCCTTCTCTAGTGCTATCAATTGAATATGAAACTTTTTTTACTGGACTAAAAAGAGAATCGATAGCTATTAAACCAAGTGGAGTATCTTCTGTTTTGTTTTTTTGCGCTAATACATAACCTCTGCCACTATTTATAATTAATTCCATATGAAATTTTGTTTTTTCATCTAAATTACAAATTGTTTGATCCATGTTTAAAATTTCTACACCGTTGATTGGTGTAATATCTTTAGCCTTTATTTCCTTTGGTCCTGTCGCATCCAAAATTAATTTTTTTGACCCAGTTGAATTTAATTTAACAGCCAAATTTTTTACATTTAAAACAATGTCGGTTACATCTTCTCTTACTCCTTTTATTGATGAGAATTCATGTAACACTCCATCTATTTGAATTGCAGTAACTGCTGCTCCTTGAATTGAAGATAATAATATTCTTCTTAAAGCGTTGCCTATGGTCTGTCCAAAACCTTTTTCTAAGGGTTCTGCAACAACTTTTGCTATTGTTTTATCTTCGTTACTAGTTACTTCAAGTTTCGCTGGCTTGGTTAATGATTTCCAATTTTTGTCAATAATACTTATATTTTCCATTATACTCTCCTCTTTTTCGGTGGTCTTGCGCCGTTATGTGGCATTGGGGTAGTGTCTTTAATCGAAATAATTTTAAAACCTATTGACTGCAATGCTCTCAAAGCAGTTTCTCTTCCTGAGCCTGGTCCTTTTACTTGAACAGATAAAGTTCTAAGTCCCTGTTCATAAGCTTTTCCTCCGGCATGGTCCGCTGCTACTTGAGCAGCATAAGGGGTAGATTTTCTTGAACCTTTAAAACCTTTTGTTCCAGCAGAAGACCAAGCAACAACATTTCCTTGTTCATCAGCAATGGAAATTATAGTGTTATTAAATGTAGAATTAACAAAGGCAATCCCTGAAGAAATAATTTTTTTTTGTTTAATTTTCTTCTTTTGAGGTTTTTTTAAAGTTTTTTCTTCTACTTTTTTATTATTATCTTCAACTTTTTCAGCTTTTTTATTCATTGTTTATTTTTACTTCTTCATAGGAGTAAGTTTTTTCCCTGCTATAGCAATAGCTTTTCCTTTTCTAGTTCTAGCATTTGAATGTGTTCTCTGTCCCCTGACAGGTAATTTCTTCTTATGTCTTGATCCTCTATAACTTGCTAAGTCTACCAACCTTTTAATGTTCATTGACACTTCTCTTCTTAGGTCTCCCTCTACCTTGTAGTTTGCATCAATATATTCTCTAATTTTTAACACTTCTTCTTCTGACAATTTGTTGACTCTCTTATTCAGAGGTATGTTTAATTTTTGACAAATAAGCTTAGAGTTATGGTCTCCAATACCATGAATATACGTCAATGCTGTATGCACAACTTTATCAACGGGGATGTTAACGCCTGCTATTCGAGCCATATTTTCTGGTTGGTTAAGTAGGTATTTATATGAGTATATGTTTTAAAGTCAACCCTCATTTCAATTAACAAAAACATTGATTTTATTGAATATTTCTTCGATTTTAGTTTCACCATCGACCTCTTTAAGAAGTCCTGATTTCTTATAGTATTTTAAAATTGGTTTTGTTGAATCTTCATAGGTTTGGTATCTTTTTTTTGCGGTCTCAACATTGTCATCGCTTCTTTGTTTTAAGATTTCTCCCTCACAACATGCTGAGTTTAAAGGAGGTGGATTAAAAAATTTATTAAAAGTATTTCCACATTTTGAACAGACTAGTCTTCCTGTAATTCTTTTAACTATTGAATCTAAAGTAACCTTCAAGCTAATTACTAAATCAATTTTTTGTTTATATTTTTCTAGTAAAACACTAAGATTTTTAGCTTGCTCTAAATTCCTTGGATAACCATCAAATATTATATTGCCTTTATATTTTGAGTCTGAAACAATTTTTTCAATCAAATTGTTGATAATGTCGTCTGAAACAAGTTTTCCAGAGTTTACAATTTCTTTTATTTTTTTTCCAAGTGAACTCTCTTTGCTAATTTCATTTCTTAATAAATCCCCTGTCGAAAGTTTAAATAAAGTGTGTTTTTTAACCAATTTGTCTGATTGAGTCCCTTTGCCTGCGCCTGGGGGTCCAAATATGATTATATTCATAAAACTATTTATTGAATTTTGCTTTTTTAATTAAAGATTCGTATTGAGAACTCATTAAACGAGTTTGAACTTGAGTAACTGTATCCATTGCAACCACTGCTACAATTAAAAGCGATGTTCCTCCCAAATAAAAAGGTATTGGGTATTTTGCAATTAAAAACTCTGGCATTAAACACACTAAGGTTAAATAACAGGCTCCAATTGTTGTTAGTTTTGTTAAAATACTTTCTATATACTCCGCTGTTCTTTCACCTGGTCTTATACCTGGAACATATCCTCCATATTTTCTTAAGTTTTCTGCTGTTTCTTTGGGATTGAATACAATGGAGGTATAGAAAAAAGCAAAAAAGATAATTCCAAAAGCATATAGTAACATATAAAGAGGCTTCCCTTGAGAAAATAGAGATGAAAAATTTATAAAAAGATCTGAATCTGAAAATCCAAAATTAGAAAATGTAATTGGTAATAATAGTAAGGCAGAAGCAAAAATAGCTGGAATAACTCCTGCGGTATTTATTTTTAGAGGTAAATAAGAAGACTCTCCTCCATAAATTTTATTACCCATTTGTCTTTTCGGATAATTGATAAGAATTTTTCTCATAGCTCTTTCGATAAAAACAATAAACATGACTGTAACTATAATTAAAATGAAAATAGATATAATCATTACTGGAGATAAAGCTCCTGTTCTTCCTAACTCAAATGTAGAAGCTAACGCTCTTGGTATTTCTGCAACGATACCAGAAAATATTATAAGCGATATACCATTTCCAATACCTCTAGAGGTTATTTGTTCTCCTAACCACATTAAGAAAGTAGTTCCAGCTACTAGTGAAATAGTAGTCATTAATTTAAAATAAATTCCTGGAGATAAAACTAATCCTCCTGCATTTTCTAAACCGACCGATACACCGTAACCTTGTAGAGCAGCGATCAAAACTGTTCCATAACGAGTAATTTGTGTAATTTTTTTTCTACCTATCTCACCTTGTTCCTTTAAATTTTTGAAGTAATCAGAAACACCAGTCATTAATTGAACTATTATTGAAGACGAAATATAGGGCATTATACCTAGGGCAAAAATTGCCATCCTCTGAACAGCACCACCGGAAAATACATTAAACATTCCTAATAAACCTTTTTGGCTTGATGACATCACTTGTTGCAAAACAACAGTATCTATACCAGCAATTGGAACATACGTTCCCAGTCTATAAATGCATAAAATAAAAACAGTGAAAAAAATTCTATTTCTTAAATCGGAAGAATGTGAAGATATGTTTGCTTCGTCAGCCATTATTTTTTATTAGGTTTGCTTAAGATGCTCACAGATCCACCTGCTTTTTCAATTTTTTCTTTTGCAGATTTGGAAATGTAGTCAGTTTTAATTTTAAGTTTCTCTTTTAAATCTCCTGTTCCAAGAACTTTTAGCTTATCATACTTTTTTTTAACTATTTTTTTATCTATTAAATATTTTATTGTAATTTCATCTTCGTTTTTAATTCTTTTGTTTTTTAAAAACATTTCAATATCTTCTAAATTTATTTTTGCAATATTCTCTCTCCTTGTGCTGCTAAAACCTCTTTTAGGAAGTCTACGATACAAAGGCATTTGACCTCCTTCGAAACTTTTAATCGCAACACCTGATCTAGATTTTTGACCCTTTACACCTCTTCCCGAAGTTTTTCCTTTTCCAGAGCCAATACCTCTTCCCACTCTAATCTTGGAAGTATTTGTTTTGGTTAAAGTGTTTAATTTCATTTTTATTCTTCTCTTTTTTTAATTATTTCGGAAATTGTTTTATTTCTCATAATAGAAATACTTTTTGGCGAACTTTGATTTTTTAAACCTTGTAATACAGCTTTTAAAACATTGTGGGGATTAGGAGAGCCTAATGATTTAGCAACTATATCTTGGATTCCTAAAACTTCACAAACTGCTCTTGTAGCCCCTCCCGCTATAATTCCTGTTCCAGTAGGTGCTGATCTCATTAAAATTTTTCCTGATCCACTCTTAGCATAAACATCATGATGCAACGTTCTTCCATCTTTCAAAGGAATTTTGACCATATTTCTTTTTGCAACTTCTGTAGCTTTTTTGATCGCATCTGGAACTTGTTTTGATTTGCCTTGACCAATACCTATAGATCCTTTTTGATTTCCAGCAACTACTAGTGCCGCAAATCCAAATCTTCTACCGCCTTTAACAACCTTTGTTATTCTGTTAATGGCAACCAATTTTTCTACAAATTCACTTTTTTCTCTCATTAAAAACTCAACCCATTCTTTCTTAGTGATTCAGCAAGAGCTTTAACTCTACCATGAAACTTGTATCCTCCTCTATCAAAATACACTTTATTAATTTTTTTCTCAGAAGCTCTTTTTGCTAAAATTTCTCCCAAAACTACAGATAAATTTGTTTTATTTTTTTTATCTTTTTTAAAGCTTTTCTCTGTAGAAGATGCCGAAACTATTGTTTTATTAGCTCTATCATCAATTATTTGAGCTGAAATATTTTTTAAAGATTTAAAAATCGTTATTCTATAGCGGTCAACATTAAATTTCTTTAATTTGCTTCTGTTTCTTAGTAAACGCTTTGTTTTAGAATTAATTTTTTTCATCTTTACTTTACTTTTTCTTTCCTTCTTTTCTTATAACGTATTGATTTTTTTCCTTAATTCCTTTTGCTTTATAAGGTTCCACTGGTTTTAATGATTTAATGTCAGCAGCAACTTTTGAGACAAGTTCTTTATCTGAACCAGTAATATTGAGCTTTGTTTGTTTTTCAACTTTTATAGTAATTCCTTTTGGTATTGTATATTTAACCTCATGGCTAAATCCTAATAATAAAACGAGTTGTTCGCCTTTCAAGCTTGCACGAAAACCAACTCCAGCTAATTCCAAATTTTTTTCGTGCCCTTTTGTTACTCCAAGAACAGCATTATTTACTAAGCTTCTGTAGGTCCCCCACATTAACGATGTTTTTTTATCTTTTTTCACTGGTAAAATCTGAAATTCATTTTTTTCATTAATTTTTGAAGAAAATATTTTCTGATTAAATACGATTTTCTGTGAACCTTTTGGGCCAGAAACCAATAATGAATCTCCTTCCACTTTAACTGTAGATTCTTTTGGTATTAAAATAGATTTTTTTCCAAGTTTTGACATTAAAATATCCTACAAATTATTTCTCCACCCAAATTATTCTTAACTGCCTCTGTATCGGACATTACTCCTTTGCTCGTTGATAAAATCGCAAGACCTAAACCATTAAGGACTCTGGGTATGCTGTCAGCTCTAGAATAAACTCTTCTGCCAGGTTTTGATATTCTTTTAATTTCTTTTATTACAGGTTGTCCTTCATAATATTTTAGATTAACCAAAATAGATTTTATTTTATTTTTACCATCATCAATATTAAAATTAATAATATATCCCTCTTTTTTTAGCACTTCTAATATCTTCAATCTAAAGTTAGAAAATGGTATTTCAATTTTATTTAAAGATCTCATTTGACCATTTCTAATTCTTGTTAACATATCCCCTATGGGATCAACTAAAGTCATATTCCTCCTTTACCAACTCGATTTCGTCATTCCTGGAATTTTTCCAGCAGACGCCATTTCTCTTAATGCTATTCTTGAAATTCTTAGTTTTCTATATACACCGTGTGGTCTTCCGGTAATTTCACATCTATTTCTTATTCTTGTTTTTGCTGAATTTTTCGGGAGTTTAGAAAGTTTTAATTGAGCGGCAAATCTCTCGTTTAATGGTAATTTTTTATTATTAATTATTGCTTTTAATTTTTTTCTCTTGTTCTCAAACCTCTTTGCCATTTTTATTCTTTTAAGATTTCTTTGAATTGCGCTTGTTTTAGCCATTTTTTATTTCTCCGTTTTTTCCTCTTTTTTTTCTATCTTAATTATTTTTTTGATCTTCTTTTTTCTCTTTTCGGTGTCTTTAACAATTGGAAAATTGAACTCTTTAAGCAGTGATATGGTATTTTCTTTAGAGTGACTTGTTGTTACAATCGTAACATCCATACCTTTAATTGCATCAACTTTATCAAAGTTTATTTCTGGAAAAATAATATGCTCTTTAATACCAAAGGTAAAATTTCCAAATTTATCACAAGCAGAGTCTTTCAATCCTCTAAAATCTTTAACTCTAGGCAAGGCTATATTAACCAATCTGTCTAGAAACTCGTACATCCTGTCATTTCTTAAAGTAACTTTTAAACCAGCATTTGCTCCTTTTCTCGATTTAAAGTTTGAAATTGATTTTTTAAATCTAGTTATAACTGGATGCTGGCCGGTAATAGCTGACATATCTTTAATACATATTTCCATCTTTTTTTTATCTGAACCATCTTGACCAAGTCCCATGTTGATAACAATTTTTTCAATCTTTGGTACAGCATTAATGTTCTTATAATTTAATTTGGACATTAAATTTTGAACTATTTCTTTTTTATATCTTTCTTTTAATCTTGGTGTCATTTTTTAACCTTTTTATTTTCTTCAAGGTTTTTCAAATTTGAAAAATGAATAAATCCCTCTTTTGTTACAATTCCCCCTTTGTCTTCTTTTGTGGGCTTTTTGTGTTTCTTAAGCATATTAACATCTTTTACTTTGGCCAAATCCTTAACTCTGTTAATCTCAATTATCTCACCGGTTTTTCCTTTGTCTTTACCAACGCAAACTTTAACTTTCATTCCTTTTTTTAAAAACATATTTATAAAACCTCCGGTGCTAAAGAAATTATTTTTGTTTGTCCTCTTGTTCTTAGTTCTCTAGTAACTGGTCCAAAAATTCTAGTTCCTATAGGCTCTCCTTTTTCATCAGTCAAAACCACAGAATTGCTGTCGAATTGAACTTTGGATCCATCTTTTCTGAAAATCTCTTTTTTTGTTCTTACAACAACCGCTTTATGCACTGATCCTTTTTTAACTTTTCCGTTTGGTAAAGCGTCTTTAACACTAACCACTATTAAATCACCTACTCCGGCATATCTTCTTTTTGATCCACCTAAAACCTTTATGCACTCAACTCTTTTTGCTCCAGTGTTATCAGCAACTTGTAATTCTGTTTGTACTTGTATCACTTTTCAAATACCTCCCATGTTTTGAGTTTTGATATTGGTTTAGACTCAATAATTTTAACAGTATCTCCTTTTTTATATTTATTTTTTTCATCATGTGCATGATATTTTTTAGATCTTGATATAACTTTCCCATAAAAAGGATGTCTAAATCTTCTTTGAACTTTAACAACGATAGTTTTGTCAGTCTTATCGCTAACAACTTCTCCCTGTAAAATTTTTTTTGTCATTTTTTTCCTTGCACGTTATTATATAGTCTTGCAATGTTTCTTTTTATTGTTGAAAATTCAGCCATATTTTGAATTTGTCCATTTATTTTTTTAAATCTCATATTAAACAAGTCTTTTTTGAGTTTTTGTATCTCTCTCAAAGATTGGTCTTTTGTTAATTTTTTTGTTTCCTTTTTTTTCATAATTATCTTTTAACAAATTTTGTTTTTATCGGAAGTTTTGCTGAGGCTTTATATAGAGCTTCTCTAGCAACTTCCTCTGATACACCGTCAACTTCAAATAAAATTCTTCCTGGTTTTACTCTGCAGGCCCAATATTCTGGTGAACCCTTTCCTTTACCCATTCTAACCTCTGTAGGTTTTTTTGAGACAGGAATGTTTGGAAATATTCTTGACCAAACCTTACCTGTTCTTTTCATATGTCTTGTTAAAGCAACCCTTGCAGCCTCAATTTGTTTTCCAATTATTCTTTCTGGCTGTATTGCTTTCAATCCAAATTCTCCATAGTTTAAAGAGCTCGCTCTGGTAGCGTTTCCATGAATTCTTCCTTTATGTGCTTTTCTAAATTTACTTCTTGTTGGTTGAAGCATTTTTAGCCCTTTCCATTTTTTGTTTATTAACGTCTTTTAAGAAAATTTCACCTTTGTATATCCAAACTTTCACTCCAATAATTCCATAGGTTGTTAATGCTTCTGCCTCTGCATAATCAAGATTTGCTCTTAGTGTATGTAAAGGTATACTTCCTTCCCTCAACCATTCGCTTCTTGCAATTTCATTTCCCGCTAATCTTCCGCTTAAAGTTACTTTAATACCTTTTGCACCAAGCCTCATTGCAGATTGCATGGCTCTTTTCATAGTTCTTCTGTAAGCAATACGTTTAACTAACTGCTGACAAATATTCTCTGCAACTAAATATGCGTTTAATTCTGGTTTTTTGATCTCTTTAATGTTTACAGAAACTTCGCTATCTGTAATTTTAGATATCTTTCCTTTTATTTTCTCTATATCAGAACCTTTTTTTCCTATTACAAATCCTGGTCTAGATGTGTGTATAAAAACAGAACATTTTTTTCCTGACCTTTCAATTACAATTTCTGAGACTCCTGAGTTTGGTATATTTTTTTTTATAAATTCTCTAATTCTATAATCCTCAATTAAATATTTTCCGTAATCTGATTTTCTCGCAAACCAAACTGAATCCCAACCTCTGTTGACTCCAAGTCTAAAGCCTATAGGGTTAACTTTCTGTCCCATTATTTCTTAGCTCCTTCTCTCTTATCTGTTTTCTTTTCCTCTAAAATTATTGTAACTCTACTAAAAGGTTTTTTGATTGCAGATGCTCTTCCTTTTGCTCTGGGCCTAAATCTCTTCATTACTATAGATTTTCCTGCGTAAGCTTCTTTTATATAAAGATTGTCTATATCGTATTGATAATTGTTTTCAGCATTAGCGATTGCTGATTTTACGGTTTTCTTAATATCTTGAGCAACTTTTTTTCGTGTAAATTCTAAATCTCTAATTGCTATATCTGCTTTCTTTCCTTTAATAAAATTAAGCACCAAATTTGCTTTTCTAGCCCCGCTTCTAACATTTTTGTTTATTGCTTTTATTATGTTATTTTTTTCACTCATTTTTTATCCTTTTTTGGTGCCGCAGGTTTTGGTGCTGCTCCTGGTGCTGCTCCTGGTGCTGCTCCTGGTGCTGCTTTTGGTGCTGCTCCTGGTGCTGCTTTTGGTGCTGCTCCTGGTGCTGCTTTTGGTGCTGCTCCTGGTGCT
>Ga0163108_10002179_pt1 | contig 14219 bp, 12 predicted proteins | sample Fk1155metaG_FD_109644 | JGI IMG/M metagenome (GOLD analysis project Ga0163108, IMG submission 109644) | Marine microbial communities from the Central Pacific Ocean - Fk160115 155m metaG | ecosystem: Environmental > Aquatic > Marine > Oceanic > Photic zone | place: The Central Pacific Ocean...
ATTGGAAAGATGCAGTGAAATTTGATGGTTTCTCTGATCACACGCTGGGAATTACTGCTCCGCTGATATTTGCAACTTTAAAAAAACAAAACAAGTCAAAAAATATAATTATTGAAAAACATGTAAAATTAAAAAATTCTAAAGGACCTGATGCAAGTTCTTCAATAGATACTTCAGAGTTATCAGTTATGGTCAAATCAATACGTGAAATTGAATGTTCTAAAATCTAACTCCTAAAAATCATCTAAATTTAACCTATTTTATTTCATAGAACTTTATATGCCAATCAATTTGATTTCTTTCTTTTCCGATTCTACATATTTTTTAACAATTCCATTTTCTAAATTATTCATATATTCTCTCAATTTGTCTTCTGTAAAATCTATGTTTTTATAATATCGCTTTATTGATGGATCCCATTGTTTAATACGTTCTAACTCTGTTCCATTAGAAACTGATTGAAATATTTTTTTAAATGCATTTACACTTTCTTTGATAATTTTACAACCGATTGTATGGACGTTGTCATTTTCTACAATCTTTGGTCTTACATGTGTAACAATATCTCCTGTGTCGATACCTCGATCTAAATGTAATATTGTTGAACCAAGATACTCTAATTCATTATTTACAAACGGCCAAAAATTGGTCCCACTTCCACGATAATAAGGGGATAAACCAAGATGTAAATTTAAAAATCTATCTTTTTTTGCCAAGGAAATCAATTCATCATGAATTATTGACGAACCAAATACTAACATTACATCTGGAGAAAAATTCCCTACAACGTTTGAAACATATTTCAAATTTACTTCTTTATACTCTAAAGGAATTGTCTTTGCTAAAAAATAATCATTTCCTTTAAACTCTTCTTTTTCTACTTGAAATCTTTCCAAAAAATGTTTCTCTATCCCTGAAATTTGATTATCTGATTCAATCTCAATTGCATCATTTTTCCTTGTTTCACAAATAACTAGTGTTTCATCAACTAATTTTGATATTGAATTAGCAAAAAATTTGTGTCTTATTGAATTACTTGTAAAAATTGTTACTTTCATAATCTGTTCTTTGTTATAATACATTCTAATTTTTCTTTAAGCATTAATGAATTTTCATTACTACTAGGTTGGTATCTTCCTATTTCTAACAAATTTGTATTTTTAGAATTAAAAATCTCCTCAACAGTAAATGCAATTTTATATAAATTAGTTTTATCAATTAATTGTTTTGTCATTAAACAATCTCTAATACTTCCAAACGGATAACTAAGAGAATCAACATTAATTTGGAATTTCTGTTCAAGTATAGTTTTTGGTTTTATTATCTCTTCAAAAAAATCATCTTTAGAAAGATTTGATGATTTTACTGATACGTGTGTATGAGTATGTGTTCCTACAGTGTGTCCCATTTCTAACATATCTTTCACTTGGTTCTCTGTTAAATGAATTTTTGACATGGCATCTGGATATTTTTCTAGAAACATGTTGTTATATATCTCGATTAAAATCTCTCTAGATAATCTCATTTCTAGTTTATACTTGAAAATTTCTTTAATACCGTCAATCTTATTCCATACATCTTTTTTTCCTGAAAAAATTTTCTCATATTCATTAATCTGTAAACCTCTTTTTTCTAAAATTGAAATAAATTCATCTATAAATTTTTTTACGCCAAATTCAGCAATTGTATAATGAATTATCATTGGATTTGCAGGTAATTTTTCCTCAAAAATACAAGTTGGAATAAAGAATACTCCTTGTATATCATTATCCGAAAGTATTTTTGCAGCATGATAATGATCAGATAATCCGTCATCAAACGTAATCAACATCCCAGGATCTTTAAAACCTTGATCTTTTTTATTAAGAAAAAAATCTTTTACTTCAGCTAAATTGATTATGGAAAAGTCTCTCTTCATCATTCTAAGATGTTCTTCAAAATCTTTTTTTGTGGTTCCTAATATCCTAGGAAATACATCTTGTTTATCTTCTCTAATGTAATGATAACATACTGAAAGGAATCCGGACAAATTTCTCAAAAATTAGTCCCAATCTTAAATTTTTTATGCCATATTCCGTCATTATCTTGTTCAAACAATTCTGTATCATACCATTTATCCATGATTCTCCAAAACTCATTCTTTGTCATTTTTGTAAAATCACAAAATCCATCAACAATTCCTTGATCTAATTTATCATCATATTCTTCAACATATGGTATCATCTCCTCTCTATTTTTAACTCCTGATCTAATCCATCTTGATGCCATTTCTGTAGCTGACGCATGTCCATATTTTGGATATTTCATATATTGATTTAAAAGAAATGTAAGTGAATCAATTGAATTGTAATCCTCTATAGTACCTTCTCTTTTGTATTCATGTCCTAGATGCCTAAATCCCCATCTTTGTGCAACTTGATAATTATGATGTGTGTCCCATGGTATAAAATAACTTAAGTATATTGGATTAAGATTTCCATTCTGGCATTCTTCTATAGTTGGAAACTTGTTAGAATCTAGTTCTTTTGATGTAATTCTTCCACTCTCAATCAATTTTTCATGAATTGGTTTAACAACATTGTTGAATGGTTGTTTTAATGCAGAATAAGTTTCCTTGTCATCTCTTCCACCATAAGCGTAGCTTACATTTTCACCATACACCAATAATTCAATTCCCATTTTCAAAGACATTCTAATTGGAAATGAATAAAGTAATGAATCAATATACCATGTAGGTGAGCCCTCCTCTTCAAATGCAATCTTTGCAGTTTTACGCAACAAATCTCTATTTGGCAAATGCATGATTATATCACATGAAAATGAATCTGATAAATTCTCTAAATTTTTTCTCCCAATCTCAGTTGAATCTATATTTCCTGCACTAAATAAAACAGGATTCATCTTCATAACTTCCTTCATATAATATACTTGAAAATGAGAATCTTTTCCACCGGAAACAGCTATTGCACAATCATAACCATCTCCGTTAATCCCTCGATATTTATCACATAATTTTTTTAATTCTTTTTTCCTTGTTTCCCAGTCAATAGTTTTCTGTTTTTCATAATTAATACATGCAATACATACTCCGTCAAGAAATCTAATTCCTGGTCTAGTATCTGGCATTAGACATTTCTTACAATACTTCATAATTCTTTGTGAATAATTTATGATTATATGAATAATTCTATTCTAAATGATAAATGAATTATAAATAGTGATTTTCCCCTCATTTCGTATGGAAATTCTAGAATGGAAACGTAATCTGGAATCAGATTATGGTTATACAACTAATAAACTTCTAGCAACAGCTGATTCTTCAAGAAATATCACTGAAATAACTCAGAATTATACTCAAATTGATGAATCGGGTGTTGAAGAAATTCTTAGAACTATACCAAATGTAGAAAAACTATTTCATGGTATTGGTATTGATCTAGGAGGAGGAGTATCGCTAATCTCTTCTTGCATAATGAAAATTTTTGATCCTCAAAAAATTTTTTGTATAGAAATTGTTGAAGAAGCAGTTAGAAAATGCCATCAGTCTGTTCAAAAATTTATCCTTGGAAGCAATACAGATAAGATTACTTCTGTAATTGGTGATTTTGACCATCTAGAGTTAGAAGATAATTCATTAGATTTTGCTATTTTTTGGGACTCTTTACATCATGCACGTGAACCACTAATAAGTCTGAAAGAATGTAAACGTGTACTAAAAAAAACTGGTTTTGTGATTATAATTGATAAAGCACATGATAATTCAGTTCCAGACGCTGAAATAGAAAGAATGCTAAATGTACAATATGATGAATTTTTTTTAGAAAAATCTTATAGGTCGAAAGACACTGTTCTTTTCCGAAAAGATGAAGGTGAACATGAATATAGATTCTTTGAATGGGAAAATTTCTTCATAAATTCTGGTTTCAAAATTATTGAAAATTTTCTGATTAAGACTGAAATCCAAAATAATACATATAAAAAAAATGATAATAATCTCAAAGAAATCTTTGTAAAATTCAATGTCGGTGGATTTCAACAACAAAAAGTAATATATGTTCTAAAACCAAATTAGCCCTTTCAGAAAACCATCTTATTTTTAATTATTAATTCTACTAATCTAAATTCTAATTCCGTATCAATCATAATTCCAGTATGTGTTGGTATCTCATATGGTAATGTTTTTGGCAAAATTATTCTTGAATATTCTAGGAATTTTTTTACATTATATACAAAAAGTCCATTCATTTGATATACTATAGGTGACTTCTGTCGACTTTTTGGCCTCTCTTGTAATTCTTTACTCAATTTTAAAAATTTATTTTTACCTAGTTCTAACATGTTAAAATATGGATTTAGGTGTTGTTTATACAATCCAAAAACTGCATCACATTTTTTTTTATGTAATAACCTGATTGCTCCTGCCATATCGGCATTTCTGATGAATGGGACTGTACAATCTCTTAATACCAAAGTATCAAATTCATAACCTATTTCATATAGTTTTTTTATTCCGTGAATTAAAACTGGAGTAAAATCAATTCTTCCGTTAGCCAATCTCTTTGGTCTAAAAAATGGAACGTCAGCCCCATATTTTTCAGATATATTTGCTATTTCCTTATCTTCTGTAGAAACAACAACACTACTGAATAATCCTGATTCCAGAGCTGATTCAATGGTATAAGCAATAAGCGGTTTACCGTTAATTGGCCTTATGTTCTTTCTTGGTACACCTTTTGAACCACCACGTGCACCAATAAAACAAATCGGTTTCATTCTAGGTTAAGATAGTCTCTATTTGTGAAGATGGTTTTCTCCAAAGCATATGTATCTGAGTGTTTTTCACAGCAGATGTCATTCCTACCAAATTACTTCCAAAAATTCTAATATTATCTTCTAAATCCAAAAACTGTTTATCCGTTAATGTAAATCGTGTAGCTATTGGATTCTCAAACATGAAATTATCTAATTCTTTTTTAGTCTGTTCTACCCATTTTTTAATATTATATGTAAAAATAAATTCTGGGTTTGAATCCATTCTATCATTTCCTAACACATTATGTGATAATCCCCTACAATAATCTGAAATTTCACTAAACTGCTTGGTTTTTTCTTGTGTTAATTTATTAGACTCTCTTAACACTTTTGTACAATACTCTATGAAGTAGTTCGTCCATTCATTCATACATTCTACCATAATTTTGGTATGATAAAACTGAATTACATTTATACCTGCTTCTCCAGTCAAAAGCTTCTTAAATTCACTATCTTTCTGATAATTCTCTTCAATTTGTTCTGGAGAGTCCCACAATTCATCTTCAGTAGATTGTAAGAACTTAACAAAAACATTCTGTATTAATTCATTTGTAGATTTTCTATTTTTATGCATCAATAAAAATACATCAAACACATCTACGTTGTTTTCCTGAAAAAATTTAATTATTGGTTCATAAACAACGCCAATCTTATTTACAAATATAATTAGAGCTAGTTCTCTTATCTCTTTGTATTCCTCGTATGTCAGAGTTTTTGAGGAGATGATAACCTCTTCAATCTCTAAAATTTTCTTTTTACTACGTAATTCAACAAAATCTCTTGGAAGAATCCTGAATTTTGTATTATATTTCCATTTCTCTCTCTCTTTAGGAAGACTCATCTCTGCACCTGGTAATAACATGCATGTATAGGATTCAACATGATCTACTCCCGCTCTTACTAGATCTCTTAAGGAATTAACATGACTCTGAAAAGTATCACCAGGTAATCCTAAAATAACCTCTGATTCTGTATTTAATCCAGCGTCTTTTATGCTAGGAGCTAAAGATAACATTTTATCAACACTAATGTTATCCCGTTTAATATTACGAAGAACTTCCTGATCCATTGATTGTACTGCAATCCTTAATCTTAAACTTCCTGCTAGTTTTTTTATTGCTGAAATTATTTTCTCTTGCGCATTTTTTCCTGTAGCTGTGTTTATGTAACTTGGATAATTCTTTTCTTCTATAATTTCTGATATTACAGAACAAGTATCTAAATCTCTATGATACATTCCAAAATTCAAGTCGCTAATGTGCAAAGAATGAACGCTAGGAGAAATATGCTCTGCAATGTAATGTAATTCATCTCTTACTCTGTCTGTACTAAACTGATTTACTTTATTTACTAAATCCGTACCATCCGTACAAAATGTACATGAAAAAGGACATCCACGATTTGTTTGAATCATAGGAGCTAATTTACCATCAAAGAATTTATCTAAAAATCCTCCAAGATAAGGAGATGGAATATCATCTAATTCTTTACTCCTTATCACAGGAATGGAATAAATTAGTTCTTTTTTGGAATTGATTGATAAACTACCATCAATTTTATCTTCACGAATTCTTAATTTTATATCCTTTTCCTGTTCTGAATCTAAAATATGGCGAATGACATTTACAAAACCCTCTTCACCGTCTACCGGTACATATGCATCAATCTCTGGTCTCTTGATAAGAAATTCTTTTTGTTGTTCTGGATCTAGTGGAAAATTTGGACCCCCTGAAATACAAATTATATCTGGATTCATTTTACAAGCTAATCTAAACATCTCTAATCCAATTCTCTCATTCCAGCAATAATTACTACATCCTAACACATCAGGAGGATTTTGTATTAAGGCCTGTTCAAGCTCATCAATATATTTGAATAATGTAAATTCAATCTGTGAACCAAATATTTTTTTTGCATAACTCGCAATAAATCCCACATTCAATGGAAATGCATCGGTTGAAAGAGTTACCGTATTGTAAGTTAAATCTGCTAAAAATATCTTTAAAACCATATTGCAGATTTACATGAATATCATATATAATTAAAGACTTCGTATAACATTATTGTACCTACTCAATACTCTGAAACTTGTTGAGAAATTTTTTCACTAAAACATCTATGTCATTTTGATTTTCTTTCAAAAAATCTAACATATCCTCTTCCAAAATCTCACAATCATGTAAATTACCATTTTTGTAAAATTTCTTTAATATTCCATCTGACAATTTCCATTGATCAAATTCAAATGTATTTTCCTCTATGAAATCTACGAAAGAGCTAAGATCTACAGATTTTACTTTAATTTTTAATGAATCTCTAATTGTTTCTGGTAATTTTATAATATCTGTAATTTTTTTTACTGATGCCAATTTGGAATAAAACACATCCGAAAAAACTATAGTTGGTTTTTCATAAAATGCAGCTTCCAAACCTGTTGAGCCCCCTACACAAATGACAATTTTACATTTTTTCAATAATTCATCTGCTGATACAGATGGATGAAGAAATTTTACATTAGGTATATCCATCACTTCTTTATATTCTCTAATCTCTCTCCATCCCCTTGCAATTTGATGAGGATGTTCTTTTACAAATAATTTATAGTTTGGTGGTAATGACTTTGCAATTTGTCGAATTGTCTCAATCTGATTATTAATTAATGGTGATTTGACTAACATGTTCCTTTCAAGATCTAGACTCATTGGATAATATACAAAATCACTTGAGTAATTTGGAAATTTAACTAAATTTTTATTAATAAATTTTTGTCTGTATTTAGTTTTTAAAAGAACACTTAATGTATAAAGTAAAACTCTAGCTTTTGTTCGACCAAAATATGTATAATGCGTTTTAACATTTGTGTTATCATTTTGTAAAAAGTATTCAAATCCAGCCTTGAAAATATTTTTAATTCTACTACTTCCATCTTCTTTTACAACATATTCCTCATTTTGTAAAAGATAATCATATTCTTTTCTGTATTTCATTAACTCTGAAAAACTCCTATTACTTCTTTTTGTATTATCATATTCTTTATCAAATGTTTGTACTCCTGTTGATATGCAACATTTGTATCCTAAATTCATCTGTGTAAGCATTAATGGAATGATATTCTTCTTTTTACAAAACTCGTAAAATAATTCATGATGATGCATTCCAGGCTCTCTGGTTATTACATAGTCAGGTTTTACTTCTTCAACTACTTTTTGAAAAAATTTTACTTCATCTTGCAATATTGATAATATCTCTTCATGCGAAAATTTATGAAAATCATAGAATCTGTAAAAAGTTCTTTCATTAATTGCTAATTTCATCAAGTCAATCTGTGTTTCTTCTTCAAATTTTTTTAAATATTCTAAGTCTAATGGTATTTTCTTTAGTATTTCATCATGAAAAAACCAACTTTTTTTAAAATCAGTAATCTGCTGCTCTTTGAAAAATTCTGCAGTTTTATCTGGAAGATCATATATGGCAAAAAAATCTGCATCCATCAATTTACTTAATCTATTAACTAGAAAGAACTGAGTAAAATCTAGTGTAAACCAACATAAAATCTTTTTACGCATAACTCATCTATTCTTATCTCTATCAATGAATTGTTTCTGAATTGGTATCTTCCATGTATCCTTATTTGATAATGTTCTAATAAACTTCTGATCACTGTTTTTGACTCCACCAAAATTATTTTTCATAGCAAATCTTTTTTGATTAATTTTCTTTATTGTATTTAATATACGGGTTTTCTCACATTGTATGTTTATGATATTCTTGTTTGTTGTTCTATTTTTTTGCCTTGTACCAATATCAATTGTAGGTGTTCCATAAACTTCAGATTCTCTAATTCCTGCACTAGAATTCCCAATAATAAATTCTGCATTTTTTAAAAGTGTTAGAAAATACTGAAATTTTATAGATGGAAAAATTCTGAAATTTTTATTCTTTTTCAGTTTTAAGTAGTTATTAATTATAATCTCAGAACCCATATCATTATTTGGAAATATTACCACGTATTTTTTCTTAGATTCTTTTAATGCAGATGTTAATGTTGAGATTTGTTTTTTTAGACCTCTTTGTTCTGTTGCTATTGGATGAAATATCAATATTCCATAAATTTCAAATTTTATATTATAATAATTCTTAACTTCTTTTAATGTAGGAAGTTCTTCTTTTCTCATAACATCAATATCTGGTGAACCAATTATAGAAATTGAATTATATAATTCACCTAATTGAATTAATCTTGATTTTGCTTTTCGATTAGCAACAAAATGAATATGTGATAACTTTGTAACAGCATGTCTAATCAATTCATCAATTGTACCCGAAATCTCTCCTCCTTCTATATGAGAAACTAAAATGTTATTGAATGAACCGACAATAGCTCCTGCTAATGCTTCAATTCTATCTCCATGTACTACTATCATATCTGGGGTGATATTCTTGATATATCGACTTAATCCATTAATTGTATTTGCTAAAATAATCTCTTGTTCTGTTTCATCTTTTTGATTCTTATAAATAAAAATATTTTTGTGAATACATTTTTCCACTTCTTGATGAGTTGAACCATACTTAGAAAGAGTATGCATTCCAGTAACGAAAATATAACATGTAAATTTATTAGATTTCTCCACAATATCCATTAATGGATGTAATTTTCCAAAATCTGCCCTAGTTCCTGTTATGAATAAAATTTTTTTCTTTTTATTCAAACATATTCCACTCCAATTGAGTATTTTTTTTAATGTCTATTTTTGTTGTCTTGTTTAGAATTTTATTATAATTTTTTGCATAAATTTTTCCAGTTCCAGGTCTTTTAACCCAAATATTTTCTCTAGATAATTTTTGACCTTTTGAAATATCTTTTATTGCAACAACACATGAAAATGCAAATTTTGCAACTTTTAATTCCTCCTGCAAGACATTTCCTTTCTTACCTAAAGCTTTAAAAATTGAATTTGAACCTTGAATTAAATCTCTTAATTCATCAGGATCTATAGATATGGGAATGTCTGAGCCCTCCCATCTTTTGTTTGATGTAAAATGTTTCTCTAGGATACATGCACCTAGAGGAATTCCTGCAAAGCAGGTATAATTCCCAATACTATGATCACTTAATCCTATCACTATGTTTGGAAATCTATTTTTTAAATCACTTAATGCTCTTAATCGTACATTTTCATATGATGTTGGATATTGTGAAGTTACATGTAAAATGGCATACTTTATTTTTGTTTTCTTAAAAATCTTAATAGCCTTTGAAACATCTGAAATAGTATTCATTCCAGTACTCAAAATTATGGGCTTGCCTTTTGTTGCAATATATTCTAGTAAAGGAAAATTATTACATTCTCCCGAACCAATTTTGTAAGCAATTACTCCTATTTCCTCTAACCGATCAACTGCACTTCTTGAAAATGGTGTTGATAAGTAAATCATACCTAATTTCTCTACATATTTTTTCAAACTCACGTCTTCCTTTTTTGACAAAGAGCATCTCTTCATCATCTTCCAAATTGATTCTTTGGCATTAGGGGGAACAACAGAATTTTCTATCATTTCATCATCAACTATATGACATTGAAATTTGACACATTCTGCACCTGACGCATGTGCATCTCTAATCATTTTTTTTGCCTTGTTATAATCTCCATTATGATTAATGCCTATCTCAGGTATGATAAATGGTGGAAATTTAGGGCCAATTTTTCTACTTCCTATCTTTATTTCCTCTATCACAAATTTATTTGAAAATCACTCAGTAAAAACTTTACAGATAAATTGTAACTTCTAAGCCTTAACAAATCAGTAACTAACATTATGGCAAAAAGGTATAATCATAATGTATCTACATAGTAAGATTGATTAATTAAAAAATGCCGTGAATGAAAGGCTTTGGAAAAACATACCAAACTACCTAATATCTTACTAATTCTTGTTGACTCTTTTAATCACAGAAAAATTTTTTCTCAAGACACTCTTATCCCTGAGATAGATAAATTAGTTAACAGTGGTGTATATTTTTCACAAGCTACAAGTATTGCTGATGCAACTTTACTATCAACTACTGGATTATTCACAGGATTGTATCCATTTAAAACGGGTATAAGATCTCCTACAAAAAACCTTCTAAATAAAAATATCCACACATTCTTTTCTGTATTGGAAAAGGAAGGATATGAAAATTATGCTTTCCGACCAACATTACAAGAAAACGATGATCTCTTCCCAAATTTTAAAAATGAAGATAGTTTGTATGATGTTTTTAAGAATATGTCTGATGGTTTAGGAGAAAAAATTTTAGATCAACTACAAAAAAAGAAAGATAAACCATGGTTCCTTTTTATCCATCCACATGATCTTCACCAACCAATAATTGTCCCAGAAGAATTTAGGGATGAAAAATTTGGAATTAGTAATTATGAAAAAGCATCAGCATCTATAGACTCATGGATAGGTAAGATAATCAACCAAATTAATCTTAATGAAACTTTAGTTGTGATCACAGGAGATCATGGTTCATATGTAAAATCATTATCAGTTAATGGTGAATCAATAATTGAGGCTGATGGTTTAACCCAATTAAGATTATCACAATTATCAAATAAATTTCCAAAATTTTTAGATCCAATAAAGAAAAAAGTATTTTTTGCAATGGAAAATAAAAAACAAAACAAAAAACAAGAAATTATATCAAAAATGGATCTCACACCTAACGAAAAAAGAAATCTATTAGCTGGAAGATTCACAACTGAACATAGTCTATTTGATGATCAGATTAGAATTCCTCTAATCTTTGTGGGTTATAATGTACAAAAGGGAATTAAAATTACACAACAAGTACGAAATATCGATATCTTCCCAACAATTTTTGAACTTATTGGACTAAAAAATAATCTGGATATTGATGGAATTAGTCTAAAAAAGATAATTGATGGTGAAACCATTAAGGAAATTCCTGCGTTTATTGAAAGCAATCCGTTAACAATTAAAAAATCAAATGATGTAATCGGAATCCGAACATCACATTACAAGTATTTCAGATCTAAAGAAAATGTAAACGATAGAATTAATCTATATGATTTACAAGATGATCCGTTTGAAAATAATAATTTGGCAACTAAACGTTCAGATATCATCCTTGAAATGGAAAAAATTCTACAAAGTATTATTGGTCACCAAAAAATTTGATTAGTATGACCGCAAAAATAAAACTTTTTGAGCCTAGTACAAATATCCGAGAAGAACAAGTAATTAAAAAAATACTTAAAAGTGGATTTTGGGCTTCAGGTTCGGGTATAGGAAAAGTAGAAGAGTTTGAAAAATCATTTAAAAATTATATTAAGTGTAATGATTGTATTGCAGTAAATAGTGGTTCTGCTGCTCTTAATTTGGCTTTATCACTTTTTGACATAAAAAATAAAGAAGTAATTCTACCGTCTCTATCTTTTGTGTCAACAGCTCATGCTGTAATTGTTAATGGTGGAATTCCTGTGTTTGTGGATATTGAGCCAGAAAATTTATGCATTGATATCTCAAAGCTTAGAAATTTAATTTCAAAAAAGACTAAAATCATTTTACCTGTTCATTTTGGTGGAATGCCTTGTAATCTTAAAGAAATAATGAAACTTGGAAAAAAACATGGTCTAAATGTGATTGAAGATGCAGCTCATGCAACAGGTGCAATATACAATAGAAAAAAGATAGGATCTCATGGAACTGCAGTATGTTTTAGTTTTCATCCTGTAAAAAATCTCGCTATGCCAACAGGCGGATTAATTTCAATAAATAATAGAAATTTCAAGGAATTCAGGGAACAATTATCCTCACGAAGGTGGTGTGGAATAACTAATCGAAAAGGTGTGGATTACGATGTGGAAGAGATGGGTTGGAATTATTATATGAATGAATTTTCTGCCGCAATAGGATTAGAACAACTTAAAAAAATTGATAGACTAAATAATATCAGAAAAAAAATAGCTAGAGAATATTACAACAAGATAAATATTGAAAAAAAGATGCAATTCAATGAAAATTGTTCATATCATTTGTATTGGATATTAGTAAAGAATCGTCAAAAATTTAGAAAAAAATTAGATGAAAATGGTATAGAAACAGGAACACACTACAAACCTATCCATTTAATGAAAATGTATAAAAAAAATATCTCTTTACCTATAACTGAGGCCGTAGGAAAACAGATAGTAACAATACCTATTCATCCTAATCTAAAAAAATCTGAAATCCAAAAAATAATCAAATGTGTAAATGATTCTGCATAAAATTATATCCATCTGTCATATTTTTCTAGAAATATAGATAGGGATCACTTTTTACTATTGACAACAGTAACAATTGAAAATAAAATAACTGCAGTTATTAAAAGAATTGTTCCTAATACCACACTCCCAATACCAATCAATGAAACATTTGTGATAATTTCCTGTGTTTCAGCATAAATCTGAATTGTCCATGCAACAAAAATCAAACCTATAATTAAAAAAATAATACCTGGAATACCATAAAATTTCAATGGATTGTGTATTGATGTAAATTTAATTGTGCTTAGTATAACCGATGTTCCATGTGATACCGGATCATGTGTTGATGTATCTCCATCATAATTTACTTTTATGGGAACCTCGGCAATTTTTAATTCTAAATTACTAGCTTTTATCAAAATTTCCGTAGACACACCCATTCCTTCATCTGATGGTGTTATCTCTTGTAATGCTTTTTTACTATACGCTCTAAATCCACTCTGAGAATCAGTGAGCTTTTCTTTAATTGACAAATTTGTAATTTTTGTAATAATTTTTATTCCTACTTTCCTATAATTTGGCATCTCTTCAGATTTTGTATCAAGAAATCTTGAACCAATTGCTACATCTACTTGATTCTTAATTATAGGATCTGATACAACTGGAATATCTTCAATTCTATGTTGTCCATCTGCATCAAACGTAAGAAAAACATCTGATTCTAATTCTTTTGCTTTCAAAAATAATGAATTTATGGCTGCCCCATATCCTTTGTTTTTTGAATGTTTAATTACAATTGCACCTAATTGTTCTGAAATTTCACTTGTCAAATCATTTGACCCATCATCACATACAATTATTGAATCTGCATATTTCTTCACTCTGGATATTATCCCAGCAATATTTTTTTCTTCATTATATGCTGGAATGCCTACTGTTATTTTCATATCTCTGCTCCTAGGCTTTGATATAAAATTTCACTGATAAACTATCCTACACTTTTGTAGAGAAAATCGATTATTTCTATTCAATTTTTAAATGAGGTATTTTTTTAGATGGTTCTTCCAAATTTTTTCATAGTTGGAGGAACAAAATGTGGAAGTACTTGAAGGCAGTCCAGTCATCCATAATACAAAATGCATTCTA
>Ga0163108_10002180_pt1 | contig 14217 bp, 13 predicted proteins | sample Fk1155metaG_FD_109644 | JGI IMG/M metagenome (GOLD analysis project Ga0163108, IMG submission 109644) | Marine microbial communities from the Central Pacific Ocean - Fk160115 155m metaG | ecosystem: Environmental > Aquatic > Marine > Oceanic > Photic zone | place: The Central Pacific Ocean...
ACGTCGCTTAATGATTTTTGTCAAGAAAGAGATTTCAAGAATGGCGGCTACAATCCTATTCGACCAGAATGTGCAAGCAACTTGGGATCGATTCTTGAATAAGGTTAACCCCTTCTTGCGAAGTGTCCAGGCTCGGCTTGGGCTTACAGATTTTAAGGTTGTGCTTGATGAAACCACGACAACCCCCGAGTTGATCGACAGAAATGTCTTATATGCTAAGATTTTCTTAAAGCCTGCCCGTGCCATCGAATTCATCGCTCTTGACTTTGTTATCACAAATACAGGTGCCGGTTTTGAAGATTAATGATAAAAGAACTATGTATTATAGGAACAGGAGAAACAAATAAATGTCACAGAATTTTTGGTCATCAAAAGACTTAGAGCCAAAACGCCAGTTTAGATTTCTTATAAGCTTGCAGCCCGGTGTGTCACAGACGGAACTACAATTTGCTTGTAAAACTGCGGATCGCCCCAGCTATACGATTGGCGAGCAGGAGCATAGATTCTTTAATCATACTTTTTACTATCCCGGCAGAATGAATTGGAACACAGTTGGAATGACCCTTGTTGACGCTATAACTCCTGGCTCAACAGAGCTTCTATATGAATATCTGTCAGACATCGGGGTTCAGCAACCTAGAGATTTTGGAGAAGCAACCTCCACAACAATTACTAAAGAGTCCGCTGTTAATTCACTTGGCGATGTTAAAATTAAAGAGCTTGGCACAAGCGGCACAAACGAAACAAGGATTATAGGTGAATGGTCCTTGATTAATGCGTTTATTACAGAGGTTAACTTTGGTGCTCATTCTTACGACTCGGATGAAATGGTCGAGATAAGCCTCACATTAAGATATGATTGGGCGCAGTATAAGAAAATGGCCGGACAAGGCTCGAAATTACGACCCCCGAAAGGCGGGTAAAGACAAGAAATTACGTAATTAATTTTTTAAAAAACGTAATATATAGTTTATACTATAAACATAAAATAATAAATACAGAGGTGTAAATGGCTAGAAATAACCAAGCACGCACTGGTGCAAAGGAAGCATCAGAGGCTGCTTTAGAGAATGATCCTCCTGTTGAACCGACACCGGCATCACCAAGAGGGACACTCTCATACGTAACTCCTACGGAGTTTGTGGAGCTTCCATCGGGAGGAAAATATTATCCCCCAGGGCATCCACTATATAAACAAGATACCGTTGAAATACGCTATATGACCGCGAAAGATGAAGATATTCTTACTTCACAAACTCTTTTGCGTAAAGGTCTTGCAATTGATCGATTGTTAGAAAATATTTTAGTTAATGAAGAAATTCAGACTAATGATATGCTTGTGGGTGATAAAAGCGCATTAATCCTTGCTGCAAGAATTTCTGGATATGGCGCAGATTACCAAACCAAGGTCACTTGTCCAAATTGTAATACGGCAACGGACAACACCTTTGATCTTAATGACGTAAGACTTGATCAAGGGACTGTAGCATCTGAAGACATCGAAGAAGTTCAAGTAACACCACATGGGACATTTGTAACAACGCTACCAAAAACACAATATGAAGTTGAATTTAGATTATTAACTGGGCGCGATGAAAAATACCTTACTGAAGCAGCTAATAAGAAATCAAAATTAAACTTACCTGATGCTGTTTCGACCGATTTATTAAAAAGGCTGCTCATTTCGGTTAATGATGTAACCAATGGAAACGAGATAAGTGACTTTGTTGACGCAATGCCCGCCCTTGATTCGCGCTTTCTACGCGCTTGTGTACAAGGTGCAACCCCAAATATTGATATGACACAACTATACTCTTGCTCAAACTGCGGTTATGAATCCGAAATGGAGGTGCCGTTGACAGCGGACTTTTTTTGGCCTGGATAATACTTATATGGAAATGGTCTATGAGCATTTCTTTTATTTAAAACAGCATGGAAATTGGAGCTTTGTGGAAGCATATAATTTACCAATTGGTTTAAGAAATTGGTTTGTAAAAAGATTATCACAACATTTCGAAGAACAAAACGAACAAGTTGACAAGGCGAATCGAAAGGCAAAAAATAGTTCTTAAGGCTAAACTACGAGAAAATTGGGTTAACGCCCAATTTTCTTTTTTTATGGAACTAATTAAAAAAGACGGTAGTGTAAGGAGGGATCCCTATGAATGATACAAGTGATTTAATTCCAATTAAGATTGATTTAACAATTGGCGACTCTATTAATGAAAGCTGGCTTTCAATGTTCGGCGCAAATGTAAAAGCAATGATGGGCGCAATGTTCGGGGGTCACTCGCTGCCAGTCGAAGTTGTAGGCACTAGGAGCCAAGTCAACTCTTTTTCAAAAGCACTCGGCTCAGAAAAAAAATATCTTGAAGCCATGCACAAGCATGGATTAAACAACCCCAAAGTTACAAAAAACAAGTTCGCACTAAACAAGGCTATACGAAGCTTCGAAAAAGAAACCGGAATCGTTTGGCCATTTAAATAGGAGATCGTTAAATGGCTGATGACACCAAAAAACCAATGGACGCGGGGGAAATCCGGGACGAAGTACAAGCTCTCAAAAAGGTACTAAGGGATTATCCAGAGCTTGAAGCTTTAAACATATCACTAGACAATCTTAATAAAAGGCTTCTGGAAACCCCCGACGCGATTGAAACAATCGCCAGCGATTTGGCGGCTTTGTCAGAGACAATAAAGGTTGCGTCACGCAACCTGGACACCGCTTCCGCCGCTCTTAAGGGACTTGATTATCAAGCCGAACTACTGATCACGCGCTTGACGGGAGTTCGTAAAGCCAGCAACGCAACGTTTATAGAAGCATTTGGTAAGGCACTTAAAAATAGCGAGCACTTCACCGATGTTTTAGGACAGTTGGCAAAAACCTCAAAAGAAACTTTTTCAGGTTTTAATATCGGAGTTGCAACATTAAGGAAGTTCACAGAAGGTTCCTATGAATTAACTAAAGAAATTGATGTAGCTACTTCCGCATTTGCCAAAGCCACAGGAACAGGCAATCAATATAAAGGTATGTTGAAGGCATCAGAATTCCAAAATCGTCGTTTAGGCGTAACGATGGGTGAACAAACTGCCGCACTCCAAACAATGATAGGCGGATTTTCAGAGTTTTTGTTAATATCCGACGACATGCAAGAACTTCTGCTGCAAGAAACTACTCAATTTGAACAATTTGGTGTTGCTACTGCCACTACAACTAAGTTTTTGCAGAATGTTACAAGAACAACTAAACAATCAATTCCGCAAGCTAGAAGACTTCAAAAAACTATAATGGGCGTTGCCAATGCTTTTGGCGACGATCTAAATAAGGTTTTGGAAGAAACCAGCGACGTAATACCACAGCTTGCAATATATGGGCAAAGGCTTGAAAGCGTTCTAAAAGATGTTTATGCCGCTTCGAAACTAACAGGTATGGGAATGTCCGACATTGTAGCATTTGGTACTCAGTTTGACACATTTGAATCAGCAGCCCAGGCAGCAGGAAGCCTAAATGCCGTTCTTGGTCAAATGGGTGGACGCCCTCTTATTGACACAATGGAAATTCTTCGAACTATAGAAGAGGGTGGACCTGCCGCAGCTATGGAATTATTCCGAAGCTCTATCGAACAATCTGTTGGCAGCTTTGAAAATTTGGGATATTGGCAGCAAAACGCTATAGCCGATGCAATGGGGATGTCCGTCGAACAAGTACGGATGATGATGCTCCAAGAAGAACAAACAAGTAAAATGGAAGCCGCCATGAATAAAGTGGGGCTCAGTCAGACCAAAATGAACGAACTTCTGAAAGAAGGTCGGGATTTATGGACCGAATTACAAATTCTGGTAATGCAGTTTGCGGTGGGCCTGGAAAAACCATTACAGGGATTAAAGGCGATGCTAGGGGCTGTAAGCGGCTTCCTCGGGGGTTTGAGCCCAACCGGAAAAATGATTATGTCCCTCGGCGGAAGCGGTATTGCCATGGGTCTGATTACCAAATTTCTACTTCGAGGACAGACTCCTATCAATCCTATGTGGGTCGCAATCTCGGCTTCATCAGCCGGATTTTTTGCAGCAATCGGTCGCTGGATCAAAGGACCAGGGATGGTAGTAAAGTCCACGACCGGAACTGCGGGAGCAATGGGCTTCCTCGGACCCTTGATTTTCGTTCTTGGCGGGATTGCCGTTGGACTCACCGGGCTCATGAAGGCTTGGAACAACTGGGCAGGGACTCAAGACCCAGAGTTGAAGAGTCGGAAAGCGAAATGGGGCATCGCCGGGGCAATCACTGGAGCGCTTGGAGGAGCCCTCATAGGAGCGAAAGCTGGCATCCTGGGGGGACCATGGGGGGCTCTCCTCGGAGCCCTTGCCGGGGCAGGACTCGGCGCGTGGGCGGGTACTAGTATCCCCGGAAAACAGGAACAATCCTTCCAGAAAGGGAGGTTCGGAACAACTAACGTGTTATCTTCCCGTCAGACCAAGAACACACAACCAACAACTAAAGCCACACTCCATGCCAATGAAGCAGTAATTCCGCTTACGCAGTCTGGGCGTGATGCAATGGGAATCACGCGAACAAATCATCTTCTTGAAAGAGTCGTGGAACGACTTGGCACGGTGATCACTACAAACGAGGTCAAACAGAATCAGCAAGTTGTCATGACACACGAACAGATGACCGCTGGCGTGAAGCGTGCGCTCAAAACGATACCAGGGGTTACAGCAGTATAATGGGCTTCTTAGTTGAAAAAGAAAATAGGAAACTGTACAATGGTGTCCACAAAGAGTTGTCCCTTGCTAGCTGGGCTGATCAGCAAGGATATACATTAACGTTTACACATGTAGCCACAGGACATTCAGTTGAGTTTCCAGGCACAGTTACTTCGTTTACCGATTCTCACGCATCAGAATTGAAAATGAAAATGCTTTATAAAGAAACAGATCCGCTCGTTCGTACCCAAAACACAATGAGGAAAATTTCTTTTAATTTTTATGTGGCTAGCGCTTCTTTGGAAGAGGCACGCTATAACGAACAAAGTCTGAATTTATTAATGTGTATGATGTATCCAAGACGAAACACAAACAATACCGTAGCTGCTCCCGGAACCCTCATCAGAGTTCGTGGCTTAAAGTTTATAAATACAGCTAGAGAACAAATCTTCGTCGGTTCCGGCTTGAAAGACACTCATTTAAGAATTAATTCTGATGGCATAGGGATATATATTCAATCCCTAGAATACAGCCCAGACACGGAAGCTGGATTTATTACTAGCAAAGGCACTGGAGGACTCCACGGAGAAGACGAAATATATCCAGCACGAATCGAACTTTCGATTCAGGGTGACGTATGGATCGATCAATATACAGCAGATGATTGGCAGCCACTACCCCACAATTATCCTTCTTATAGGTAAACACATATGACTAAACGAACCGGAGGCAAAGACCAATATAGTTTTCTTAAGCAAATTGGAGATCAATCTTATCCTCCTCTCATAATACAGTCCGCAGATGGTGTTGTTACGTTAGATGCAAAATATATTATTTTAGAAAATTATTCTGAAAAATATAAACCAAAAATAGTCATTGAACATATTTTTGGACAAATAAATCCAAGAGTAAGATATAGTAATACAGAGAGAACCATCGATCTTCGCTTTACTTTAGCCGCACGAAATGTGCATGAAGCCAAAGCAAATCTAGAGTATTGTTCAAAACTCGCTCGTTCACCATATGGTACGTGGGCAGTATCCGATATTAATCAAGTTAGTGATCGGGCAGTATTCGATTGGGCTTACCACAGTCAGGTATCATATATTGTTAATTTTGGAACTCTTTTAAGAAATCAAACAGTCAAGGTTACCAGTTTTGATTTTGAAATAAATTTTGATGCAGGCGTATTTGATTACGGCTCAACACCCGTAAGTGATAAAATGCCAGATCAAGTCGTGGACAACTATATAGGTGGTCAAGGATACGCAGAGCCATCATCAAAAAATATAGGACAATTATTAGATGACCGATGGTTCAGTAAGGGTCAGCAACCGGGAGCAACCTTAAAGGAGCAAGAGTATGTTTATCACGGAGAAGCAGGCGCTGTGTATCCAAAAGCAGTTAGTGTTAATATATCTATGTTAGCACTTCATTCAAGACCTTTGTGTTTCGGTGGAAGCCCGCGCACAGAGGGTTCTGTGGGATGGTCGTTCACAGGAGAAGATGGAGCAGTTTCTAATTGGCCGCACGGAACTGGGGGAGACGAATTCTCTCCACATTCGGTTGCGCCATATTGTCAGCCTGACGAAACAGGAACGTCTCTGCCCTCCGACCGAACGGAACAAGTGCTGGATGAGTGGGATGCTAAAATGGGGGAAGTCGATACCGGGGATCCACCGGAGAGATCGCTGGAATGGATTGCAAATTCCATTGAGCTAAAATAATTAGCTATAGCTAATTAGTTACAGGAGGATTTAAGATGTCATCACGAAGCCGAACCCTGGGGAGACGATTCTTTAGAAACATTCACTCACGCTATCATGATATTTTGAATCGAAAAAAGATACCAGGGATTAGACAATGGGCAACACCTGTAACCCGCGAACCAACTTTCCGCGAATTAGAAGCCGTTACCGATGTAGAGCATATATGGAAAACAGGAGACAGGTTCTATAAATTAGCAAATACATATTATGGCAACTCAGAATACTGGTGGGTAATTGCTCGCTATAACCAAGCGCCAACTGAAGGGCATCTCAAAGCGGGCATGCGTATTTATATTCCGTTACCTATAAACAGATTATTAGAGATTTTATAGACAATGCCCGACCAATCTACATATACAGAAAGAGAACGAGCGCAAAGTTATTTAATAAATAACATACAGCGTATACTTAATGCAACCGGAAGGAACAATGGGTTTCCTGTTGGCAGCGTAAAAACCGCCCCTGCGATGGGACCACCTCCTGTTGCTATTGTGCGTGTTGCTGGTGACGATAGAGACAAAAACGGTATTCTTAAGACAGGAGCGCGATCCCCCTCGGGCACCACAGCCGAACCCAACGCTCACACAACACTTAGTACGTTCACTCCGACACAGTATTTTAATATATTCGACTTAGAATCCTCTGTTACCAATCAACTCCAAGCAGACGTGAGCTTATGGAAGATATACCCAGATGAAACGCTGGAAGGATATCCAGTAGAATTCAAATCTGCGTGGCTAGATGATTTATGGCATCAAAAGGGAAATGAGAATCGGAAGGACAAATACGCAACAAAGATCGCAGAGGCAGAAGCGTGGGATACTATCGAGGATGCGCCCAAAGTCGGTATAACAGGTTTGAGTATCAAAAGACTAGGAGGCAATCCAGCGCAAGTAGAATCCAATATCGAAGTTTCGGTAACAATTGAGACACATAATCTACAGAATTTATTTTTTCGACATGTTCCCAAAGACTTGCCGAAAAACCCACCCAAGAGTCTTACAAAAGACGGAATAGCTTGGATTGATTTAATTAAATTGAATCCGGGCTCCGTTTTAAAGACTGGCAATTGTGATAGAATATATGACCCGGATGAACTACGTATTAAACTAAAACTAGGCTATTATTATGCAGACGACAGCCAATCAATAACCCGGCTCAATGAGGAACACATACGGCGCTCAACGCCCCTTGAGGACATATCAGAAGAAACGATGGCACAGATGGAAGCTCTTGGCACGAAAGTCGAGCCCGGTATCACAGCAAAAATGGATAGACAGGAAGCCCGGCCGCCACGATCAGGCAAAAAACAAACCTATGGACAGGAAACTATAGCTACAATCAACGAGCAAACCGAAATACTTACTTTAGTATTAAAGAATCATGATCTCATCGTAGATACGGATCTTACAGTTCGCATGACAATAAATTTTGTTGGATACTCGGAAACTGTGCAGAGAACACCTTCGGCAGATTTGTTAGATGCGCCTGAGCTTGCAGACAAACTCCTTAAAGCACAAAATGCAATAAAACGTATCAGTCGAGATCTAGAGTCGCTTAGCATAACCGAAGCGGTAGACGACATGGAGGAAGGTAAGCGAAAACGTGCTGCTAAAAAAGAGGCTGACCTCAGAAAACGTTGTCAGAAAGACGCCCGTGGACAATTAACCACAGCGCAAACCTACTACGATTCGCTCGTGTTTTACACAAAACGACAGCTTTATGAACAATTGAAATTAAAGCAGGATCTTGTTGGTACTTCTAGGATTTATGACGTAGCTATACCAAAAACTGATCCAATATGGCATATATCCGATCCAGGCATGGGATCCTGGCAAAATAACGACTTTCTAATAAAAGGCTATTATCAAAATTGGAAAACAAGGGCATTGAAGAGCGCAGCCGAGGAAGCGAGACTCAACGATGCACAGGCATATCGTGACATGGCTCAATTAATTGAGGCATCGGCACCCGGCAAGGGAAAGGTATATAAGGCTTCAGACCAGAGCCTCTTCGGGGACTTCGAAAGAGATTTTGAAACAAAGCGAGAAGAATATCTGAAAACATTACCAGAGTTTGATGATTATAAATTTGTCCAGTTTGTATTTTTGGGTGACATTATAGAGGCTGCTCTAGAGCTTGTAGCCTATAATAATCGACCATATGAGGGACCACGACGCAATGCAACAGCCTTTTTTGAGGAGCTAAGCAAGGATAACACGCTTGGACCTGAAGCCACAAACACTATACGACGTTTTGGCAAATACGTATTTGGCGATATAAGACTTCCTGATCCTCATGTACAAATTGCTGTATACGCCCCCCGTGATCGATATATTAATATAGCCGACATTCCAATAGATCTTGAATTTTTTAGAACTTTTTGGTATAACGAGGTAGTTTCACGGCCAAAGCTAACTAAATATTATCTAAAAAATCTAGTCATAGGATTGTTGAATAGGCTCATTCCATATGCACTTACCAATCGTATTAGTATGAATGCACATTCTCCTTCTACTGAAATCCCCCAGACAATAATGACCCATTTTCCTTTGGCGGGAAAGGCTACAGCACTAAACGTCATAAATGATCCCGTTGATTATGTTTCAGAAGAAGCTATCGTAATGGCTTTCGGAACAGCCCTACCGGGACCGGGGAAGAAGGATAAGCCTGGGGCATCACCCTCTAAACCCCCCCTCGAATCCATGGCTGGACCGGCTCTGAACACGAAGCTGTTCGTTGCCTTCAGAGCAGCGGAGATTGAAAGGTTGAAGTCTAGTGGATTTTCAGCAATGCCATACTTGTTATTATCAGATGCACAAAAGAAAGTAGCTAGAGCACACCAAGAGTTTTTTACCGCATCACCTCCTGAATCATATGATATTTTTGCTATAACACAAAAGGCTAATTCCACGCTGACGCGAGCCGGAAACAGCGACGAAGATAGAAAAGTTGGCATTATTCATTTCAAAATGGAAAGCGCTGAGAAAAAAATGTTATTGAATATAAAATTTGTAAGAAATGATCAGCCTGCCCTCCAAACCGCTAACGTCATGTCAGGTCAAGGAGAAAACAAACAAGGAATATTAAGAGAAAAATATGATGCAACTGTACATCTCTATGGCACAATAGCTCTAAAACCCGGTGCAGTTATATATATAGATCCAGATGCGCTTCAAAATGCTGTTCAAATGCCGAAGCCGGGTACAAAACTGGAGGGTGGTTCCATATATAAAGGCGATCAACTTGACCACGTACTAGACAATGGCTCATCGATTTCTCTCTCGGCTGCAAGAACACTGGGAATCGGGGGCTATTTTGTGGTTATTACAGTTGAGCACGATTTCGGAGATCTTGGCACAGGGGGAGATTGGAGGACTATTTTAAATACTAAATGGCTCTCCTTCAAACATATCGAGGGGCTGGTAGACTCATGTACACAACTCCCAGATGAGGAGGGCGACCTTACCAAAAGAGCCCGTCGATGTCTTGATAAGTATCGCGAGTCTGAAGAAGCCGAGAATCCTAGCGGCGGGGAAGACGCAGCCTAGGTGCCCGGTGATGAAGAAAATAAACTATGGCAAAGAATACAACATTAAATAGAAGAAACATAAGGAATAGAAAAAGTTCAAAGCAACGCTTTAACTTGAGAAAGCAATATTTGAATCATGTTTCAACTAATGAATTTAATAATTTCTTTGATGCATCGCGCACACCCTATTATGGAAAAGTTGATCAGAAAGGAAACGTAATATATCCTTCCGAAAGACATCTTTCTAATTTAATACAAAATACCAATTTTTCTCCTGACACAGTATACGCAATTAATTTTGTTGCCGATGCTTTTCGTGATCTTCAGAATTATTTTAACAAAGCAAATCGAATGGGTATATTAGTTCAGGACGCAAATACGGTTCAAACAATTAATCCCGTTAAAGGATGGCAAAGTGTACATACTATATATGCCTCCCACATCCGGGGCATAGGCACCAACTTGGTGTCTTCTTATCTTGAAAAACCAAACGAAGGACACGGATTTGAAAACGCTAAGCCAAAGAACTTTGATCAATATATAAACTCGATTAAACACCTTTATGGCACTATAGGTTCCAAATTGCCACTAAGCCGTTCATCATATATTTTATCAAATAAGTGTCCTCGACACATTTCTGGTCTTGTAATAGAAATTACTCCTGCAATTGATTACTCCGATGACATGTCAAAAAATTTTCTATATATAGAAAGTCCAAATTTTAAGTTTTACATGACGGGTCTTAAAAAATTCGGATTTATGGCAGATAAAGATTACCCTGGTAGGATCATAGCCGATCTTGGTTCGCCTCAAATGCAACGATACATGGGTAACTATAAGATCACTCTTGATAATCTTTTTGACACGTATTATTATAAAGCAAAAGATTACGATTACGATCTTATAAGTGTATATTTAATGCAGTTTTATAATAACTATGCTGCGCTATATCCTGTTATGACTGAAACAACCGCCCGTGCCGCCCGCATCGCTCCCAAATATATCCTCGAAAACACACAATTTACCGACAATAATAACCCTATTCGCTTAACGGCATATGGTTCATGTATCTCTCAAGCTATGTTAATTCGAAGAAGCTTCTTATCCGACAATGACATTACAACAAGATATAACCAAGATTTTTGGCTTTCAGCGTACATCGAGTTTTTAAACTATGAGCTAAAAAATCCATTGAACAAACACCAAATAGCAAAGACAATAAAAAATGCAAAAGATTTAAAGAAAAGTGTTGACTTTGACACTGCTATCGGTTATATTGGAGATAAGTTCAATTTTTATCGCCACCCCACCAGCGACTTGTCATTAATGAACTATGAAAACGCTACAACAAAGTAATAGGTGATTTTTGCTTGCCCAAGCATTAGATGATAAACGGCATTGTGTTGGCATATACCACGATGGTAAGTTAATCTATGACTGCAAAGAATTTGACTTCGATTCCGTAAGTGCAACTTGGAATTATAGTCCCATTTTTGCCCATAATAATGCTCTCATTGCCTCTCTATTCGTTGGGGGCAAATCATTGAATGAGGTATGTCCTGATTTTCTAAGGCATCGCTGGGAGGCAATCAATGCTCGCTTGAGAGCATTCTACAAGTCGTTTTCAACGGCAAAAGTTTCCCTTGATAGACACTGCTTCTACGATCTCGTCCCACAGAGATTTCTGTTGGAATACTGCGAGGTTAAGAATAAAATTACTGAGCACGTCATCAAGGAATACAAGATGCCAGAGAACTATAAGTTTATGAGAAACCTAGCGGAATTCACATACAACATTAGACAACAAAAATTAACTATTGATTATACGGAAATTGTCAGAGAAAGCCACCACCTTAAGACCAGGAATTTTTTAAAAAAAAGCAAATATATCAAGCCATATATTTCATATAATATTCACGGAACAAAGACAGGTCGGATGACGACTTATAAAGGAGGCTTTCCAATATTAACCTTGGATGCAGATTATAGATCTATATTGAAGCCCACCAACGATTATTTTGTTGAGCTTGATTATAACGCTGCTGAGCTTCGTGTTCTTCTCGGGTTGAGCGGAGAGGAACAGCCACAAGGTGACATCCATCAGTGGAATATTGATAATATTTATCGTGGCATAGGTACACGCGAAGAAGCAAAAAAACGTATTTTTGCATGGCTATACAACCCGAAGTCTAAGGACTATCTATCAAGTCGATATTATAACCGTGAGGAAGTGGTCAAAAAATACTTCAATGGACAACAAGTAAAAACCTTTTTCGACAGACAAATTGAAGCGGACAAACACCATGCATTAAACTATTTAATACAGAGCACCACAAGCGACTTGGTATTGTCCAGGGCGTTTAAAATTGCAGATACACTAAAGGAGAAAAAATCCTTTATTTCCTTCACACTTCATGATAGTATTGTTATAGATTGTAACGACAGTGAGCGTGCAATTATTGAAGAGTTGATTAATATTTTCTCTACAACTCCTTTTGGTATCTTCAAGGTAAACGTAAGTGCTGGAAAATCATATGGCACAATGAGGGGGATAGAGTGGACACCATAATCGGTCTTGGAAAAGCAGGCTGTGCCATAGCAGATAAATTTGCTCAGCACCCCCAATATACAATCTTTAAGATTGATAGCGAAGACGTAGACACTAACGAAAAAAGGACATATCTTCTTAAAAGATATAATCACCCCGAAAAATATGAACAAAACATTCCGTCTTTGAAAACGTTTTTTAAAAGCGCAACGAACGACATTCTATTCATAGTCTCAGGGGCTGGTCATACATCTGCTGCTTCTTTGGGGATTTTACAGCAATTATCTCATAAAAATTTGAACGTTCTTTATGTTAAACCTGACCTTGAATTCTTAGGAGAAATAAACACCTTTCAAGAAAAATTGGTAAGAAATGTGTTGCAAGAATATGCTCGTTCTCATGCTATTGGTCGCCTATACTTGGTTGATAATAAAATGCTTGCTGCTATATTGGGCGACGTTCCAATCGTCGGCTATTATGACAAACTGAATGATTTGATCGTATCGGTTATTCATATGCTAAATGTTTACAATCATCAGGATCCAATCCACGCCACGGCTTTCGAACCTAAAGAGACAGCGACAGTAAGCACGGTTGGTGTTGTTGATATAGAACAAGGAGAAGAAAAATTGTTTTTTTCCCTTGACAAGATCTCTGAAAAGAGTTATTATTATGCTATCAACTCACAAGCACTTGAAACAGATGGCAAACTACTACGACGATTAACCGAGAATATTAATAAAAATGTTGACAAAGATATCAGAGCGGCATTCCAAGTTCATTCTACATCATACGAACAGAATTATGGTTATGTAGTTGCCAACACAAGTCAGACGAATAACTAAAAAGATAACATGTTAAAGAAAGTAATAAATTTTATAAAGAGATATTGGAAACGAGCAGTCGTGATGCTTCTATTTTCAGCGGTTGGGACGGTTCTCGCCACCATTACATACAACGAAGGTTTTGAATTTGGAAGAATAGTTGGTCATTGTGAGGTGGCATGTTCCGTCTTGGGTGCGGACTTTTCAGGATTTGAATATGAGGGCACTTGCCAGTGTGAACAAGCAGGCGGCTTTATTCTTACTATTCCGGTCGATCACAGTTTTTTTAATTAATTTTAATTAATCTCTTGACAGCACCACGGGATTATGTTATATTATATCTTAGTAAGGCGAAACATTTGTCGTCTTAACTATAGGCAAAAGCCACAAATAAGGAGAAATAAAAAATGGCAATTAATATTGATAAAATGAAGCAGCGCAAGGCTGCATTAGATAGCAGAGGAGGCAATCGTGATACGTTTTGGCGTCCACAAGACGGCGAACAGTGTATTCGTATTGTCCCCACTGCTGATGGAGATCCTTTTAAGGATTACTGGTTCCACTACAATGTGGGCAATAATCCTGGTTTCCTAAGCCCGAAGAAGAACTTCGGTGAAGGTGATCCGCTGGATGATTTTGTTCGGAAGCTTTTTAACGAAGGCACCGAAGAAAGCATCAAGATGGCGAAGTCTCTTATGGCTCGTCAGCGGTTCTTCTCGCCCGTTCTTGTACGAGGTGAAGAAGAAAAGGGTGTCCGTATTTGGGGATATGGCAAGATGGTATATGAGCAATTGCTCAATCTTGTTCTTAATCCTGAATATGGCGATATTACCGATACTG
>Ga0163108_10002182_pt1 | contig 14212 bp, 13 predicted proteins | sample Fk1155metaG_FD_109644 | JGI IMG/M metagenome (GOLD analysis project Ga0163108, IMG submission 109644) | Marine microbial communities from the Central Pacific Ocean - Fk160115 155m metaG | ecosystem: Environmental > Aquatic > Marine > Oceanic > Photic zone | place: The Central Pacific Ocean...
CATCAATAAACTGATCACGAGTTATCGATAATTGTTCCACGCGCAACGCAATAATGTACAGATGGTGTGATGACTCTGCATAATCTCTTGTTTCAAGAATTTCTAACTCTGGAATCTGAGAAAACGCTTCATCATACATTGCTGCATATTTTTTTCGAATCTCCAAAAAACGACCAATTTTTTTTAGCTGATGTATTCCCAGGGCAGCATTTATGTCTGCCATATTGTATTTGAACCCAGGCAGCGTAAGCTCCCATTGAGAAAAACCGCTTTTCCCGAAACGTTTCCAAGCATCTCGACTCAGTCCGTGCAAGCGAAAAACTCGCACCATTTCATCCAATGATTCGTCGTTGGTTGTCAGCATGCCACCTTCACCAGTCGTAATGTTCTTATTAGCATAAAAGCTAAATGCTGTTGGGTTCCCCAAGCTACCTATTCTACGCCCCTTATATTTTGTTTCCAGAGCATGGGCTGCATCTTCGACAATTAAGAGCTTATGTTTCTGTGCTAAGTCCATTATGGGATCCATGTCACAGGGGTGCCCTGCAAAGTGAACCGGTATGATTGCTTTTGTCCTAGATGTTATTTTTTCTCGTATTTGACTAACATCTATCGTAAGAGTTTCTGGTTCCACATCGACGAGAACAGGGCAAAGCCGTTCATGCATTATCACATTTGCTGTTGCCGGGAATGTCATTGTGGTTGTTATAACTTCATCGCCGGGCGCAAATCTTTTTGTCGCTAGAGCTAAGTGAAGACCCGCTGTGCAAGAATTCAATCCTATGGCATAGTCGCATCCGATGTACTGTTTGAAATCATCTTCGAATCTTTTTGTCCGTGGACCCGTTGTAAGCCAACCCGATTTCAAGGTTTCGATAACTTCATTAATTTCATTGTCATCAAACCAAGATCTGTGGAAGGGAAGATCGATTGTCATATATAATCACTAAAGAAAAACCTTACAATGCTACCTTATAAAGACTTTTTAAAGACTTTTTAAAGACTTTTTTAACATCACCTCTACTAAATCAACAGGACTTATTTCTACAAAATCTATTTTCCCCCAACCACTTCTATTATTAGGAAGATAATGCTTAAGAAATCCTGCTCCACTTGTATTAACAGATTTGGATAATAATGTAATCACCCAGTTTCCATCAACTTTTTCCCAATAATCAGTCATGGAGTATTCTGCGTCAAATTCAATATTTGTTCTTACTAGAGCTGGGTTTAGCCTTTCCCTACCCTTGATCATCATCTCAATCTTGGCGTATTTCCCATCAGTGCTTATAAAATATTTTTTAATATCGAGTGTTTTTACCTTAAAAAAAGGATTTTCGCTCCACTTATACCTTCTTGGCACAGGAAATCCTAGAGGGTCTATTTTATTTGGATTATTTATTATATAGTCTAAACTAGGAACAAAAGAACCTGAAATATGTGCGTTTTGCTTGCTTTTTTCTCTATAGTCGCTGGTTACCCATCCCTCAAAGTATTTTATTTCATTTACTGAGATTTTTTTCCTAAAATCGGGGTGCTGAAAAGCATGTATTTTTTTCCAGTCGCGTTTTTGGCGAGCACTAAACAACTGCTTCTCTTTATCAAAAAGAATTATTGCTTCGTCACTTAATGGGAGAGTAGTTGCATCCTTGGCAAACATAAGCTGTGGCGAACTAATAAAAAGTAAAAACCCAAGAATTCCTGTAAAAAGCCATACTTTTAGCTGGAAACTAAATTTTTTATCATTATTTTTCATTTGATCTACCCGTATTAAATTTGTCTAAATAATTAAATATCAATAATATATGCTTAGCTTAGGTGAAATTAGCTCTTTCACCATTCTTTATCGTCATTTAGAACATAAAAGATTAGATATTTGTGGGATGATCAGACCTTAAAGCGGTTATTATTTCTTTAGCTAGATTTTCTGTGATTCCCGGCAAAGCCTGTAATTGAACTATTGAGGCTTTTCTTATGGCATCAAGACTTCCAAAGCTTTTAAGAAGCAGCAAGCGTCTTTTTTTTCCTACACCTGAAATCGACTCTAACGGTGAAGCCAGTGAACTCTTATCACGTAACTTACGATGGTATGAAATTGCAAATCGGTGGGATTCGTCTCGAATTCGCTGCAACAAAAATCGAGATGGAGAGTTTTCTCGAAAGTAAATTGGCTGTTTCCTATCAGGTCGCAATATTTCGTCTGTTTCAATTGCATTACGAAATTTTCCTTTTGCGATACAGGCTAAGTCAATTTTTTCGAAAAGACCCAACTCTCGTATTACTTTTTCGGCGCTTGATAGATGCCCCAATCCACCATCAATTAAAATGAGGTTAGGAATCTTTTTTTCTTCTTTTAAGAGACGACTACACCTTCTGCTAATAACTTCTCGTAACATGGCATAATCATCTATTCCTTTAACACCAGCTATTTTATACCTCCTATACTTTGAGTTTTCTGCGATACCATTTTTAAAAACCACAACTGAACCTACCGCATGCTTTCCAGCTATATTGGATATGTCAAATCCTTCGATTATTTCTGGAAAATATTTTAGTCCCAGTGTTTCCTGAAGTTCGTCAAGGCTACGAAGGTTAAGTTCTCCCCTGCTCAATTCTGTTCTCAATGCGAAGTTAGCATTTTCCTGTGCCATACGTACAAGATCTTTCTTTTTGCCTCTCGAGGGAATCTCTAAACGAACTGGGCCTTCCTTTTTGTTAGAAAGCCAATCTGATATCAATAAATTATCATCTATTGCATGCGGTAAAAGAATTTCTTCTGGGAGAAGAAATTGGTCGGCATAATGTTGTTTGAGAAATGACGATAAGATTTCATTATTATCCGTATCAACCAAGCTTTTTATTTTATATATTTTTTCACCCACCATTTTCCCATTTCTCACAACAAGAACCTGAACCATTGTCTGATTATGCTCACGGCAGTAACCTAAAATATCCTGATCCTTAAGTGAGGTCGATATGATTTTTTGTTTATCCAAAACTATTTTTACTGCTAATATTTTGTCTCTATATACTCCTGCCTCTTCATAATTTAATTTATTCGAAGCCTCTCTCATTTTTTTTTCTAAACTTTTTACTAGTTGATTATTTTTCCCCTTTAAAAAAAGTACTACATCTTGAACTATTTGATTATATTCCATCTCTGAGGGGTACCCTGCACAAGGAGCTAAGCATCTACCCATTTGATAGTTTAAGCATGGTCTTCTTATTGCTGTACCATCCAGACGATCCTTGCTTTGCCTAAGAGGAAATATTTTATATATCAGGCGGATCGTCTCTCGTATTTCTTTGACCATTGTGTAAGGGCCAAAATAGGTTGCGCTATCCTTTTTAATACGACGAACCACCTCCAATCTTGGAAACCTTTCCTGTGTTGTCAGCCGAAGGTATGGAAAATGTTTATCATCTTTTAGTAAGACATTGTATCTCGGCTGATGCTTTTTGATAAAGTTACTTTCAAGAATCAATGCTTCTGCTTCTGTCTTAGTAGTTAAAAATTTAATGTCCTTCACCTTATCCGTGAAAATTTTTGTTCTAGCAGGCATGTGTCTAGATTTTTGGAAGTAGGAGCGGACTCTAGTTTTTAGAGATTTTGCCTTACCAATGTAAAGAATTTCCCCTCGACTATCCTTCATGATATAAATACCCGATAATTCGGGAATAGTGGCTAAGATTTTAGTGATATCTACTTTCATCTTTAATATTTCAAAATATTTGGAAGGTGTAATAATTTAATTTTTGTTTTGATAACTTTTAGATTTATTTTACATTAAATCTCATGATACCGTGGCATTCCTCACCTCAATCTTTTTTTTATAATGATAAAAGATAACCATAAAAATTCGCGGGGATTATGGAATACGCGTCTAGGTTTTGTTTTAGCTGCATCAGGTTCTGCCGTTGGGCTTGGCAATATATGGAAATTCCCATATATAGTAGGGCAAAATGGTGGTGGTGCTTTTGTTTTAATTTATATCCTTTGCACTATAGCGGTAGGACTTCCTATCATGTTAGCCGAGTTTACTATTGGCAGAAAAACCCATCTCAATCCAGTCGGTGCATTCCAATCATTAAAACCTGAAACTCATTGGATCAAAATCGGATACATGGGAGTTCTCGCTGGGTTTTTTATCCTTTCCTTTTATGCAGTAGTAGGCGGATGGACACTTGCTTATGTTATTAAAGCATTCACCCATACAATAAGTAATTTCTCTTCTCCAAAAGAAGCGGGACAGTTTTTTGGTTCCTTTATTTCTAACACATGGGAAGTTCTATTTTACCACGCCCTTTTCATGGGAATTTGTGTTGGCATTGTATTGCGCGGAATACAGGGTGGGATAGAGAAGGCCTGTAAAGTCCTGATGCCAACTTTGGTAATCATCCTTGTTATTCTTATGTTTCGTGCATTAACTCTTCCAGGCGCAATGGAGGGCATTGAATTTTACTTAAAACCAGACTTTAGTAAAATTGGTCCCCAAACCATATTGATAGCATTAGGTCAGGCATTTTTTTCACTCAGCCTTGGCATGGGTTGTATGCTTACTTATGGGAGTTACCTATCTGAGCATGAAAACTTATCTTCCGCAACGGTTTACGTGGTCGTTTTTGACACAATGATAGCCTTATTAGTCGGCATGGTAATTTTCCCTGCTGTATTCGCTATGGGGCTTGAACCAACAGAAGGGCCTAGCCTTGTATTTAGTGTATTGCCAAGTGTTTTTGTAGGTATGCCATTCGGTAATCTAGTTTCAATTATTTTCTTTTTCTTGCTTGCTATCGCAGCAATAACATCGGGAATATCTCTTTTGGAAGTAGTGGTCGCCTATTTCATCGATCAAAGAAAGTGGAATAGGAAAAAAGCCGTACTCATTACATCAGTTGCTATTTTTGCTTTCGGAGTACCTTCTAGTTTATCTTTTGGAGTGCTGTCCGAAACAAAACTATTTGACATGACTTTTTTTGATCACGTTGATAATTTTGCCTCTAACTACTTATTGCCATTAGGTGGAATGTTAACCGCTATATTCGTTGGTTGGGCATGGGGAACAAATTCTGCCTGTGAAGAGATTAAAAAAAATAATACAAATTTTTATTGGGGACATGTCTGGGGGTTTCTCATCAGCTATATTACGCCAGTTGCAGTTTTCTTCGTTTTCTGTGCAAAATTTTTCTAGGAACATTAAAGAATAAAATAGAACCCCTTTAGTCTTGCATATCTTACATTAAGATTTTTAAAAAACTTATCTTGTGGATTATTTCGTTTTGGTGATTTTTTGACCTCGACCTATCAGGCTAAGCTCTGGAATGGTAACTTCTTTTCCCTGACAGTGTTCGACACATCCAATTATCTGAGCAGTCACGCCATATTTTTTAGAAATTGTCGATACTTTATTAAATTCCTCCAATCCATCAACAATCAATACAAACCCAATCCCCATATTGAACACCTCGTACATTTCAGCGTCAGAAATTTCGCCTTTTTCCTGAATAAGTTTAAATACCTCGGGAACGGGAGGTGATGGATTAATCACAAAACGAATATTATCGTTTTCCACACGATTGAGATTGCCATAACCTCCACTTGTTATATGAACCATTGCTTTTAGATCAATGCTTGTTCCAAGCATCTCCATAATTGGTTTCACATAGATGCGAGTAGGCTCTAACAATTCTTCGCCAAGAGTTCGTCCCAGCCGTCCTTCAAATTTATTAATATTCTTTTTTTGTTCTTTAAGTGTTTCACCCAATAAAATTTTTCGCGCTAGAGTTAATCCGTTTGAGTGAACTCCACTGGAAGAAAGACCCACAATCATATTACCTGGCTGAATATCTTTACCTGTATTAACTTTTTCAAGCGAAACGTGTCCTATACACGCACCAATAAGATCTACGCCGTTTATAATTTCTTTAATCTGAGAAATTTCACCACCAGAAATGCTAATCTCTCCTTGTCTAGCTCCTTCTGCTAGACCCTTTCCAATTTCTGAAAAAATTCGTGCGTCAGTAAAAGAGCAACCAATGTAGTCAACCATACTTACTGGTTTAGCACCTACACAAATCAGATCATTCACGTTCATAGCTACACAGTCAATACCAATCGTGTCATAACGATCCATAAGCTCTGCTATGATAATCTTTGTTCCAACTCCATCGGTACCAAAAGCAATACCTTGCCCACCACCAATATCTATAACATTCGCAAAGTAACCAATATCCGCCGCTAAAGGATAACCTTTGCTAAACTTTCTTGTTGGCAGCACATGTTTTAGGAGCCCGGAAAGCGCATCTTCAGCTCCCCGGCTCGAAACTCCGCTTTTTTCATATTCAGATTTTATATTCTCTTGAGAATCTGACATACTTACTTTATTAGGGATTTTTAGATAGGAAGTCGGGGGCTAATATACCACTAATACCAAACAACACTAACAATACCTGCAAAAATTATTAAGGATAAACACCCAAGGTGTTATAGCGTTCAGAAATTTTTTCTATAGAAATTGACATTGCTGAAGTTCGATAACTCTTTATCTTCTCTTCCTTCCAGTAACGTTCTCGAATTGCTTGGAAAGCATTTCTCATGGTATCGTCGAGCCCAGATCTCACCAAATCAATCTCGACAGGACCTTTTCCAATCTCCGAAATCAATTTTTCTGTTAATTGTTTACCCGATTGTTCAATAGCTTTTATAAATAAATTATTTTGATTTTCTTGATATCGCCTCTCCATTCGGCCAAATCGAATGTGTGATAAGTTTTTGATCCATTCAAAGTATGAAACGGTAACCCCACCTGCATTAAGATACACATCTGGAATTATCACAACTCCCATTTCAATGAGGATAGCTTCCGCTTGATACGTTACTGGCCCATTCGCCGCCTCGCCAATGAGTTTGGCTTTAATACATTTAGCATTCCCCTGATTAATAACCCCTTCTCTTGCTGCTGGAATAAGAATATCGCATTCTTGTTCCAAAAGTTCTGCACTATTTTCATAATATTTTCCTTTTGGAAACCCTTTTATTCCACCTTTATTTTCAATTTTGTAATTGTAAACTTCGTCTACATCCAGACCATTTTTATCGTAGATGGCGCCATCCCATTCCAAGATAGCAATAATCTTTGCACCATCCTCTTTTTCAAGAATGTTTGCGGTATGATAACCGACGTTGCCAAGACCCTGAACGATGACTTCTTTCCCTTCCAAGGTATCTCCTTCTAACCCGGCACCCTTAACATCTTCAGGATGACGAAAAAATTCCCGAAGCCCAAATACTACCCCACGCCCGGTCGCTTCGATACGACCCTCAATTCCGCCCTGCGAAACCGGTTTACCTGTAGCACAACCAAGATAATTTGTGTCTTTAGGACCATGAGCAGCATAAGTACTCACAATCCAGGACATTTCCCTTTGACCTGTACCCATATCAGGTGCCGGAACGTTAACACCCGAGCCAATATAGTCTTTTTGAATTAATTCATAAGCAAACCGACGCGTAATTTTTTCCATTGAATTTCGATCGTATTTTTTTGGATCGATAAGCAATCCACCTTTAGAGCCACCAAAAGGGACATCAACCAAGGCACATTTATAGGACATAAGCGCTGCCAAAGCCTCTACTTCATCCTGATTAACATTAGGAGCAAAACGAATACCTCCCTTAGCTGGAAGCTGGTGATCACTATGCACTGAACGCCAACCAACAAAGTTTTCTATCTTGCCGTTGATTTTTACTGGGAACCTAACCTGATACACGTTATTCACATCTTTGATATATTGGGCCATGCCCTTAGGTATATTTAAAGTAGCCAAAGCCTCATCGAACGAAAGGTTTACACTTTCAAGAAAACTTACTTCTTTATCAGGGGGCACTGTCATATTTGTCTCCTAATTTTAGTTTCAGCAAGGACTTCGTCCAACCTAAAATATCTTACTATGATATACGATTTGCGCATTTTATTAGTGTAAACAAATTTTCTAAATTAGCTACATAAATGAATCTTTTTGTAGTTGAGTCATAAAGTATTTTATTGTTACATCTTTTTTAGAATAGTAGATACTTTAATTTGAATCGGATATGGTGAGAGCATATAAGCTATTTTTAGGTAATTGTATGCATTTATAAGGATTACTGTGCGACAGGTAAGCCATCAATTTTCAACCTCCACTAAAGGCAAAGGTCTTTACAATATTACCCGAGAAATTAAATCGTGGATAATTCAGCAAAAAATTTCTACAGGCCTATTGACTGTTTTTATCCCCCATACCTCGGCATCGATTGTCATTCAGGAAAACGCAGATCCAGATGTCTTACATGACCTAACAAATTTTTTCCAGAAGCTGGTTCCAGACGGAAGTTCTAATTATACTCATCGCTCGGAGGGCCCAGATGATATGCCAGCACATATTCGATCTGCTCTTACACAAACCCAGTTATCTATTCCAGTAAATTCAGGCGGTCCTTCTCTTGGCACTTGGCAGGATATTTATCTATTTGAACATAGAAAACAAGCTCGTACGCGTATGGTTCATCTCCATTTAATTGGAGAGTAGCTCATGAAAAGCTAAGAAGTTTTTTAGATAATTGACTATATTTCAATTAAAAAAAGACATCCCCATATTAAAATTTAAAGGAATTTGTCTTTATAAAAATTGTTTTTTTAGTCTTGGCGGTAAGATATCTATTTTAGAAGCTCGCTCAATAATATCGGCAATCCCCGTTTCCCCATTAATGATCTGATTAAAATCTGATACTGAAACTCTGTTCTCTTCTTTACTTATATTTTCAATAGAATCACCTTTTTTAATAATTCCTTCTTTCTCGACTGAAAAATAGAAACCACTCCGACCAGATTTACGAATGAGTGCCGATAAATCTTTTCTACCCAACCGTACATTAAGAGTAATACAAGGTTCCCTCGGCTGAGTAACAACTACTTCAACTGATCCAATACGCAATCGATCGCCTAGATAAATATCATCTTCTAACAATCCAAAAGTGGTTAAGTTCTCACCAAAGTCTCCAAAAGATAAATCCGGCTTCCCTAATTCTTCCTTCCAAAGTTCATAATATTCTGAAGGATAAACACAAATTGCCTTATCTATTCCACCATGTAGTTTCTTATTTGCTTGCTGATCGCCTTCTAACCCGAGCCATTTAACATTTATCGGACCCTCAGTCGATTTTTTAAAAATTCCTGTTTGAATTTTTTTCCCATTGCGTAGCATTTTTTGCAAGGACCCGACATTGACAGATAAAACTTTCATTAGAATAATTACTCTCTCAAAGTATATAAAATTTTTATAAAATATTATTTTATAAAGTCGGGATGAAAATAAATAACGACTAGAAGGGTAACCAAAGTTATAACCCAGATAATTATGTAAGACGTCATTGACTGCTTAGCTTTTTGTTTTTCTAGCCAAGTTCTTGGTTTAATGCCTTGTATCAAGAACCCTAATTTAGCGGAAAGGTTTACGGCTACAATATTGACTGCCAATAAAAAAGCAGCACCATATGCTAAGTCAGTTTGTCCTGCACCTAACATTAATCCAAGGGTCGCAGTTGGTGGTAATAAAGCAACGGCAACCATAACTCCTACAAGAATACTTGGGATGCCAGAAGTCAACGATAACACTGCCGCTGCTCCAGATGCCAGTGCTAAAACTGCAGAGTCTAGCCCAACATACGTTCGTGCTAAAAGTTCTCGACTTTCAACATTTAAAGGCCACAAAGTACCGATGAATATAGATAATGCTAACGCCAAACCCATACCCGCTAGCCCAGTTTTAAAAGATTTCCACATCAGTTCAGTGTCGCCCAATGCGGTTCCCAAGGCCATTGCCAAATTGGGTCCCAGTAAAGGAGCAATAACCATGGCACCAATAACTACAGCAACATTATCCTTTAAAAGGCCAATAGCAACGACAATGGTTGATAAAAAAATTAAGAGTAGATAGGTACGGTTGAGTCGAGCATTTTTACCAATGCTGTTATATAGTTCTTCGCGCGTTGTTTCAGATGCAATAATTTTTTCCGTTTCTTTTTCTGTTTCTTCTTCTCTAGGTAATGTAGCTTCTACTGGAATAACCACAACTCTGGCCGAGAGACTAGTTGAAAGTATTCCCTGAAGGGCATCCATAGTTTTTTGACGCTGTTCTGGCTTGACTAAAATTCGAATAACCTTACGTTCTTTGACTTCGCTAGGCACAACCCAGAAATCAGAAGCATCATTTGTTTCCGCAGCATTTTTTATGCTGTCGATATATCTTTCGTCAACAACAACTTCGATAATTTTCATAGTTTAATTTTAAATATTTTAAAATTTATTTAGGTAGGTGAGCTGAAAATAAATCGCGCATAAAAGTAGGCAATGGATTCTGAAACTACACTGCGGACACCTTCACTAAAAAACCACCATTGGGAAACATCATAATCATTTGGCGAAATGGATATAACTCCCACATTGGCTGTTGAAAAAACATCCCCAAATAAAAACCAACTACGTCTAGCGTGTGTACCTAGAGACACGATATCAATTGATGTGTCATTTAACCCTTCTGTGTATAACCTTTTTTTTACAGCTAGTGCTGCGTGATAAGTTCTGTCCTTTTTAATATTTAAAAGCCCCGGTACCGCTATAATTTTTTTTTGTGAGACACCCAGTTTATTTAGTGACGATGATGCTAATTCCGCCCATGTTTCATGCCTTGATACAAAGCTTCCTGTCCTTATCCTTCCCCCTGTGGTAACTAATAGTTTATACTCGCCTTTTTGGAAATATCCCTTCACTTTCTTTAAGGCGTAGTCGGGCAACCAACCCTCAACCACTAATATATCACCATGAATAGGTTTTGTTGGAGCTAAAAATGGATGAACAAATAATATAACTAATACCATAACTAATCCAAACCCCATTAACATGGCAATCCAACCTGTTAGAGTAAGGACGCGGCATTCTCGAACTGTTGTCAAACAAATGAATTTATTCATTAGGATAAAATAAAGTTTTCGGTTGTCTATCTAACTCTGAAAATATGGAAAGAAAACATAAAACCAATTTTGGATGCCAAAACCCCAAAGGGCACCTTTGTCAAGGATACGATGACAAGAAGCATTTCAAACTATAAATTAAAATACTTAGTTTATTAAGCGGTCCTATTAGAATCGTCAAATTACCATATTTAGTCAGACTATTGGCGTTAATGATTGACTAAATAGACCAACTATATTTCCCAATAAAAATCAGCAAAGCCATACTATAAAAATACTTACGGGTTTTTTCGAATTGAAACTATTTTTGGTATGCGATTTGCTTAATTTATACAATAAATCAATTAATTGGGGTTAACTAGACTACAAAGGGTAAAAAAACCACCTAATTAAACTTTAGTTTTTGCCTAAAGAAATCGAAATGTAGTATGTAAGCATTTTTTTGGATAATTTTTAGGCGAGGCAAAAACATTTTTTAACTACCGCAACTCTGGAGTATAAAGCTATGATAACCCGTACTTGGAAGAATCATCCGATCACACCTCGGTCAAAAGACTTGAGTTATAATCCCTTTCAATGGGCTAAGGATTTTGAAAAAGAGGTTCTCGAAAATAACCGAAAAATTTTTTCTAGAATTTATAATACAGATATCGAAGAACATTGGCTAAGAATCGAAAACGAGTAAATAATTATCTAGCACATAAAAAAAATCAAATATTATCTGAATATTAGGTAATTAATTGTAGTGAAACGACCTAAAGTTTAATTCCAGGTTAGGGTTCTTCTCCTTAACTCCCAACGCTATTAATTTCTCTCCTGTAAAGCTGATTCACCCTCCTATTATTCCAAAAAATATTTATACCAGTTTAAAAATCGTAGTTACCTATGATTCGCAACCATATTTTATGTTCCATAGGTATTTGAAAGTTAAAACCACTTCATTAAAAATGTTTCACTATAAAATTATTAATAATTTGCTTCGTAATGTGTCACGATAGATGATGACACCAATACAATATTTTCACTATGACATGGAACTTAAAATGAACAAAACCGAGAAACGTCCGTTAGTTTTAGTCTTCTTAGCAGGATTCCTACTTTTTTATTGTTCAATCGTATCTGCAGATACAGATTCCTCAATACATAAAAATCAAGATATTTTAAAACTCTTAGAAGTTTCTGGGCTATTAGATCAAATGAATTATATAAAAGAGGGTGTTACTAACTCTTATGCAAGGGTTATCTCTCTGACATATCCAAATGTTCCAGATCAGTTTTGGGATGATTTTAATAAATTGGTCGGGAAACAAGAAATGAAAGTGTTATTAGATCAAGTTATCTTAGTCTATGACAGGCATATGACTCGTGATGTGATTAAGCAATTAATTAAAATGTTCTCGACACCATTCTGGATTGAATGGAAACAAAAAATGCCTACTATAAGTAAAGAGGCGGGATTAGTAGGGAGTCAATGGACACAGGAAATCATACAGTCTGAAGCATTTAAAAAAAAGCTTGATAGCTTGGTTACAAAATATGATTTAGAAAACCTTAATTCTATTCCAAAAAAAAAGAACTTTAAATAATAACAACAGTAGTATTTTATAGTTAGCTAATTAAATTATTCGATAATGCAAAGGCCTTTGCGTCATATCATTGGTTGGAGTGGATTAATATTTATAGTTAGTTTTCTCGCTGGCTTTATGTCATTTTTCTTTAACTTATCCGGATATAATATTAATACACGATGGGTTTTGATTCCTTGTCTTGCCTTAACTTTATTTCTTATTCCTAAAGTCAATAATTGGGTCAAAAAATAAATTTTCTAGTATCTAGACTGTTTATCCAACTTAATTAATCAACTCAATAATTTCATACGGCACCTATTTTAATTAAAAAAATTAAAAATGATTTTTTTTATTTTATTTCTTTTTATATTTTTAAATCCCCCTAGCCTGGTTTCAGCTTTTGATATTGATTATGATGGACACATCAAAACTGGAAGCCAATATATTTTCGATTCTCCGTCACTACATAAGGATTTTGATAGTGAATCACAGCTTCACTTTGGAGTTGGTGGAAATGTTTTCAATAAAAATAAATGGGCCTTGGACTATGAAATAGAAACTGAGGCATCCCATTCTGATGGACCCAGCGAACAATCAGAATTTAGTCCTGAAACGGATGTTGATATTTATCGTGCCTGGTTACGCGTTAGTAATAATTTTTTGCAATTTCGCGGAGGACGTCAGGAAATATTATTTGGTGTTGGGGCAATTTTTCAGCCACTCGGATTGTTCGATACTCGAGACGTTTCAGGTGTTATTCCTGAAGCCCATGGGGTTAATAGTCTTCGTGCCACATGGTTTTTATCTGATGTTTCTCTTTTTGAAACTTGGTTAGTTCCTGCAAAAAAAGGGTCTGCCTTGATTTCTGGAATGCGTGGCGAGGCCTTGTTAGGAAAAGTTGAAGCGGGGATTGTATTTCAGTATCACCCGAAGTCCGATTTAGATGATTTTTCTGGTTATAACCAGGAAGTAATCCAAATGGGATATCATTTAAAAGGCGAATATGAAGTTGGTTTTTGGAATGAGAGCCGGTTAGACGTTGAAATGGAACCATCATCCCCACTTCAATTCGATACAGTTTTGGGCATTGATTATACTTTTGGAATTGGAGAGGGCCTACATGTTTTAGCAGAATATTTTTTTACTACTCGGCAATCAGAGTTCAGTTTAACCGATCTCAAGGGTCAAAAAACTTATCATCAAATTGGATTCTCTCTCGATCAACCCATAGGGATTGACATCAAATGGCAAGTTTTTAGTCTCTTTGATTTGCGTGACCGTAGCTTTCAGTTAGTTCCGCAAATAGAATATTCCGTTAATGAAAGTCTATTTATTTATTTTCACGGAAAAGTTGGTGGTAATATAAAAGGTAATAAAAAAAATGGAAGACTATATCAACGAACTGATGTATTTAGCAGAACCGAATCGTCAATTGGGTTAACTCTAGCTCAATACTTTTAATTTATAAATTTTTATAATGAGCAATAAATTAATTTCACTAAACGGGATTTCTAAAGTTTTTAAAGTTGGGGATGAGAACTTTACTGCACTAAGTAACATTAATCTTGAAATTCAGAGTGGTGCATTTATGTCCTTTGTAGGGCCCTCTGGGTCTGGGAAAACGACTCTACTAAAC
>Ga0163108_10002184_pt1 | contig 14204 bp, 8 predicted proteins | sample Fk1155metaG_FD_109644 | JGI IMG/M metagenome (GOLD analysis project Ga0163108, IMG submission 109644) | Marine microbial communities from the Central Pacific Ocean - Fk160115 155m metaG | ecosystem: Environmental > Aquatic > Marine > Oceanic > Photic zone | place: The Central Pacific Ocean...
AGATGTCTTCTGAGTCTTTGTAACTCTTCAGAACTACACATTTCTTCAGCCAGGATTTCTTCATCATAATCTCTGGCATAAACCTTGTATTTAAAATTAAGTGTCTGTTCTACGAGCCTTTCTAACCAGGAATTATTTGAAATAGTCTCTTGGTTTTCATCGACTATAGCGTCTTCATCGATGTCACCAATTTCCATGTCCTCTTCCAATAATTCTGACGGATCCATTTCTTGAGACATGTCCGAATCAAGTTGGAGTTCATCCTCATTTGTATCAGAACTATTTTCTTCACTGTCTGAGTCTTCTGAATCAGCAGCTTCTTTGTCCAGTTCATCTTCAGAGCTAGCTTGGTCTATTTCTAAAGCATGAAGAAATTTTCTAGATGTCTCGGCAAATTGAATTTGATCTTCCAACGATTCTAGGAGTTCTGTTTTAAAAGATGAGCCTTTGTCATTTAATAGATTTTTCCAAGGCTTAAGAACTTGTAATTGAGATTTTGACAACTTTTCTTCTAAAAGTATTTGCCTTAACCAAGACTCTAATGCAGGTTCAAGCAAATCATCTTTTTCCTCTAAAGCGGCAAAAGCCTTACATTTATCTTCAAATCTAGCATTTAAATTACCAGCGACACCTTCATATTTCTTAGATCCCAGTATTTCTACCCTCATATCTTCAAATTTTGTTAAAAGAGAGTTCAATTTAGAAGAGCCAGCGTCTACAGAGATCTCATCACTACTAAATCTCTTTGAACAGGCCAGGGCATCGGCCTTACCCCTGAAAGAGGCTAATTCAGATTTTCTAGTAGGTGGATTGGAAAGAACTATTTTTGAGCCTGTGGAAGGCATTCCTCCGAAGCTAATTTCTAATTCTGGGTCTTGGGCTAAAGCTCTTGTGGCTGCTGAGACTGCTTCTTTAAGATTCTCGTTTGAAGAGGAGTGGGGAGGCATAGAAAGTATATTTATTCTTCTTCTAAAGACTCTGCAGCGGAATCTTCAAGATCTTCGTTAAAGCATCTTTGATAGTACTCAGCAATAATTGCTCTCTCAGTTTCATCGCATTTATTGAGAAAAGTAACTTCAAAAGCTTTATTTCTATCATTAAATATTGAAGTATTTTCAGCCCAGCTAATTATTGTTCTTGGGGACATAAGGGTAGAAATATCACCGCTAGCAAATCCTTGTCTGGTTAAATTACCGGTAGAGACCATGTTGGCAACTTCCTCTCTGCCTTCTTTCGTATCAAAACTTGGAACTTTTGCTAGGACTACACTAAGCTCTAATTCAGGATCAAGATAGTTTAAAGTTGAAACTATATGCCACCGGTCCATCTGTCCCTGATTTATTTGCTGCGTTCCGTGATAAAGGCCCGTGGTGTCACCTAAGCCTACTGTATTAGCTGTTGAGAAAAGTCTAAAAGAGGGATGAGGAGTTATTACTTTATTCTGGTCCAGTAAAGTTAATTTACCTTCAACTTCAAGAACTCTTTGTATTACAAACATTACGTCTGGTCTGCCTGCATCGTATTCATCAAAGACAAGTGCCGTTGGAGTTTGAACTGCCCAAGGAAGAATACCTTCCTTAAATTCGGTAATCTGTTTGCCTTCCTTGAGGACAATTGCATCTTTTCCAAGTAAGTCTATTCTGCTTATATGGCTGTCTAGATTTACTCGAACGCAAGGCCAATTTAATCTTGCTGCCACTTGCTCAATGTGAGTTGATTTTCCAGAACCGTGATAGCCCTGAATCATTACCCTTCTGTTGTGGGCAAAGCCAGCCAGAATGGCTAAAGTGGTTTGTTCATCAAATTTATATGCTTCATCAATAGATGGCACATAATCGTTAGCGGTACTGAATCCTGGTACCTTAAGGTCGACATCAAGATCAAAAGTCTGACGTACATCCAGTTCTATGTCAGGTGTGACACCTGATTGATCACTTATTTCCATAGTCATTTCTATTAATAATATAAAAAAGGGGGCCTATTATCCTTATTTGTTTCATTTCAGCAAGAACACACTGTAGAGTACAATTACGCTCCCTTTAAACTAGGTAAGGCAAAAATTAATGGAAGTGAATGAAGTTTGGGAAGAAATTAGAAAAGAAACCAGGAAAAGAGCTGAAGCTGAGCCAGTCTTGGCGAGCTTCTTTCATACGACGGTTTTGGAGCATGACTCTTTTTCTTCTACTTTGGCCAATCACTTAGCTAATGATCTTTCAAATACCTCTATTCAGCCGATGATGCTTAGAAGAGTCATGAAAGAAGCCATAAACTCAAGCGAGGAAATGATCTCTGATATAGCTAATGACTTAATAGCAACCAAAGAGAGGGATCCAGCCTGTAGGTATTTTTCAACCCCACTTCTGTTTTACAAAGGCTTTAGGGCACTTCAAGCCCACAAAGTCTCACATTGGTTATGGACTCATGACAGGCATACTCTGGCTCTATTTATTCAAAGTCGATGTTCGGAGGTTTATGGGGTCGATATTCATCCAGCCGCTCATATAGGTAAGGGGGTAATGATAGATCACGCTACAGGAGTGGTAATCGGTGAAACCGCTGTGGTTGACGATAATGTATCTATATTTCAAGGCGTTACTTTAGGGGGCACTGGTAAAGAATCGGGTGATCGTCATCCCAAGGTAAGAGAAGGGGTTCTTTTGAGTGCGGCTGTTACAATCTTAGGAAACGTAGAAGTTGGGAAAAATGCCAAAGTAGCTGCTGGCAGCGTTGTTTTGTCTGATGTGAAAGAAGGAACAACTGTTGCAGGAGTCCCTGCTGAAGAGGTTGGAAAATCGGGTAAAAAAAGTCCTGCTTATGAAGTAGATCACAATATATATAGAAATTTATGAGGTATTTTTATGAAATTTGAATGCATTCTTTACGAAGTAAAAACCAAAGTGTTAACCATTACTCTAAATAGACCAGAGAGACTCAATGCTTACACAGGTCAAATGCAAGCTGACCTAATTGAAGCTTTCGATAAAGCAGGAAAAGACGATGATATAAGGGTAATTATCGTTACAGGAGCAGGCAGAGGATTCTGTGCTGGAGCTGATCTAGGCGCTGGAGGTAATACATTTAATAGAGAGGTTAGAAACAATAAAGGTGAGACAGAAGGTATAAAAGAAGACCCAGAATGGATGCGAGACGGAGGAGGTAGAACAACCCTAGCCATTTTTGATTGTCCAAAACCTATCATTGCTGCTTTTAATGGTCCTGCAGTAGGAGTTGGGGTGACAATGACCCTTCCCATGGATATAAGAATTGCCAGTGAAGAAGCTAAATTTGGTTTTGTCTTTGCCCGTCGTGGCTTGGTTCCGGAAGCTGCCTCAAGTTGGTTTTTACCGAGAGTTGTAGGCATTAACAAAGCATTAGAATGGACCTTCTCAGGGCGGGTATTTTCTCCTGAAGAGGCGAAAGAAGGAGGTTTAATCAGATCTATACACCCTGCAGATGAACTCTTGGAAGAAGCGAATAAAATTGCCCAAGAAATAGTTGAGAATACCAGTCCTGTATCCGTTGCCATGACCAGGCAAATGCTATGGAAATTACTAGGCGCCGATCATCCAATGGAAGCTCATAAAGTAGATTCAAGAGCTATTTATGAATTGGGTCAGGGCGGAGATGCCAAGGAAGGAGTTGAATCTTTTCTTGAAAAACGTTCACCCAAGTTTCCAAGTAAAGTTTCTAAAGACATGCCCGAATTTTTTCCGTGGTGGGAAGAAAGAAAATTTAAGTAAATATGAAAAGAAAAGCACTAGATAAGCTCATAAAACTTCTCGATTTGGAACAATTGGAAGACAATCTATTTAGAGGACAAAGTGAAAACATAGGCGGTCCAAGAGTTTTTGGAGGTCAGGTTTTAGGGCAGGCGTTGACTGCTGCAGCAAAGACGGTGGACAAAAAGCGTAGTGTTCATTCCTTACATGCTTATTTTTTAAGACCGGGTGATATGAAACAACCGATTATCTACGATGTAGATAGGATAAGAGATGGTGGGAGTTTTACAACTCGAAGGGTAATAGCCATACAAAAAGGCGAAGCCATATTTAATATGTCTTCTTCGTTTCATAAAAAAGAAACTGGACCTACTCATCAAATTGACATGCCAGATATTCCAGGACCTGAGGAATGCTTAAGTGATCTTGAGTTGAGAAAACAAATGATAGATAAGGTCCCAGAGAAGTTTAGAGAATTTTTTACCAGAGAAAGACCTATTGAGATAAGAAACTTACCTGGTGAAGGTATGTTCGATGAACCACAAAAAAAGAAACCACCTTATAAACACGTTTGGATGAAAGCAGTAGCTAAGCTCCCTGATAATGATATTTGTCATCAAGCTATTTTGGCTTATGCTTCAGACATGGGTTTATTAAGCACTTCTTTAAATCCTCACAGGCTGAGCTTTGCCAAGGGTAATGTGCAAAGTGCCAGCTTAGATCATGGCATGTGGTTTCACAGACCCTTTAGAGCTGATAAGTGGATGCTTTATTCCACTGATAGTCCGAATGCGAGTAATGCCAGAGGCTTTAACCGAGGAAGTGTTTATACCAGGGAAGGAGTGCTTGTAGCTTCAGCCGTTCAAGAAGGTTTAATGAGAGTAGTAAAGGGTTAACTAAGAAATTTATTAATTTCTAGTGCTGCTGCTCGGCCTTCATTAATCGCCCAAACCACTAAAGATTGTCCTCTTCGGCAATCACCAGCAGCAAAGACTTTAGGGTTGCTAGTCACATGAATATTGTGTTCAGCTTTGTAATTGCTTCTTTCATCAAGATCCACTTTTAAGTTCTGTACCACATAGTCTTCAGGGCCTAAAAATCCCATGGCTAGAAGGATGAGGTCAGCTTTCCACTCTTTCTCAGTGCCTGAAATCTCTTTAAAGCTATTGTCCACCTCAACGGTAACTATACCAGCCAGATTACCCTGGTCGTCTTTTAAAAATTCCTTACCAGATATTGAGAATACTCTTGGATCACTTCCAAATAGTTCATTGGATTCTTCATGGCCATAATCCACTTTGTAAGTTTTGGGAAATATTGGCCAGGGATTATCTTCTGCTCGTTCAACAGGGGGTTGAGTAAGGATCTCGAAATTAGTTAAAGATTTACAACCATGCCTAAGAGCCGTTCCTATACAATCGGTACCAGTATCACCGCCTCCAATAACGATAACATCTTTATCTTTGGCATTTATGTAATTTTGGTCTTTGTGATTACTATCTAGAAGGCTTTTAGTGTTGGCTCTTAAAAAGTCCATGGCAAAGTGGATTCCCTCTGCATCTCGGTTAGGTATGGGTAAATCTCGAGGCTGAGTTGCACCTGTTGCCAGTAAAATAACATCGTTATTTTCTGAAAGTTCTTTGATACTGACTGAATTTTCTTTATCACTTCCAACGTCGGTATTCGTAAAAAAAATAATGCCTTCTTGTTCCATGATTTCCACTCTGAAATCCAATATTGATTTCTCCAACTTCATATTTGGAATCCCATACATCATTAAGCCACCCAATCTGTCATCCCTTTCATACACAGTCACTTTATGGCCGGCAAAATTCAATTCTTGAGCTGCTGATAAACCTGCGGGTCCTGAACCAACAATAGCTATTTTTTTGCCAGTTCGGTTTGTTGGGGGGGCTGCTTTAAACCAACCATTTTCAAGACCTTTGTCTGAAATAGCGGCCTCAAGATTTTTTATAGCAACCGGCGTTTCTGTAATGCCCAAGACGCAAGCTCCTTCACATACTGCCGGACAGACTCTCCCAGTAATTTCAGGAAAATTATTGGTTTTTATTAATCTTTCAAATGCTTCCTCCCATCTATTCTGATAAACGAGATCATTCCACTCAGGAATTAAATTATAGACAGGACAACCTTCATTTGACTGACAGAAAGGCACTCCACAATCCATACATCTCGACGCTTGCGTGCCGAGGCCATTTTCATCATGTTCTGTGTAGATTTCTTTGAAATCCAAGACCCTTTCCTTGGCGGGCCTATAAGGCTCGACAACCCTTTTAAACTCTTTAAAACCAGTTGTTTTACCCATCTATCCAGCCTTTTTTTCTTTTCTAAGTTCTTCTTGAAGAACCCTTTTATAATCGGTGGGCATGACTTTTTTAAATAGGTTTAATTCTCTCTTCCAGTCTTTTAATATTTTCTTAGCCACGGCTGAGTCTGTATGAGTTGAATGGTCTTCTATCAACAGTTTTAATTCATCTATATCTTCTTTAACTTCTAATTTTTCTAATTCAAAGGTATCGAGATTGCATAACTGCTCAAGATTGTCTTCGGGATCATAAACATAAGCTATCCCGCCACTCATACCCGCACCAAAATTCCTGCCTACAGGACCTAGAATCACAGCTCGACCGCCTGTCATGTACTCGCATCCGTGATCTCCTATTCCTTCTATTACCACTTTGGCACCGCTGTTCCTAACGCAAAACCTTTCCGCCGCAACCCCTCTAAAGTAGGCTTCTCCCCCAGTGGCTCCATATAGAGCCACATTACCGATAAGAATGTTCTCTTCTGGTTTAAAAGTACTTTCTCTCGGAGGGTAGACAATGAGTTTACCTCCGGATAATCCCTTTCCAACATAATCATTAGCATCACCTTCTAGGGTTATGGTGATTCCTTTGGCTAACCAAGAAGCTAAACTTTGTCCTGCAGAGCCATTGAGTTTAATGTTTATCGTATCTTCGGGCAGTCCTTTGTCTTCCCATACCTTTGAAACTTCATTGGAGAGTATTGTACCTACAACTCTGTTGGTATTTTTTACAGGAAGTTCAATGTGAACTTTTTCTGCTTTTTCTATTGCTTTCTTACTTTGTTTAATCAGTTCATGGTCTAAAGCTTTATCCAGTCCATGATCTTGATCTTGAGTATGGAATACCTCTGTGCCATCAAAAATTATTTCTGCAGGATGAAGAATGCTGGAAAAATCTAAACCTTCTCTTTTCCAGTGATCTATAGCTTGGTCCACTTCAAGGCAATCAACTCTTCCAATCATTTCATTAACAGTTCTGAAACCAAGTTTGGCCATGATCATCCTTAATTCTTTTGCCACCATAAACAGATAATTAATCACATGTTCAGGATCCCCCTCAAATTTCTTTCTTAATTCTTTATCCTGAGTAGCAATGCCTACCGGGCAGGTATTAAAATGACATTTACGCATCATTATGCAGCCTAAGGTAATCAAAGGTGCTGTGGCGAAGCCATATTCTTCAGCTCCAAGCAATGTCGCTATAGCTACGTCCCTTCCAGTTTTAATTTGTCCGTCTGTTTGGAGTACAACTCTGGAACGTAAGTTATTCATCACTAGGGTTTGATGGGTTTCTGCAATTCCCAATTCCCAAGGCAACCCGGCGTGTTTTATAGAAGTTAATGGGGAGGCACCGGTTCCACCGTCATGACCGGCTATTACCAGATGATCAGTTTTGGCTTTAACCACTCCGGCTGCAATAGTCCCCACTCCTATTTCTGAAACAAGCTTCACACTTATTCTTGCTTCTCTATTGGCATTTTTTAAATCATGAATAAGTTGCGCAATGTCTTCTATGGAATAAATATCATGATGGGGAGGAGGGCTAATTAATCCTACGCCTGGAGTTGAGTATCTTATCTTTGCGATGTAGTCATCAACTTTTCTACCAGGTAGTTCTCCGCCTTCCCCGGGTTTTGCTCCTTGAGCAATTTTAATCTGTAGTTCATCGGAGTTGGTTAGATACCACATAGTTACCCCGAATCTTCCAGAAGCCACTTGTTTAATAGCTGACCTTTTAGAGATACCACTTTCTAAGGTTTTAAACCTAATAGGATCTTCCCCACCTTCTCCAGTATTTGATTTGCCTCCTAACTTGTTCATTGCTATAGCCAATGATTCATGAGCTTCGGTAGATATAGAACCTAAACTCATTGCTCCAGTAGCAAAACGTTTAACTATCTCCTTTTCAGACTCTACTTCATTTAAATCCAAGGGGGTTTTGGCATATTTAAGCCTTAACAAGCCTCTTAGAGTGCTCTCCTTTGTGGTTTGCTTATTGGCATAATTTGCAAATTTCCAATATGAATCTTCGTTATTTTTTCTGGCGGCTTCCTGGAGGTCCGAGATAGTTTCAGGATCCCACATGTGAGAATCACCTCCTTGTCTCCAATGAAAATCACCAGGATTAGGAAGCACTTTTACATTGTTGAGGTTAGTTTTTGGGAATCCCAACTCATGTCTTCTTTCCATCTCATTTACCAAAATATCGAAATTGACCCCTTGGACACGACTGGCTGTTCCTGGAAAACATTTCTCAATAATTTCATCGGCAAGACCCACCGCTTCGAATATTTGTGCCCCTTTATACGATTGCAAAGTAGAAATGCCCATCTTCGCCATAACTTTAAGAATCCCTTTAGCAACTCCCTTCTTATATGCCTTTACCATTTCATCAAAAGAAATTTGATCTAAAAGCCCATCCTGTCTGGCTTGCCACAAAGATTCAAAAGCTAAATAAGGGTTGATAGCATCAGCCCCATAACCTATTAGTAAGCAATGGTGATGGACTTCGCGAGCCTCTCCAGTTTCAACAATGATTCCTATTCGTGTCCTTTTTTCTTTCTTGATCAAGTGGTGATGAACAGAAGAACAAGCCAACAAGGAGCTTATAGCTATCCTTTTAGGCCCCATTTTCTTATCGGACAGGACAACAAAAGAGAAACCTTGTTCGATAGCTTGTTCAGATTCTTGGCAGATCCTATCGAGAGCCGAAAGCATATTTTTTTTATCCCAGTCACCTTTTTGATAAGTAATGTCTATGGTTTTTGTTTTCCATCCGTGAGAGTCTATTTTTTGGAGACCTTCTAGCTCAACATCAGAAATGATAGGATTTTTTACGCGTAGCCTGTGAGCGTTTTCAGGTAGACGGGAAAGAAGGTTTCCCTCAGGGCCTATTAAACATTCTAGAGACATGATTACTTCTTCACGAATAGAATCGATAGCCGGATTAGTTACCTGAGCAAAAAGTTGTTTGAAATAATCAAAAATAAGTCGAGGTTTATCTGAAAGGCATGCGAGTGCAGCATCATTTCCCATAGACCCTAGAGGGTCTCTTAGCTCCCTAACAATAGGTAATAGCATAAATTGCATGGTCTCTACGGTATAGCCAAAAGCCTGCATTCTGGAAATTAGGTCATCAGTGATCCTAGGATTTGATTCTTTGTTGATAACTATTTCTTCGAGACCTACTATTTGTTCTTTTATCCATTTTTGGTAGGGGTAGGCCTTATAAATCTTTTCTTTTATTTCTTCATCTGGAACCATTCTTCCTTCTTCAAAATCGATAAGAAACATTTTTCCGGGTTGCAGTCTGCCCTTCATCAATACATTCTCAGGATCAATAGGAAGGACACCCACTTCTGAAGCCATGATTACTTTGTCATCCTTAGTTACATAATACCTACTGGGGCGAAGTCCATTTCTATCAAGAACTGCCCCGATATAGTTACCATCTGTGAAAACAATGGATGCGGGACCATCCCAAGGTTCCATCAAAGAAGAAGAGTATTCATAAAAAGCTCTTTTTTCCTGATTCATGATGGTATTTGATTGCCAGGCTTCAGGTATCATCATCATTATTGATTCTTGTAAACTTCTTCCAGTTAGCATTAGAAATTCAAGGATATTGTCAAAATTTCCTGAATCAGAGCTATCAGGTTCAGCGATGGGAAATAAATCTTTAAGTTTTTTGCCAAAAAGCTCACTTTCGGCTACACCCTGTCTGGCGCTTATCAAGTTAACGTTGCCTTTTAAGGTATTTATCTCACCGTTATGACACATGTATCTATTGGGTTGAGCCCTATCCCAAGAGGGGAAGGTATTGGTACTAAACCTTGAATGGACCATTGCTAAATGCGTTTCGAAACTCTTTTGTTCTAAATCAGGAAAAAATGGGAAAAGCTGTGAAGGAGTTAACATGCCCTTGTAGACGATAACCTTGGATGAAAGGCTGCAAGCAAATAGTAAACTAGCTTGAGTAAGGCTTTTATCTGTTCTAAGTCTATGACTGAACTGTTTCCTGATCAGATAGAGATTCCTTTCGAACTCATCTTGGTCAATTCCAGCTGCGGATTCTATAAATAATTGTTCTATAACAGGTTGGGAAAGTTTTGCAGCGGGGCCAACATCTGCTTTTTTGGGGTCAACAGGTACTGGTCTCCATCCCAAGAATATTTGTCCTTCTAAAGTAATAATATTTTGAATTTCTTTTTTACAGAGCTCTCTTTCTTTTTCATCTTGAGGCAAAAAGATGTTTCCAACCGCATAAGATCCTTTGTCAGGCAAGTTGATTCCAATTTCTTTAGCAATTTTTTTCCAGAAATTATGTGGAAGGGCTACCAGAATACCAGCGCCATCACCTGTATTTTCTTCGAATCCACAACCACCTCTATGATCCATTCTAGAATTTACTAGATAGGCATCCTCCATAATTTGTCTTGAAGGAATGCCTTTAATATTAGCAACCATTCCCACACCACATGAGTCTTTCTCGTAGGCTGGGTCATAAAGCCCAGTTTTTAGAGGAATTCTTAGTAATTTCTTGCGTTTCATCTTGAATACAAACTTTTTAAGGGCCGATAGATTTTACAGCAAACAAATGCTTGAAAATCATAAATTCAGGTTAAAAGGCGAGGCAGAAAGGTAATTTTACCCCCTTAAGGGGGTTTAAGGAAATTAGCTCGGTAAAAGGCTGGTTTTAATCGCTTTTAAGACTGTTTCTTTATTTAAACCATTGATCTTTTTAGCTTTTCCTATTTTTTCCAAGACAATGAAATTAAGTTCTTTCCCTTCTTTTTTCTTGTCAGATTGCATAGCTGAATAGAGGTTTTCGGCATCTATTTCCGTTAATGTGGTCGTCCTTATTCCAGCTTTTAGAAAAATAGACTGAATTCTTTCAACATTCTCTGCAGATAGATTTTCTGTCATTTGTGAAAGTTTTGAAGCAGAAAGTATACCCAAAGCCACAGCTTCACCATGGTTGTATTCCTTATATTTACCAACCAGTTCAATGGCGTGTCCAAAAGTATGACCAAAATTTAAAACTGCCCTGATACCTGACTCTCTTTCATCTTGAGAAACGATTCTGGATTTAATTTTGACTGACTTTCTTATTGCCTCACTCATAAGTGGCTCTTTAAGAGCACTAATTTCATCAATATTTGATTCTAGCCAACTAAAATAATCTTCATCTTCAATGATTCCGTGTTTAATCATTTCTACCATCCCAGATTTTATTTCTCTTTCTGGGAGTGTTAAGAGAAAGCTTGTATCAATAAGGACCCTGATTGGCTGATGAAAAGCTCCAATCATATTTTTCCCTTTGGGGTGATTTACGGCTGTTTTACCTCCGACAGAGGCATCGACTTGTGCTAATAAGGTAGTGGGTATAAGCACAAAATTGACCCCTCTTTGGTAGGTGGCAGCAGCAAATCCACAAAGATCACATATTATTCCTCCCCCTAGTCCAACTAGAATGCATTGTCTACTAAAGCCTTTCTCCAATAAAAGGTTGTGAATTATATCTATGGATTCTTGTGATTTATTTTCTTCAGAGGCTTCTAATCCAATTGTTAGAAACTCATTTGATAAAGGCTTCAAGATAGATTCTGTATGATTAAAGACAGGCCCGCTAATATTTTTATCATAGACAAGAAGAACTTCTTTATTTTCTAAAAGACCAGAAAATGTTTCTTTAGACAAAAACTGATACCCAATATCAATCTTATAAGAATTATCATTTAGTTCTATTTCCACGGTTTCCATTTTTTTCTTATTAATTTGACAACTTATCTATTATTTCATCGATAACTGCATTTCTGTTCTTTTGTTGATCATGATTAATTGTTATGTCCGCAATTTCTTTGTATTGAGGGTCTCTCTCTTTTTTCAAGACTCTAAGAGTCTGTTCTCTGTTGCCCTGAGAAAGCAAAGGCCTTTTTTTATCATTTTCAGTTCTTTTTAGTTGAATCTCTATAGGTGTCTTAAGGTACACCACTTTCCCTTTAGCAATCATCAGTTCTCGGTTTTCTTCTATTGTTACTATTCCCCCACCAGTTGAGATAACAACATTGTCTTTTTCTACAGATTTTTGAAGAGCTTTTCTCTCTCTTTCCCTGAAGCCTTCTTCACCTTCAACCTCAAATATCCAGGAGATTTCTGCTCCGGCTCTCTTTTCTATTTCATTATCTGTATCAAGAAAGTCTATCTCCAGAGTTTGAGCAAGCTTTTTTCCTAAAGTCGACTTGCCTGAAGCCATAGGACCCACTATAAATATACGCATGATCTTATTATATCTTTACCAAGAGATTGTCGAATACAATTGATGATGCCTGATGATCACATTTATAAATAATTTTTACTTTAGGGCTTTTTTATTTCTGCTAGCCTGCTTATTAGCTGGAATAAGCAGTCTTAACATTTATATTTCAGAGAAGCTTCCTGAAGCTCAAGAAATAAGAGAAATAGAATTACAAGTCCCACTAAAAATATTTACAGCCGATACTAAATTGATCGGTGAGTTTGGTGAGAAACGAAGGTCCGCTTTAAAGTTTAATGACATTCCTCCTTATTTCGTAAAAGCTGTTCTTGCTGCCGAAGACGATGATTTTTTTAATCATTCAGGAGTTAGCTATTCGGGCTTAATCAGATCAGTCTTTAGGATATTGGTTTCTGGTGAAGTACGGGGTGGAGGCAGCACCATCACAATGCAGGTAGCTGGAAACTACCTCACCGGCAGAGATATCAATTTATTTAGAAAGATAAAAGATATTTTTCTAGCTTATAGGTTAGAAAGAATTTATAGCAAGGAAGAAATATTTGAGTTTTATGTAAATAGAATATTTTTAGGGAACAGAGCGTATGGCATAGCGTCAGCCAGTGAAGTGTATTATGGCTTATCAATAAAAGATTTGAATTTAGCCCAATGGGCAATGATTGCTGGCCTCCCTAAGGCTCCTTCCTCCATGAACCCATTAGTCAATCCAAGGAGGGCTTTGATTAGAAGGAATTGGATTTTAACAAGGATGCTTGATTTAGACTCTATACATCAAGAGCAGTTTGATCTAGCCATAAAAGCACCAATTTCAGCGACTTATCACGGCCTTGTTTCTGAAGCAAATGCACCTTACCTTGCTGAAACCATTAGAAGATTTATGATTAGTGAATACGGTTTAGATGCATATAAAGAAGGTTTAGAGGTATATACCACCATAGATTCTGAACTTCAGAATCAAGCAGTTGCTGCACTAAAAAAAGGTTTGGAAACATATGACAAAAGACATGGCTTTAGGTTGCCAGAAAACTACACGAAAGTATTCCCAGAAAACTTCTTTGTTGAGGATCTTGAATATCGTTTGAATCTAATAGCTGAAAGTAATTCCCTGCCCCTAGGTATATCGGAAGTTCCTGAAGAGGAACCCTTAGAAAATATTTACAGTTTATTATTGAATATAACCACTACCGATAATAAGTTTCCGGCCTTAGTACTGTCCGTTCAGAATGATTTTGTGGCCTTATCAGGAGACAGGAAAGTTTATAAAATAGCCTGGTCATCAGAATTAAGTTGGGCAAGACCTTATATTAATGAAGATCAGAGGGGTCCTAAACCAAAGTCTTATTCTGAATTGTTGAAAGAAGGAGATTTAGTTTGGTTAGAAAAAGATAAAATAAAATCAAATATTTCTTTAACCCAAATACCCAAAGTGCAAGGTTCCATTGTCGCGATGGATCCTAAAAGTGGTGGAGTTAAAGCTTTAGTAGGAGGGTATGATTTTTTTCTCAGTAAATATAATAGGGCTACTCAGTCATCCCCTTTATTAGGTTCAAATTACAAACCTTTTCTTTATGCTTCTGCTTTAGATGCAGGACTTACTGCTTCAACTTTAATAAATGATGCTCCTATAGTGTTTGAAGATAAAGCTCTGGAGGATAAATGGCGTCCTCGAAATGCAAGTGGTAGGTTTTATGGCCCTACAAGATTGAGAGAAGCTTTACTACAGAGCATTAATCTAGTTTCAATTAGATTGTTGAGAGAAGTAGGAATTGAAAGAGTGCGTAAATACTCAGAGAATTTTGGTTTTAAATTAGAGGAGCTTAATTCAGATCTTTCTCTTGCTTTAGGAACAGCTTCTTTAAGTCCTATTAAAAATGCTTCCGCTTAT
>Ga0163108_10002186_pt1 | contig 14201 bp, 12 predicted proteins | sample Fk1155metaG_FD_109644 | JGI IMG/M metagenome (GOLD analysis project Ga0163108, IMG submission 109644) | Marine microbial communities from the Central Pacific Ocean - Fk160115 155m metaG | ecosystem: Environmental > Aquatic > Marine > Oceanic > Photic zone | place: The Central Pacific Ocean...
CAGTAGCCACGATCTTGAACGTTAAAGGTGGTATACCAGACCTCGTAATGGCCCCTTTTTGTCCCATCCCATCTTCTCTTGTTGGCTTCTGAAGTCATTTTTGCCCTCTCCGGCCTCGCAAGGCCGATTTACCGCAGGGGGTTCGCTTGCGAATACACCGGGGGGTTATATCCGATAGAGAGGGAGGGAATCAAGATTCCTCCTTTTGGGGAAAGATCTTTTTGCGATAGGCGGAATTATTTTGACCAAAAATCCCGTCTGCTATAATGTCGCCTCTCCTGTCGGCGGTTTTGGGTGGAATGATTAGGGAGAATCTCGGGTGAAATTACTGCTTCTTCTTTTCTTCGCTTTCCCGGTTCAGGAAGAAAAACGGATCGAGGCGGAACGCTTGATCCATCTTTCGGAGCAGGAAACAAAGAAGAGTGAACGGGATCGCTATTTGGCGGAAGCCTGGGCGCTCCGTTCAGAGGCATTTATGGAGGCCGGGAATGCAAGAGCCTCTAAGGAGGCTTGGGTTCGGGCACAGGCTTATGGCTGGAGTGGGCCGGATCCGAGTGGGGGCGATTCCTTTGGGGGGCAGGACGAACTTCCTGAGCCTTTGGAATTTCCTTCCGGGATAAAGAAACCGTTTACCCCTCAACCAAAAACGGACTGGGAAAAATTTACCCTGCAACCGTTTCGGTCAGCCCGAAACTCAGCGGGGCACGGTTTGATTCATCTCCCTTCGTTGGAAGAAGCGGTCACCTATCCTGCCGGCACATGGCATGCAGAAGCGAATATGGGAATTACGCCCGTTTCTCTTTCAGTTGGGAACTCTCGTTGGGAAGTGACTCGACTGGAGGCGATGTTTGGTGCTGATTATGCCCCCTTCGATTTCCTTCAGGTGGGAATGAAGGTGATTACGGCCGAACTCCGGCAGCGTGGGGATCAACCTCTGGTTCTTTTTGAGAATGGGTATCAGATTATCCCAACAGGGACTCGTTCCCCTTCTGTTGCTGCGATTGTCTTGCGCGGGAAAATGGCGTGGGATGAGATTTTTATGGGGTTCAGTGTTGGGGTGTTGGGAGAAATCAAGATTCCGGTGGAGGATCAGCAGAGTTATCTATCCAGTGGTACGATCGACTTTTCCGTGGCCGGACTTCTCACCAAACATATTACAGAGGACCTGGCTCTTCATGCGAATCTTGGATTTGTGATGCCCTTTGGCGATGCGGGTCTTTTTCTCGATAATGGTGATTTCTCGTTTCTTCCCGAAACGAATGAGCTCTCTACGGTGATCAGTTTTACCGCGGGAGGAGCCTACCGGATTCTTCCTCGTTTTACTGCGGGGGCTCAAATTGAATACAACAGTTCCCCTTTTCAGAATGTCTCCGTTTTTGACGAGGCTTCGACCATGTTTGTGGTCTTTGGGCGAGGGGAAATGGACCACTACGCTTTCTTCTCTTTCGCGCTGGGTACCGGATTTGGGGATGTGGGGGCCGATTTCTACCTCAGTCTCTCTTTCGATTTTACCCTGTAAGCCCCTTTTAAGGGGTATTTGAGCGTTGACCCCGCATCTGGAGTGTCCTATACTGACACATAGAGAGATGGGGCATATCGGTGTTCAATTCCTGGTACACCTGATTCCATGCCGATTTTAAAGTTGTATTGTGCAGGAAGGGGATTTGGTTATGGCGACCGCCACCCAATCAAGGCGAAGTGCAGAGAGTCTTGCCAAAAAGCAGCGAGAAATATCGGTCTCAGAATTCTTTGCAAAAAACCGGCATCTTCTTGGGTTTGATAACCCCCGAAAAGCGCTTCTGACGACGGTCAAAGAAGCGGTCGACAACTCGATTGATGCGTGTGAAGAGGCGAAAATTCTTCCCGACATTTCGGTAGAGATCGAATCGGTTCCGGAGAAAGAAGACCGGCTCATCGTTACGATTACCGATAATGGACCGGGGATCGTTCGGAATCAGATCCCGAAAATTTTCGGAAAACTTCTCTACGGATCGAAGTTCCATCGACTTCGTATGAGTCGGGGTCAGCAAGGGATCGGGATTTCTGCGGCGGGAATGTATTCGTTACTTACGACGGGAAAGCCGATCCATATTATTTCCCGGATAAATGAGAAGAAGAAGGCGCACGACTTCGAACTGCAAATCGACACGACTCGGAATGAACCGATTGTGGTTCGGGATGAGGAACTCGAGTGGGATCGTCCTCATGGGACACGAGTTCGGTTGGAGATTGTGGGTCGATATCAAAAGGGAAGACTTTCGGTCGACGAATATCTTGAGCAGGTCGCGATCGCCAATCCTCATCTCAAAATGAGCTACAAATCTCCTGACGGAAAAGGAGCCGAGTTCCCTCGTGCGGTCGAAGAACTGCCCCGGGAACCGAAAGAGATAAAACCGCATCCACATGGAGTAGAGCTGGGTGTGATGATGAAAATGCTCCACGAGACGAAGTCACGCACTTTGGGTGGATTCCTTCAATCAGACTTCTCACGGGTTTCTTCTGGCGTGGCGCAGAAAATTTGTGACATGGCCGGGCTTCGAACCAATATGAGACCTTCTCGTGCGGCGGTTCGGGAGGTAGAGAAACTTCACAAGGCGATCGCGAAAGTGAAAATTATGAATCCGCCTACCGATGTTCTTTCTCCTATTGGAGAGATGAATCTTCTGAAGGGGATGCATAAGCAGGTGCAGGCTGAATTCTATTCGGCTGTTATGCGGCCTCCGGCTGTTTATCGCGGGAACCCTTTTCAGGTAGAGGTGGGGATTGCGTATGGGGTTCAAGGGCATGGGTCTGATGATTCCATCCGGGTTCTTCGTTTTGCGAATCGTGTTCCTCTTCTTTATCAGCAGGGGGCTTGTGCGGTGAGCGACTCCATTGTGGGAACTGCCTGGAGAAATTACGGGATTTCCCAATCGCGCGGCTCGCTCCCTTCTGGTCCTATTGCGATCGCCGTTCACCTCGCTTCTGTCTGGGTGCCTTTTACGAGTGAATCGAAAGAAGCGATTGCGCATTACGATGTCATTATTAAAGAGATGAAACTGGCGATCCAAGAAGCGGGGCGGCGTGTTGCTACCTTCCTTCGGAGGCGTCAGAGACAGACCAAGCAGTTGCAGCGAAGGTCGATCTTTGAGCGGTATATTGAAGAGGTGGCCGAAGCGTGTAATGAACTTTCTGGGGCCAATCAGAAGCGTCTGATGAAGCAGTTGCAGGACATGGCGGTTCGGGTGACGAAAATCGAGGAGCAGAAAGCCCGCAAAGAGGTGAGTCCAGATGACTTTCTCAAGGGAACTACCTCGCTCGTTATCCCGGAAAATGCCCCCCAGGAAGAGGAAGAGTAGAGGAGAGTAAGGATGGCACGCGCGACAAAAAAGACGAAGAATATGGATAACGAGACTCGGGCGAAGTTGGTCAAGCTTGCCGAATCCGTGGTCAAGCAGGTTCAGAAGAAAGAGAATCCGATCATTCAGATTCCTACCCGGTCTCTGTCGAATGTTCATTTCGATCCGAAGAAAAAGATGATTCGGATGGGGGACCAGAAGCATTCGCGGATGTTCTTCAATACATCCATGGCAAGAAAGTTTATGCAGACGATGTTGGTCGCCTCTACCGTAAAGGGAGAGCTCCTTCGGTCTGGAAAGACAACCTCGATTCGTGATCTTTACTACATGATGAAGCATACGGTAGAGGGAACGAGAGAAAATACATTTGAAGAGCAGGATGAGAGCGATCCCATCATCGAAGACCTTGAGGTTTCGGTCGACTCTCTTCGGGAAGAACTACATCTATTCGCTTCCAATAAGGGGGCGATGGTCGGGGATATGACGATTGTCGATAGTGGCGATACGATCGACCTCAGAAGAATGGGGTCGGGAGGGTGGTCGATTCCCTCGATTGTAGAGCCGAATGTCGTTCAGTTTAAGAAGGTGAATGCGAAATTTATTCTCCTCGTTGAGAAAGATGCCATGTGGCGTCGCTTGAATGAAGATAAGTTCTGGCAGAAGCACCATTGTATCCTCTTGCATGGACAGGGGCAGCCTCCCCGTGGGGTTCGTCGGCTTCTCTACCGGATGGTCAATGAGTTAAAGCTTCCGCTCTATGTCTTTGTCGATAATGACCCGTGGGGGTACTACATCTACTCGGTGATCAAGCAGGGGTCGATCAATCTAGCGTATGAGTCTCAGCGAATGGCGGTTCCGAGCGCTCGGTTTGTTGGCCTTTCGAGCTTCGACAAAGACCGGTTCAAACTTCCTTCAAATGTCACGATCCAACTGACTCCAGAAGATATTAATCGGGCGAAGCAACTTCTCTCCTACGATTGGTTCCAGAAAGCCGCCTGGAAAAAAGAGATCCGGAATATGCTCCGAGCGGGCGTAAAACTGGAGCTAGAGGCCCTTTCTAAGAAAGATATTTCTTTTGCTTCGGATGAATTTTTGCCGAAAAAGATTAAGGACAAGGACTGGCTCGATTGAGCTAGAAAATATTTTTCCTTCTGGGTGAACTTTTTGCCTCCCTGCTCGTCTAAGTTAGTAAGAGAAGGAGTACTAGGGTCGCATGTACAAGGTAAACCTGCTGCTGATTATTCTATCGTGCCTGGCCATTTTTGGCGGGGCCACGTATCTCGCGCTTGGCCCTCAAGCGGAAGAGAGCGCTCCCCCTACCGTCGAGGATCTTGTTCGTCAACTCGGAGATTCCGATCCAGATGTGCGAAGAGAGGCGGAGGCTTCTTTGATCGCATCGGGGGAAGAGGCTGTTTCGGCCCTTCAACGTGCTACGAAGTCAAAAAGACGGATTCTTGCTTCCCGGGCTCGTCGGCTTCTGGGAAAGATGGGATTATCTCCCTCTCTCGTTGAGAGGCCGAAGACTCCTTCTTCTGAGGAAGTTCAAACCGTTCTGGCAGAAGACTCCTCTGGGGTAGCTTTAGAAGTTTCTCCTCCCGTTCATGGCGAGGTGTACGTCCGGTTGCTCAATCATCAGTCCATTCCCGTTCTGGTGGCTCGTGAGTTGAGCTCTGGTCAGATGGTTTGCGGGGTTTTTGGGTGGTTCGAGTTCGAAGATGGTCGAAGCGCCTCCTTACATACAGATGTGGCGAATGTGGAGTGGGTTGTAGTGAATCCCGGGGAGAGTGTTGAGTTGTTCGTGGGAGTCCCTACGGGACCCGGAGCTCCGGTTCGGGCTCGATTTGTATACGATGCCACTGAAAAGAGTGAATATCGAGCTCTTGTTCGTCCGACGGATCAGGGGGCCCCGCTTCCTCCGGATCGGATTGTCTCTTCCTGGGTGGAATTAAATTCGCCTGAGAATTAATTCTTCTCTTCTGGCGGCCTGGGATCCCGGTAATTATTATGGCACAACTTCCGGTAGGCATTTTTATCGATCGGAAGCGGAAACCGGTGACCACACTTTAGACAGGCGAAGTTGGGAAAAAAGAGGTGCGTTTCTTCTTCGCTAAGAGTAAAAGTGAATTCACATTTGGGGCAGGTGGCTTTCGTATTCATAAGATGGAAATACTATATTTCGATTCTTCATGCAAGGTTCCCTCTTTCCTCTTCGCCTTTTGTTTTCTAAGATTGTGGGCCTTATGGCGAAACCGATTCAGGTGGATTACACCGACATTACGACACATGAGCTGACAGTGCGGAAAGAGTCCGTGCTGCAACGTCTCGATATCTATATTCACAAGAGATTGCCGACCTATTCGCGTACGTTAGTGCAGAAGTTGATTAAAGAGAAGCGGATTACCATTAACGGTTCTTCTACCAAGGCGAGTTATGGCATCAATGTGGGAGATGTCATTCGCATAGAGGCTCCAAAATTGATTGTTCCTCAGGTGGTCGCAACGGACATTCCTCTGAATATTATTTATGAAGATGAATGTATGATCGCGATTAATAAGCCCCCTCATTTTGTTGTCCATCCTGCGGCTGGCCACTGGGATGATACCTTGGTGAATGCTTTGCTCCATCATTGTGGGGATCTGCCCGAAACAGATGATATTTACAAGCCAGGAGTGGTTCATCGAATCGATAAGGATACGAGTGGGATTATTCTGGCCGCCAAGACACTCCGAGCACATGGTGCGCTAACAAAGCAATTCCAGGATCGGACGATTGAGAAAGAATATCGTACGATTGTCGAAGGGGTTGTTCGTTTCGACGAAGATTGGATCGATAAACCGATGGATCGCCATAGGAAAGATATGGAGAAAATGGCGGTCGTTAAAGTCGGACAGGGGAAGGTTGCTCAAACGTATTACCAAGTGTTGGAACGTTTCGATCGCTTCTCTTTTGTTCGGGTAAAACCAAAGACGGGTAGAACTCATCAGATCCGTGTGCATATGGCCTCGATCGGTCACCCTTGCCTTGCCGATTCTGCGTACGGAAAGCGGGACGCGCTTTTTCTTCGAGATCTGAAGGTCGATGCGGACCCCCGGGTGCCGGATCCTCTCGACCCGCTGATCGGTCGTCAAGCTCTCCATGCCGCTCAGATCGAATTTACCCATCCCTTAAGTGGAGAGCGAATGCAGCTATCGGCTCCTCCAGCGGATGATATGCAACTTGTTCTCGATCTCTTCCGGGACTACCGGAAAGATGCGTGACGCTTCCCTAACGCGTGCTCTTTTTTAGAAGGGCTTTTAATCTTTTCTGGACCCAGGTGCATTCCTCTTCCCGTGCTGTCTTCTGAATGAGAGATCGATCTTCCGGTGAAACCAGAAGTAGATTCTCGGCTGCTCGCAGGCGCAATGTTGGGTCTTCATCATCCAGTAGAGGGCGGAGTAGCTTTCTTCCTCTTTTCTCTTTTAATTTTCGACAGGCAATAATGGCCTCGAATCGAACTTCTGGTTCCTCATCTTTTAGAAGTAGGGGTAGCTTCTCTTTGAGTGAATTTGGCGTTAGTTCAAGGGCCGCCGGGATCGCATCGGAACGAATATTATGATCCGGGTGTGTTAATAAGCGATCGATCGTAGTTTCGAGGGTTTTAGACTCTTTTCGAGTTCGTTGTTTTAGTTGTCGAAAGATTGCTTTGTTCAGGAGGGCGTTGTCCCCGAGGAGGGCAATGAGGTTTTTCTGGGAGGCGGCTCCCCACCAGGAGCAGAGGGCTCGGAGGGTTTTATTATGACTGGTGCCTTTTCCTTCCCGGAGAGCTTTAAGGATCACTGTCTGGCAGCTCTCATCTCCGTGTGTTGTCAGAAGTTGGAAGGTAAGGGTGAACCTTTCTCCTTCTAATGTGGGAAGACTGTCCCGGAGGAAGGCGACGATTTTGTTCGATGTTCTATGGGAAAGGGATTGGGAGATGTATCGAGCTGCAGACCGTCTAAGACGAGGGTCCCCGGAATGGAGGCAAGGAAGTGCGAGGGAGGTTGCCTCGAAAACTTGTCTTGTGGTGAGGGCATCGAGGGCAATTCTCTTTTGGTAGGCATCTTTTCTCTGGAGGATAACCTTCGCTAGGGAGAGGATTTGCTCCCGGCTGTAATCGAATAAGGTTTCTGCGGCCTCAATCTGGTGGAGGTAGTCATTGTCTTTTAGATAAGGGATCAAGTCTTCCAGTCGTTCCCGTTTTCCTCGACGCACAAGACCCCTTAATGCTTCAAAGCGAATATGAGACGAATGATCTTTCGTCAATTTCTCGAGGGTGGCCACCGTGGAGGGATGGTTTCGGGAAAGTACGCGTCGGAGTGCCCAGAGACGAATGATTTCTTCCGGGTCTTTCATGGCCCGTCCCAGCACCAAGGTTCCTGTAATCCGGTATAGAATTCGAAAGGCTCGATGCCGGGTCGAAACGTTTTTTGATTTTGCGGCCTGGTACAGACGGGGCTGCGCCCATTCCCAATTCTGGATCAGGTAGTTTGCGGCGAGGTCCCCTTGTTCAGACCCCTCCTCAAGGTAGGTTCGAAGTATGATGGGGAGAATCTCGGTGCCCCTGATTTTCCAAAGGAACTCTAAGGCGACTTTTCGAACCGTCGTAGAGGGGTCGGAAAGTTTTTCGAGCGCGACTCTCGCTGTCGTGGGTTCATCCAGGAATTTGAGTAGGCGGAGCGTTTCCTGCCGTACGGTTGCTTTTGAGTGGGACAGAAGGGGCAGGATAGACTCGATCGGGATGGGGTATTGCAAAACGCGAATGGTGGTCAATGTTTCAGAGAGAACCGTTGGGTCCCCCGACTTGAGGAGGGGAAGAAGTGTCCTTATTTCCTGTAGGGCGGATTCTTTCCGGATCCAGCGGAGAGCTGAAATTTTTCCCTCCGATGTTCCTCGAATGAGCAAATCTCTAAGAACCGAAGAGGGTACGGAGAGGGGAATATCAGAACTGTTTGCGAGAAAAATCAGCCTCGATTTCCCTTCCAGAGGGCTTTTATAAAGTAATTCTTGGATTCGCTCTTCTGGTATACGCGTAGAAGCCGCGACAAGAAGCCTTGAGATTCGTGGGGAGTGGGGTGGGGGGGTGCTGGCGTATATTTCTAGAAGATGCTCCACCCAACTAAAATCTCGATTGTCGTAGAGAGCATCGGCTGCTGCGACCGCAATTTGAGGGTCTAAATCATTAGAAAGCGTGATCAGGAAGGTCTTGGATTCCTGGTAGTACCGTCCAAATGTGGATATTAACTTCAATTTTTCCCGAGTTGCACCATCTTGAAGGGTATGAATGGCATTCGGATGGTATCTCAGGATCTGATAAGGGATCTTCCTCCGTAGATGTGCTCGGTGAAGGATCTGAACGGCTCTGGAGGCAACTTCCGGGTCAGGGTGACCCTCTGCAGCTTTGAGGAGGGTCCACGACTCTCTTCCCACTTTCAGGAGCTTTCGCTCTGCAGCGGTCCGAATTTCGATCTTTTCGTGGCCTAAATCCTCGATCCATGCCCTGATCGCACTAGAATCTTGTGCCAGGGCTGGTACAGCCGAGAACGCCAACGTGAGGAAAGCGGCAAATACTACTTTCATACTACACCTCTGTTTCCGTTATCTCTCCGGCCGCGTCCTCCCCAGGACAGCATATATATTATGGTACATCTTGTATGGGGATTCAAGAGGTTTATTTATAATTTATGGTTTGTAAATTTAGTCAAATTTTAGGGTTCCGTGAGTTTCTTTCTCTGGATTCGAATCAGGTCTCCCTTGCTGTGACCACTACCGGGTGCTATTATGATTTCCACGCTTCCACTGGGGGTTCTACGACTGAGGGAGATGGTTATGCAGACTAAGGCACGTCGCACGGTAAATCAGGGTAATGACATATCCGATATGGCGCTCTCGATTTTCGACAAGGTTCGTGAAATCAAGCGCGGAAATCCTTCGATCGCTCGGAATATTGACAAGTATGAGCGGGATATCCGTCAGAGTCTCCAGTCGATTCATAAGCAGATCGGAAAGTTAGATCAACACGATCGGGATCTGGTTACGATTCTTGTGATCAATGGACTTCATCGAACAGCGGATGAAGTTCTGATCGATCAATAGAACGCTCTGACGCTACTTTTCGTCAAGTTTCTGGTTGACTCACCCTCCCTCTTTAGCTAACCTCTCTCCTCCTGTGTGGACCCGGAAGGGGTCTGTCTTCTTCTGGACTGAGTGTGGCAAACTCTCGTCCCGACGTTGCACGGAATTTCTTCGGGCTGTAAGACAAATTGTCTGTCTTTGGCTTTAGGGTCTGATTCGTTGGGTCTCTTATTCGCTGTGCTATTCGGAGGGCTTGATGCCACTTACAATTTCGCCGCAAGATCTTTTAAAATCAGGAGTCCATTTTGGGCATAAGGTAAGCCGCTGGAACCCCAAAATGTCTCCGTTCATTTTCGGCAAACGCAATCTTATTCACATCATTGATGTTAAGCAGACCCTCAAAGGGTTGGTCAAAGCGTACCATTTTCTCGAGCAACTCACCGCAAGGGGACATCTTGTCCTTTTTGTCGGAACCAAACGCCAAGCAGGTGCTGTGATCAAGGAAGAAGCTTCCAAGATGGGCATGCCCTATGTTTCGGAACGATGGCTTGGCGGAATGCTGACCAACTTTGATACCATTCGGAAACGTCTTGGTCGTCTGAAAGAGATCGAGTCGTGGGAAGAAACGGGTACTCTTTCGAGATATTCTAAAAAAGAACAGGCGAACATTCTTCGTCAGAAGAGAAAACTTCTGCGGAACCTTGATGGGATCCGGAACATGGATCGCCTGCCAGCCTGCCTAGTGATTGTGGATCCAAAAGCAGAAGCGATTGCGGTTGCCGAAGCGGCGAAAATAGGGGCAGCAACCATTGCTCTTATCGATTCCGATGGGGATCCGGATGCGATTGATATTCCGATCCCAGGCAATGATGATTCGATGAAGGTCATCTCCATTATCATGACCAAACTCGGAGAAGCGATCAAAGAAGGAAAGTCAAAATCGATTGGGGTAGCGCAACCGGTCGAAGAGTCGAAAGCAGACGCTCCGAAGAAGGGTTCTGAAGATTCCAAACCGGGTGCTATTTCTGTCGGAAAGGGCGGACGTCCTCGTCGGACCACTCCGGGACGTGGTACGGGAACGCGCCAGAGGCCAGCCACTCCGGCTTCCTCGGCGACCCCAGCCCCCTCGGCTCCGGCGGTCCCTCCGACAACAACCCCCTCTACAGAACAACCGAAAGGAGAATAACGTGGTGACCATTGATGTAAAGATGATAAAGCAACTTCGAGAAGAGACGGGCGCTGGAATGATGGAATGTAAGGCGGCCCTTACCGAGTCAGAAGGGAATATTCCTGCGGCTCGGGAATGGCTAGTAAAAAAAGGTCTCGGACGTGCTGAGAAGTTGTCAGGGAAAGCAACGAATGAAGGGCGGATCGGGTACTACATCCACAACACCGGAAAGGTGGGGGCCCTGATCGAACTGACTTGTGAGACGGACTTCGTCGCAAAGAACGAAGAGTTCCAGGATCTGATGAAAGAATGTGCCCTGGGTGTCTGTGCTTTCGATCCTGTTGCGGTTTCGAAAGATGATCTTCCGGCAGAACTCATTGAAGGCGAAAAGGCGAAGTACGAGAAAGAGATTGAAGGCAAGCCTCCTGAAATTATCGCGAAGATTGTAGAAGGAAAGCTGGAAAAGAATATCTTCTCTCAGAAGTGTCTCATGCATATGCCCTTTCCGAAGGAAGATAAGTTCAAAGGTACGTATGGAGAGTTCCTTGCTTCCAAGGTAGCGATCCTCAAAGAAAATATTACCCTTCGCCGATTCCATCGGTTGGAGGTCGGGAGCTAAATCCAGTTCATGGCCGATCCCAGGTATAAACGCGTTCTTCTCAAGATTAGTGGCGAGGCTTTCTGCAAGGAAGGTGCTCGAGGGGTTGATATTTCCGAGGCGCGATCGATCGCGGGGCAAGTCTGCGAGGCTTCCGAGCAGGGGAGTCAAGTTGCGGTCGTCGTAGGCGGAGGAAATATCGTCCGCGGGGGGGAACTCTCCCAGCATGGGATTAATGAAGCCCAGGGAGATTACATGGGAATGCTGGCTACGGTCATCAACGCCCTTGCCCTTCAGGACGTTCTCGAACAGATGGGGAAGGCGACCCGTGTGATGACCGCGATTCCGGTCCAGGCGGTTGCCGAAACCTTCTTGCGCCGCCGAGCCCTCCGACATCTCGAAAAAGGACGTGTTGTGATCCTTGCGGCCGGCACGGGAAACCCCCATTTTACGACCGATACGGCCGCCGCTCTTCGGGCGACGGAATTGGGGGCGGAGGTTCTTCTAAAAGCATCTAAAGTGGATGGAGTTTATGACTCGGATCCCAAGAAGAATCCGGGGGCGACAAAAATTGAACACCTTCAGTACCTCGATGTGTTGAATCAAGGTCTCGGAGTCATGGACATGACTGCCGTTACTCTCTGCATGGAAAAGAATCTTCCAATAATCGTTTTCGACCTTTGGAAGAATGGTAGTATTACGCGTGCGGTACGGGGTGAGCGTATTGGGACGCTTATCGATGGATCTTCAGCAAGTAAATAGGGGAGCGAATCATGCCATACGATGACATTGTTCTTGAAGTAGAAGACAAAATGGAAAAGGCCTTGAATGTCCTTACAACGGAATTCAAAGGTGTTCGCACTGGTCGCGCTTCCCTCGGAATGGTTGATCCTATCCGGGTCGATTATTTTGGTGCCCCTACTCCGTTGAAATCACTCGCATCCATTACCGTGCCAGAACCTCGGATGATCATGATTAAGCCCTTTGATCCAGCCAGTACGGATGCGATCGAAAAGGCGATCCTCAAGAGTGAGGTCGGTCTCACCCCTCAATCCGATGGGAAAATTCTTCGGCTTCCTGTTCCTCCGCTCTCCGAAGAGCGACGTAAACAGATCGCGAAAATGGTGAAGGATCTGGGGGAAAAGGCAAAGGTCTCTCTCCGCAATATCCGCCGGGATGCCAATTCCGTAACGGACAAGGAAGAGAAAGAGAAGGTCATCTCCGAAGATGAACAGAAAAGTACGCGGGATGAAGTCGATCGGTTAATTAAAAGCTTCGAAAAACGAGCCGGAGATCTCGTCGAGAAGAAAACGGTCGAGGTCCTCGAAGTCTAATCCAGTTTTCGCAATCGGATTAGGTGGCTCGATTCTGTCCCGCTGTTCTCATCGCTTCCTGAATCTTTTCTTGCAGCGCTTCCCGACTGTAGGCACCTTCGTACCGAATGACCTCTCGACCATCCTGAAACAGGATAAGCGTAGGGGTCGCCTGGACCGCCATGTATTCGGTTAAGGAAGGGCTCTCTACCACATCCACCTGGTAAAAGCTGATTTTACCCTCAAATTGGGCGGACAGTGCTTCCAGTTCCGGACGGAAGTGGTCGCATGGAATGCTGAAATGATCTAGAAAGGCCACCCCATTATATCCCTCACCCTCTAATACGCGCTCCGAAAAGCCGTAATCATTTAACCACTGTACCATGGTTTTCTCCCTTCGATGTAGGTGGCATAAAGACATATCGGCACCTTCGGCAAAAACTTCGAGGGAAAGTCGCTTGTCGGGAAAACTATCCTCTGGCAAACTGTCCCCCATGTCGACTCCCGTACGCCGTCGTGAGATCTGGTCCTGGGCTTTTTACGACTTTGCGAACTCTGCTTTTGCCACAACGATCCTCGCCGTCATCTTTGCCAAATATTTCACCGGTAGGATTGTGCCGGAGGAGGGCGTAGAACTTTTTGGGCAGGTGCTCAAGGGTCCGGTTCTTTGGAACATCATTATTTCGGCTTCGATGTTCTGGGTCTGCCTTACGGCCCCTTCTATAGGGGCGATTACGGATCACATTGCGGCCAAGAAACGATTTCTTTTCTTCTATTGGATTGTCGGTTGTCTTGCGACGGCCGGGCTTTCTCTCATGGCTCCTGGGATGGTTGTGAGCGCGATGATTATTTTCATCGTGGCCAATATCAGCTTTTCGAGTGCGAATCCTCTCTACAATGCTTTTCTCACAGAGCTTGCCCCTCCGGAAAAACGATCTCGGATCTCTTCTTTTGGGTGGGGGATTGGATATGCCGGAGGTGGGCTCTGTCTTGCCGTAAACCTGGTCATGATCAAAATATGGGGAGAGGCGGCCGTTCGACCCGGCTTTTTTGTTGTTGCGGTTTGGTGGTTTCTCTTCTCCCTCCCTCTCTTTTTCTGGTTACGAGAACGGGCGGTTCCCAAGGAGAGAGTCGGCACTCTCCCCCTTATTCGAAAGGGAGTGACCGATGTGTTTCAGACGTTGCGGCATATTCGCCGGTATCGGGAACTCTTCAAGTTTCTTCTCGCCTTCCTCTGTTTTAACGAAGGGGTGCAGACGATTATTGTGAATGCTGCGGTCTATGGGTCTGAAGTGATCAAAATGGAACAGGATGAATTAATCCTCGTTTATTTAATGGTTCAAGCGGTCGCTTTTGTTGGCGCTTTTCTTCTCGGCTATATTGCAGATCGATTCCGGGCCAAGCCGACCCTTCTGGTGGCTTTGTTGGTCTGGTTGGGGGTGATCGGGTTTGCCTTTCAGGCAACCACCTCACGTGAATTCTGGATTCTCGGTGCAATGGTTGGCTTGGTGATGGGAGGGACGCAGGCGATCAGTCGGGGCTTCTTTGGGGAATTAACCCCGGAAAAGAAATCGGCCGAGTTCTTTGGATTTTATGCCCTGGGAGGGCGCTTCTCTTCTGCGATCGGTCCCCTCATTTTCGGCTTCCTGGTCCATTTTACCGGGGGAATGAAATGGGGGATTGCGTCTCAAGCG
>Ga0163108_10002190_pt1 | contig 14189 bp, 9 predicted proteins | sample Fk1155metaG_FD_109644 | JGI IMG/M metagenome (GOLD analysis project Ga0163108, IMG submission 109644) | Marine microbial communities from the Central Pacific Ocean - Fk160115 155m metaG | ecosystem: Environmental > Aquatic > Marine > Oceanic > Photic zone | place: The Central Pacific Ocean...
AGTCTCTTGTACCCGGCAACGAATGCCGGCAAAGCCGCCTCGCCATCATAGGCCGCATTAGAGCCATACCCGATGATCAAGACGGTAGGCTTGGCGTCGGCTACCTGCTTCCGCAGCTTACCGAAGCCTTTGGCTGCGGCATCGAAAACCGCCCGGGAATGGCCAAACACGTTGTCCGCGCTCCAGCCTATATTCCTGAACGTCAGCCCCAGGCCGGGATTCCCGATGGTCAGCATCGTCTCGAGGTAGCCATAGGTCTGGGCTCTTTCGATAAGCGTGTTCCCAAGAAGGACAATCCGGTCGCCGTCTCGGAGTTCGAGATCATCGGCCGCGTCCAGCGCGTGGGCCCCTCCCCCGAAAACAACACCCAGGGCCAGCAGTGTAAAAAGGATCCGTCTAGTCAAAATTCCATCCCCGCTAAATGATTGTCGATCAATTGAAGTAATGTGAGGGCATCTTAGGGCAAAAAGCACCGGTGAAACAAGCCGCAGAACTGAAACCTCTCCGTTCGAAGAGAGTGAAATTCAAGTACTTATGAGAAAACAGCGCCGCGGGAACCACTTTCTCATGCCTTGAAGGCTTCCCGCGGCCTGTAACCCGAAACTGCTGGCCCTTTTCAGGGTTTTCGCGTTACAATTAATTTGCCTTTGTGTCGGGCGCAATTGAAGCGACCCTCGTGCCACATCAGCCATCCCCCGGAAGGAAATACCCATGTCGAAACCCATGGATCGACGTACCATGCTCAAGGGAGCCGGCTTCGCCGTAGCCTTGCCGCTTCTTGATGCGATGATTCCAGCCTCAGCCGCCTTTGGACGGAATTCAAAGGCCTACAAAGGCCCCATGAGGTTCCTGGGAACTGGAACGCCTCTGGGGATGCATCCGTCAAACTTCCATCCGAAGATGGCGACCCGGGACTACGATGCGCCTCGATCACTCAAAGCGATCGAGCACCTCCGCAACGACTTCACCGTCTTCAGCAACCTGGATCACGGCCTCAGCGGCGGCCACTACTCCAACCACACTCTCTTCAGCGGCGTGAAGGTCGAAGAGCACAAAGATCACGACGAAGGCAATGTCACTGTTGACCAGCGCTACGCCGAGCACGTCTTCTCACAGACGCGCTACAGCTCACTGTGCCTCTGGAACAGCGATTACTCCTGGACCCGGCGCGGAGTCAAGGTGCCCGCAATTAAGTCGACCCCGCATGCATTCGCCCTGCTGTTCGAAGACACATCGGGGATCAGCTCCAAGCGCCGACGTCGCAACAAATCCAAGTTCTCAGCCTACCCGGAAGAGTCCACCGCTGACCTGGAAGCCCGCAACAGTGTCCTCGATGCGATCCGAGGCGATGCGAAGTCGCTTGAAGCGCGCCTGGGAGCGGCAGACCGCAACAAGCTGGATGAATACTTCACCTCCATTCGCGAGGTTGAGCGCAAGCTGGAATCGGATATCAAATGGTCAAAGATTCCCAAGCCGAAGGTCGACTCCTCACCTAAGAGCGCGTCCAATCGCGACCTCGAAAAAGCCTACGAATCCTGGTATGACCTGGCCTACCTCGCCTTCAAGACAGACTCGACGCGATCCATCGTCATCGGCTCGCCCGGTGGAGGCAACTTCAACATCCCCGGCGTAAACAAGGGATACCATGATCTCTCTCACCACGGGCACAAAGATGAGAACATCGAACAGCTCAGCCTCATCGACCAGGTCCACCTCCGGTCCTGGGGCCGCTTTGTCGAAAAGCTCAAATCGACCAAGGAGGCCGATGGCCGCACCATGCTCGACTCCACCATCACGATGCTGGGCTCCGGCATGGGAGATGGCGCCAGGCACAACAACGAGAACCTGCCCCTGGTCATGGCCGGCGGCGGCTGGCGCCACGGCTCGCATATCAACGCATTCAAACGACAGAGGCTCAACAGCCTCTATCTGAGTGTCCTCCAGCGCCTGGGAGTCAAGACCCGCAAGTTCAACACTGTCGAGACCTCCTTCACAGGACTGAAGTAAGCGCCATGGGAGCCTGTCGTTCGCTTCTGTTAACGCTTGCTCTTCTTTGTTGCGCGTCCTCGAACGCGCTGGCAGAGGGCATCAACTACGCCTCCGGGTACAAGGCCAAGCTGAAGCCCTTCCTGGAAAAGAATTGTTTCAGCTGCCATGGGGAGAAGGTCCAGAAGGCGAAACTTCGCCTGGATACGGCGAAGTTCAAACCGACAGACCCGGACGGCTACGATTTCTGGCAAAACGTCCTCGACCGGGTCGCAAGCGGCGAGATGCCCCCCCAGAAGACCAAGGGGGCCCGAACAGTAGTTGCCAAGCCCGACCCCGCCCTGAAAGCCGAGGCGGAGAAAATCTCCGAGTGGCTCACCAAGGCCCTCGAGCAGGCTTCCGCCCAGGCCTCCAAGGCCATCCGCGCCAAGGGAAAAGGCACCCTCCGCCGCCTCAGCAGATCCCAATACGCCAACACCGTACACCAACTGCTTGGCAGCAAGGCCAGCAAGCTGCTCATCAACACCTTCCCGGAAGAATATCTCGACGAAGGCTTCGACAACATCGGCAGCTCCCAGGTCATGAGCGACTTCCTGATCAACCACATGATCAAGACAGCCGAGGATGCGGTCGAGTACACCGACTACGATCGCAAAACAGCTACTCGCGAGGAGCTCAGAGAGTTCGCAGCTCTTGCCTTCAGAAGGCCGGTCACAGATGCCCAGATCGCCCCCTATGTTCGCCTTGCGGAAAAAACGACCGCCACCAGGGCCTACGCCGCCATACTCTGCTCGCCCAGGTTCCTCTACTTCTACGAAGACCCCGGCAAGCTCGACAGCTACGCGATAGCCTCCAGGCTGAGCTATTACCTCTGGAACTCCATGCCCGACGAGGTCCTCTTCAAACTCGCAGCCGACGACAAGCTCACAGACGAAGAGGTTGTCGCCGAGCAGGTTGAACGGATGCTGAAAGACAAGAAGGCTGAGCTTTTCATCAATAACTTTCTTCGCCAGTGGCTGCATCTTGAAAACATCACCCTGCTGCCGCCGGATGAAAAAAAGTTCAAGGTCTTCTACGACGACGCCCTCGAAGATGCGTTCACCACCGAGTCCTTCATGGTGTTCAAATACATGCTCGATGAAAACCGCCCGGTAACAGAATTCCTCAGCGCGAACTACACCTTCATCAACAACGACCTCGCCGAGCATTACGGACTCGACAAGGTCGACAAATATGACTTCAAGAAGGTCCTTCTGAAAGACGCACGGCGGGGAGGCATCCTGACCCAGGGGGCGGTTCTGACCAGTACCTCGAACGGGGTTGAGACCTCGCCTGTGCTCCGCGGGATCTGGGTTCTCCAGAACATCCTCGGCCTGAGAAAACCAAATCCGCCGCCAAACGTACCCGCCCTGGCCGTCGACACGCGCGGAACAAGGACCCTGCGCCAGCAGCTCAGCGCCCACACAAAAAGCAGCAGATGCGCCTCCTGCCATCGGCACATTGACCCCCTGGGCTTCGCCCTCGAAAATTTCGACGCCATCGGCGGATGGCGTGAGAAGTATGAGAACAAAGTTCGAGTTGACACCAGCGGAAAGCTGCCCACTGGCCAGAAGTTCCGCAATATTGCCGAGTTCAAGAAAGCTCTTCTCGCCCGCAAGGACAGCTTCACCCAGGGGCTGGTATCAAAGTTCCTGACCTACGCCACGGGGCGGAAGATGCTTGGCACCGACAGGTCTGAAATCAAGAAGATCGCCGGGGTGCTCAAGCGAAAAGGTTACGGGCTTCGTGACCTTGTCCGCCAGTCAACGGTCAGCAAAATCTTCCTTACGCGCTGAGCCGTTTCAGACCGTGATCTCGAACCCCTTGCGCTGCTCGCGTTTCTGGTGGGTGTCGGCCTCCCTGTCACCCACCACCCGCTCCCGCTCGATGTCCCAGGTAAGCTTTCGCTTCAGCAGGAGGCAGAGGTTGGCGAGATGAAGCACCGTTGCGCTCCAGTGATGACTGAAGGCATCGGAGATCGGCAGCTCCCGTGACTTCACGCACTCAAAAAAGTTGCCCATGTGGCTTCCGGGATTTTTTCCGCGATAGATCTTCCTGATGGCATCTTCGGGAAGAGGGTCATCTCGAAGCCGGTCCACGGGTTTCCCGGAGATCGAACCGCGACTCACAAAAAAAGACCCCTCGGCCCCCTCGAACAGAACTCCCTGCCTGCGGCCGATGACCATCTGCACCTCGACCCCGCTGGGCAACTTACAGCTCACATCAAACTGGGCCGGCATGTTGTAGCCGTTGACAACCTGCGGAACCTCTCCGGCTCCCTCTATCGTCAGGTTTCCCTTGCCGGGATCCCCTATGGCCCAGAGGGCGACATCGACATGATGGGCGCCCCAATCGGTCATCTGGCCGCCTGCGTATTCACGCCACCAGCGAAAATTGCCATGGCATCGCTCAGGCGTGTAGGGAACAACCGGAGCCTGCCCCAGCCACATATTCCAGTCAAGATGCGCGGGCGCTGCGGCCGTCTTAAAGGGGCCGCCTGTCCGCCCGCCGCCTGTTGACGCTACCACACGCTTAATCCGCCCGATGCGCCCGGCCCTCACCAGGGCTACGGCCTGGAGGAAACGAAGACCGAACTCGCTACGCTGCTGGGTGCCGACCTGGAGAACCCGCCCCGTTTTGCGGATGGCCTTGCAGATCAGCCTCCCCTCGTCGATTGTCAGGGTCAGGGGTTTCTCGCAATAAACATCTTTTCCCGCCAGCATCGCATCGATGGCGATCTTCGAATGCCAATGGTCCGGGGTACCTATGGTTACGACATCAATGTCCGTGCGATCGAGGAGTGCGCGGTAGTCGACATAGCGTTCCTTTTTATCGGGCTCGCCCCCAAGACGCTTCCTGTCAACGTCGCAGCGGGCGACCACGTCTCCAAAATTCCCGGCCTGCCGCGATATCCCACTGCCTCGCCCGCCCATGCCGATGGAACCGACCCGTAATCGATCCAGCCTTGGCGGCATCCCCGTGGCCAATGATTTCCCCGGGAGCAGGACAGACGGCAAAGAGACCGATCCCGCCAGGCCCAACGCCACACCTGAAAGAAAGCCCCTGCGGGTTGTCTCCATCATGCTCGCCTCCATCGCGCGGCCGCACATGGCGACCTTATTACTTTGCACCCTTGCCGCGCCGAGCGCCCTTCGCCTTGAGCAGTGGGCGGATCACCTTCCGCCCAGCGTTCACTTCTTCGATATCCGTTTCTACCCCGAAGAAATTCTGCATGAAATCAACAGCCAGCCGATTCCAGGGTTCATAGGTTTCATCTAAGGGAGTCTTCCCCTCCTGGTTTGACACGTTGACCTCAGCCCCCTGCGACAGCAGATATTTTACGGCCTCCACCCTGCCAAGAGCCACGGCCCAGTGAAGCGGAGCTGTCGAGAACTGGTCCTTCTTCTGAATGTCACCCCCGGTTTTCACGTACTTCTTGAGGGCCTCCACATCTCCAGCCCTGGCCGCCGCCCATGCGTCAGACCCCTTGAGGCCTCGGAGCTGGGCTCCGGTCTTTCCACCTTTCGCGCGAAGCAGTTCGGCAATCTTTGGTTTCAGCTTGTTGACTGAAGCGGGGTCAATCTCGACACGGAAAATGCCCGAGATAAACTCAGCGGCCTGCTCATTTAACGGCTCCAGGGAATCATCCAGCGGGGTCTTGCCCTCCTTGTTGGTGACATTGACATCGGCGCCGTTCTTCACCAGGTATTCAACAACTTCCAGACGCCCCAGGCCCGCCGCCCAGCTGAGCGCGGCGGCGCCAAGAGCATCCTTGCGGTCGATGGCATCCTTTCCTCCCATCTTCGTGAGATGGGCCGCAACACCTTCGACATCTCCGGCCCTGGCCGCTGCCCAGAGATCAGCGTTCTTGAGATTCGAAGGTTTCCCTCCGTCCTTTCCGCTGTTCTTGCGAAGGAACTCGACAACCTTCTTCTTGCCTTCATTCACCTCATCCGGCTTGACCTCGATGCCGAAAAGACCCGATATGAACTCGGCGCCCTCCTCATTCAGGGGCTCCAGGGCATTATCCAGCGGGGTCTCCCCCTCCCGGTTGGTGATCTTGACGTTGGCGCCGTTCTTCACCAGGTACTCAACAACCTCCAGGCGCCCGAAACCGGCTGCCCAATGCAGCGCGGCAGCGCCAAAATTGTCCTTCCGATCGATGGCGGCATTCCCGCCCAACTTCTCGAGATGGAATTTGACCAGCTCCACGTCGCCTTTGCGCGCCGCGTCATAGAGATCTCCGGTTTTACGTTCGAATTCTTTATCAGTTTCCTTCTTGCCTCTGCCTCGGCCGCCGAAAATCCCTCCCCCCGGAATAGCGACCGGCGGCTCAGAGCCCTTGGTCCAGATCGGCATGCCGTCAGCCACCTCATCAAGGATCTCTTCCCGACGGGTACGAATGAACTGGCGAACGGAATCAAGGCTGCGATAGAAACCCCGCTGCCTGCTGGATTCCCGGATGTAGGGGTCCAGCAAGGTCTCGATTCGATCTGTCTCAGCCAGGAGCTTTTTCTCATCCCAATGCTCCTTGAGAATACCCAGAAGGGTCTTTTTGTATCGCGCTCGCGATGCGGGCAACTGGTAGAGCTTGTTGGCGATCATGCCGCCTGTCTTGACTGACAGGGGAACTCTGCGGTCGCGATTGATGTGGCTGTACTTCACAAAAAGCGAATCAGCGCCCCATGGCATGAAGTGGAATTTTTCCGTAGTGGGATTCAGGTAGAAGAAGAAATTGTTCCGGTTGCCTGAGTAGCCATCCCAGAAGCCGAGAAGCCCCTCCATGGCCCAGAACTTATAGAAAGCATCGAGATCGACGACCTTACCGATCTCCGCCTCGAGGTCTCTCTTTTTCTCGCTCTTGTCGGTAACTCGCAATTCCGGGGAGATGAGCAGGTCGGAACTCGCCGGGTTGATGTTGAGCCCGTGAATCGCCAGGACGTTCGCGCCCTTGCGGAGCTTGCCGAGGTGCTCTGAGATAGGGAAGGCCTGGTACCTGACGGCGGCGCCATCATCATTCGGCCCGGTGGCCTGCGAATCCCAGGCAGGGTCTTCGGGCGCGTTCGAGCTGGCCACCTCGGCACCGTTAAGATAGGCGATGAATCCATCGTCGTATTTCATCCGAAGGGTCAGGCCGCCGATTTTCCCGAGATCCTCAACCGAAAACTTGTAGCGCAGGTAGACCGAAGAGGTCTGCTCATGCATCTCCTCCTCAAAGTCGAGCCCTGGGTGGATATGTTCTTCATACCCGCCGCTGGTTTCGACCCCGGCTCCACCGGCGCCCTTCTTCCACTCAGAATCGTTGAAGACCCGCTGCATCCACTTCTTGTCGCTGGCTCCGCTGGTGGGGACCCAGCCGGCGGCCTCCGACTCCGAATCGAGGATGGCGACTCCACTGGAGCCGCTATCGCCGTTCAGCACGCCGATGAGCTCGAGAATCTTCGCGCGTCCGGGAGCATCCTCCCCCCTCTTCAGCTCGAGGCTCTTCTCCCACTGCTCGTAAAAATCGACAACGGTCCCCTCGTAGAGAGTCCCCGCCTTGTCGCCGAAGCCACGCTCAAGAATGGGCTTCTTATAGGACTCAACATGCGAATAGATACCGAGGTTCTTGCCGTTGACTGTCACGTTGGCAAGAGCGCATCTTGGGGCAGGCGAGCCGGCCTTATTGAAGAGCGCGTAGCCCATGAACTGGCTCACCTGGGCGGTATCCTGCTTGTTGTTGTTGAAGGTGAGGGTGTTCAGGCCTTCGATCTTGCTTTCGGGGTCGACGAAGTCCAGCTTGACCTTGAGCGATGGACGAACGCTGCTCTGGGATCCAATGAAACCTTTTTTTCGCAACCCGACTTTCGGAAACTTGACGCCGTTGATGCTGACGCTGGCCTCCACATAGGTATACGGCCCGGGAATATGTCCGAATTGACGCTTAGCGTTCAACGCCTCAAAGAAATTGCGGGACTGGTAGCGAATCGTATCCCAGCCTTCGGCTGGCACCGTGATCTGCACATCCAGGACCTTGTCAGTCGGGAAGATGGCATCCAGGGTCAGGTCGGCGGCGGAAAGTCCGCCGCCAAGAAGCAGAATCATCACCACGGCGATCACGCGTTTTCCAAAATTCATCAGATCTGTCTTTCTTCAAATTAAAGTCATCTGGCTTACCGTCCAGGCATCCTAACACAACAGGCAATCGAGAATATTAGTAGTTGTCGAATCGCTCCAACAACAACAACAAGACGCTGGGAGACTCTCAGTCGCCGGATGACGCGTCAGGCCCGTTATCCCGGCAGCAGTAAATGATCCAAAGTCCCAGCAGGATTGCGGGAGGCCCCTCCAGCAGCACCCAGGTAACAGGCATGCTCGACTTAAACCCGATCCACCCGAGCACCACCCCGAAAACGGCAAACAGGGATCCAAACAGCCGAACAAACCCGAGCTGCTCCGGCACCCTGCCGGACAGGTAGAAAATCCAGCAGCCCAGGAGCGCGTAGAGAGCCGACAAGGAGCGGGCGAGGTATTCTACAATGGGCCCCTCAGGCATCTTCCCCATCCCGATGGATTCGTGAACGGAAGCCATCCAGGACAGCGGCATGAAGACGGCCACGATGGCAAGCATAGCCAGGACTCCGACCACGCGTAAGACCCAGGCTACGTAAACCAGCTTGCGGCTCATGAAATCATCTACTCCAGAGACCCCGGGGCATTGTCATCGTGAGGCGGCGGCGCAATAGCTTTTGCCCCGCGAAGAGTCCTGGTAAAGAGCGAGGATCTCCGCCGCCGCCAGTGGCCGGTCCCAGATGGCCACCTCGTCGATTACCCCCTTGAACGACCTGCGCCCCGAGGGATCCATGGCGCCGACTGAAATGTTGCTCATGCTGCCCTGCGGATCCTTCCGTAGATCGTTGGTGTCATTCAAGGTTCCGTTGATGTAGAGGCGGCCCACAAAGTCGTCCCCCTCCAGGCTCAGCGTCATGGTGACGTGGGCCCACTTACCCGCGGGCCAGGAGTTCTGGTTGCTGCTGAGGTATTGACGCTCAGAAAAGGCCCCGGTCATGGTGCCCTCTCCCTCGTCCGAAAAGAGCAGGCAATAGGACAGGTCCCTGTCAACGTAACCCTTACTGAAAAGGACCTGGGTTTTCTCGAGCCCGCGGCTCAACGAACTCCCCGGCTTGAACCACATCGAGACGGTGCTGCCCTGTTCCAACACGAGCTCATCCTTGTGGGAAATGACAACCCGCTCCCCGGCCCCATCCAGGCCCAGGCCGCCGCCAACCTTCCCCCTGACAGCCTTCCCGCCGGAGAAAGTTCCATCGTTACCCCGCCCGCTGAGATCTCTGCAGGTCTTGAGTTTATCTTCACCTGTCACGGTTCCAGGATCAAAGCTCAAGGCGGCAACCAGGCCGGCCAGGTACGACTCCTTGGAGCCGCCGGAACCCTTGCGGAGCCTGGCGACCTCGCGAAGCCTGGAGGACACGCGCTTCTTGTCAAGAGGGACAAGCTCCTCGACGCCCAGTTCGTACAGCGAGCCGGCTCGCAACTTAATGTTCTCTACTGTGAGCTTGTCTCGCTCACCCTCGGCGATCTCCCACCAGGCGTCACCGATCTTTACAGCGCCCTCAGGATCCAGATTGTCCCTGTCGGCTTTCAGGTCGGCGGCCGCTGCGATACCGAGAGCGCCTACCGATCCTTTCTGAAGAAGAGGAAGCCCTGCCTTCCAGTCGCCCTTCGAAAAAGCGTAATATCTCCCAAGCTCGAGGTCGGCGGCCGCGCCAGTAAGCTTTTTCAGCTTCTTTTCAACCGCGCTGTAGATCTTGTCGAGCGTTTTGATTTTCTTGCCCAGGGCGGCGATCGAAGAGGTGAGAGCCTTGTCCCCGGAACGAGCGGCCGTCCTGCTGACCAGCTTGATGAATTTCCCAGCGCTGTCAAAGTCATCTCTTCCAAAGCAATCCTGGGCAACGACACGAACTGCGTGTGAAAGAGACCAGCTGTCATCCGGCGACTTGGCCCGCTGCGCGAGCCGTTGAAAGGACTCGAACTGGAGGTCCTGGGGATCGAATTCGTAGCGCTGAGCCATGATGGAGAGCGTCTCCAGCGCCAGGTCGACAGCGCCCGCCTCGATCGCCATAAGCCTGGACTCATCGAGGAGGGAATAGGCGATGACTGCGTCATCTGCTGTCTCCATCCCGGCCTTCAACAAGGCCTCTGACAGCGATCGCTTTGCGGCAACCGCGGCCTTGGAACGTCTTTCGGCCTTGGCGTACTCGGCCTTGTAGACTGACCTGATCTGTTTGAGGGAAGCATCCTGGCTCAGCCGCGGAGGCACGGGAGACTTCACTGAGTCCTGCGAAGAGAAGCCGGGAGTCGCGAGGATGAAGGCTACGGAAAAACAGATGACCGCCGGCAGAAGAAAACGTGAGCATGCTCCTCCCGCTTCAACTCTCATGCCTCGCACCGCCAAATTCAAGCTCTGCATGGCTGCCTTCCCAACATCGTTACAGTATCAAGAAGGAAATATTGTAGCAGGTAGACAAAGACCCTGCCTGACCTGTGGGGAGAAGTACAACTTCCGACAATCCTGCCGGGAGTCCAGGCGCAAAAGCCCCAGGGGGCGTGCTCATGCCCTCCCCCTGCCGATCTTGCAGGAATTATTTTTTGTAAGCCTCGTACATATCGGCAATTCCAGCCTCCGCGGTCGTCCCCTTATGAAACACGACCCGATGCTTCAGGGTGATCTTCTCCCCGGCCGCCAGCTTGAGCTCCTGCTTCATGAAAGGGTTGGCCGCAAAAAGGCCGTAGGTGCGCACGTGCCAGGTGGTCGGATGCCGGAGACTCCCCGGATGGTTCAGGATCGCCACGCCCAGGGTCTCGCCTTTCACATCGCCATAGTAGTCGACCCAGGCTGAGGGTTTACCCCAGGCATCCCCGTTCTTCTTGCCCTCGCGATTGATGATCGTGCCGCCCTCCTTGACGGTGGACTTGGGCCACATCCTGACACCAAAAGATCCCTCCTTCGTTTTCCCGAAGGTGACAGGGACCCGGGCGGTGAAAATGATATCTACATCGATCCACCTCGCCTTGTCATTTGCGTCAAAGACCATCACCCGGGATTCCTCACCGAGCACCTTGCCGTCATCATCCTTCCAGGAAGAGATCGTCTTGAGCGTCGCCGTCTTCCCTCCAGAGGCCGCGAGGAATTCCTTGTGCTCGATCCGGCCGCCCTTGTGCCAGAAGTCCGTTCCGTTGACGTTCCCGTGGGTGAACCAGAAAGATGAATGATGGACATGGTCGCCCTCTCCAAGCGGACGGGTCATCTCCTTGCCAGTCGGCCCGATGACAGGATGCAGAATCGGCTTGTTCTGGAACAACTTCTGGTAGCGGGTGAACAGCTTTCCATCCAGCTTGACGATGGCCCCGCCATCGGTCTTCTCGACAGTGAACCGATCAGCGCCAACCAGTCCGGTAGCGCCAGTGAGGAGTAAAAGTGCCGCGTAAAAAGGGATCCGTCTCATATCAATGCCTTTCCTGTTCAGACGCGCGCGGGCCAAGTTACCCAGGCGCTTTATTTTGTCGTGGACCAGGCCGCCTCCAACCAGGAGGCGGCTCAATGAAAGCTACCTCCTGATCAGCTGGTCGGCAACCGGCTTGATGCTCTTTCGATGCTCATCCGCCGCGGCCACAAGCTTCTTCACCACATCGGGGTGATTTCCGGCAACGTTGTATTTTTCAGATGGGTCGTGCTCGAGATTGTAGAGCTGCGGAGTGGCGTGCTCAGTCTTCTTTTCACCAATGCCATAGCAGCCCTGGGTGATGAAGTGAGCCTTCCAGGCTCCAACCCGAATGGCGTAGAGTTTTTCCTCCCGCCAGTAGTAGACCCGGTCCCTCGGACCCTTCGCCTCCTTGCCAAGAAGAACTGAGGAAAGGTCGAAACCATCGAGCGTCCTGTCACCAGGTGTCTTCGCGCCGGCGAGAGAACAAAAAGTAGGCAACAGGTCCATGGTCGTCCCCATCTCCATCTGTACACCGGGTTTCATTTTGCCTGGCCACCTGAAAAGGGTAGGCTCCCGCATCCCTCCCTCGAAAGTGGTACCTTTTCCTTCCCGCAGGAGCCCGGCTGAACCGCCGTGGGTGTTGAATGGCAGCCAGGGACCGTTGTCCGAGGTGAAGACCACCAGGGTCTTCTCATCAATCTTCAGCTCCTTCAGGGTCGCGAGGATCCGGCCCACCCCGGCGTCGATCTCCTCGATGACGTCTCCGTAAATCCCCCGCCGACTCTTCCCCCTGTGATCCTTGCCGGCATAGAGAGGGATGTGCGGCAGGCTGTGGGCAAGATAAAGAAAGAAGGGCTTGTCCTTGCTGGCGCGGATAAACTCGACAGCCTTCTCGGTGTAGCGGCCGGTCAGGGTGTGCTGGTTCGCGGGGCGCTCAATCACCTTGGTGCCTTCCATGATGGGGACCTGGTACTGCTCGATCGGGGCCACGTAGTTGGGGTCCTTCCGTCCCGCCTGCCTGTAATTAGGAAAGCCGCGGCGGGCATCCATGTCGTTGGAGTAGGGAATCCCCCAATAGGAATCAAAGCCGTGGGCGACCGGCAGATATTCGGGAAGATGGCCGAGGTGCCATTTTCCTACCGCAGCGGTGGCGTACCCGACAGCCTTCAGGCACTCGGCGATGGTCACCTCGCTCTTCTGAAGTCCGCCCTTGGAGTCCGGAAAAAGCACCCTGCGCCTTGCAGACATCATTCCGTTACGAACCGGAAGCCTGCCGGTAAGCAACGCCGCCCGACTCGGCGTGCAGACGCTCGCGCCAACGTAAAAATTCGTCCAGCGCTGCCCCTCAACCGCCATCCGGTCGAGGTGGGGCGTACGGATGCTCGGATGACCAAAACAGCCCAGGTCGCCGTAACCCAGGTCATCACAGAAGATCACGACAAAGTTAGGCTTCTCCGCGTTGACGCGGGACGGGGCCAGGCCTGCAGCGATCACCAGGCTGAAGATGACCAGGGAAAGGGTTCGTTTCATCTCTTGTTCCTCGCTTATTCAGGGTTGTCCAACCAATAGACTATGCGAGGGCACTTACGCTGGCAAGTAGGCGCATCGCACCCGGGGCCTTCGAAGAAAACCTCTCAAGCCCTGACCCAAGGACACGCCCAGCTACAGCGACCGCCGCAAGGCTGTCGAGCCATCTCAGAGATAGACTGAAGCCAGCTGATCGGCCATGGAACCCAACCATAAATCCCTCAGAACCCGCAGACGTTCGGGCAGTCCTCGAGCCTGATGCAGGTCCTTCCGCGGGTCGGAGGAGCTCCACCCTGGTACATATAGGCCAGGAGCCAGACGGCATCGGAGACGTTCACTGAATTGTCCCCATTGGAGTCCAGCACAGCGACATTCCCCAAGCTGCCGGGTTCGCCTTCACCACAGGGGGGAAGATCAGGCCTCCTGCCGAAAAGATGGAGCAGAAGAGCGACAGCGTCTGAAATATCCACGCGGGCATCCTGGTTCGCGTCTCCCGGCAGCTGACGCCCGCGAGGAGCAAGCCCTGACTCGTCAACACCGGGCGATCCGAGGTCCACGTTGCTGGGACGCCAGCTGGCCGCCGATCCCCAGGTAGCGAGCTCATCGAGGGCATCGACTATGACGAGAGAGGTTCCCTCTCCATCGGTCTCGGGGTGCCACAGGTCGCTGTATTCGAAATCAAGAATGGGCTCATCCAGGGGCCCACGTATGCTGAGACGCTCGCCCCCATCGCTCAAGGCGCCGGAATATTCTCCGGCGACCAGGATCCGCGACAGGTCGTAGCGGCTGGCGAAACCCTCGATATCTTCAACCAGCACCACCATCTCTCCCGGCGCCAGCTCAGTAACGGCGCTTTCGGTGAAATCAAATTCGATACCTTCGACAAAACGAACGCCGGTGAGATCGATCTGGTTGGCGCTGACGTTCTGCAGCTCAATAAACTCGAATTCCCGGCGCCGGAAGGGACTGTCCTCCGCGGGCGCGGCCGGGTTGTACATGAACTCCGTCACCCTCAATGGCATATCAGTGTAAAAGACCGTGTCAACCCTGGCGCTCCAGTCCCCGTTCTCGCCGCGCGCCCTGGCCGTAACCAGGGTAGATTCCGTCAGGGTGGCCGGGCCCGAGTAGGAAACAGCGGTCGGCGAAAGCTCTCCA
>Ga0163108_10002191_pt1 | contig 14188 bp, 13 predicted proteins | sample Fk1155metaG_FD_109644 | JGI IMG/M metagenome (GOLD analysis project Ga0163108, IMG submission 109644) | Marine microbial communities from the Central Pacific Ocean - Fk160115 155m metaG | ecosystem: Environmental > Aquatic > Marine > Oceanic > Photic zone | place: The Central Pacific Ocean...
AATTCATTTTCTTCCAAATCTGGTTCTTTCATTAACCAGTGTACAAGTCTTCGTAACAAATCTGCTTGAGGGCCTTTATTTAAATTTGATTTGGTCCAAACCCATGACTGGTCTGACAATATTTGAGCAACTCTTCCTTTACCAATCCTGTTTAAAACTAATAATGGTCTACTTTCTGGACCTTCCAAGAGCACATCTCCATCAACAGCTATTCCTTCAACCATTCTATACCAAGCGCCCCATTCATTATTATTTTCATTGTAACTAACATCTTTTAAATTAGCTGTAACAGGGTGCCTAATTCCTTGAGAAGTTAATTTAGGAATAAATTCTTGTATAATTACTTCTCCAGTTGGTTCTGTTGGTAAAATGCTTTGTAGGGCTGATAATGATAGGCTATAAGGGCCAGCGTAGGTAGGGCCAGCCATATCTAATAAAGCTCCACCACTTACTACATATTCAATAATATTTTTTAAATAATATTGTGGTAAAATTCCTCTTAAATGGTATTGGTCAAAAATAATTAAATCAAACTCATTTAAATTTAATTGGAAAAGCTCTCTGGTAGGAAAAGGAATTAGTGATAGTTCCCCTACAGGTGTTACATCTTTTTTATCAGGAGGCCTTAATATGGTAAGATGAACGAGATCGACAGAAGGATCTGAGTTTAATAAGTTTCTCCAATTCCTTAGTCCCATATTTGGTTCTCCAGAAATTAACATTACCTTTAATCTTTCTCGGATAGCATTTATGTTTATTATTGCTTGATTGTTTTTAAGTGTTAATTCGTTTTTTCCTTTTTCAACTTCTATATTTAAAGTTGTTATTCCTGCACGTTCTAATGGAAGGGTTAAATTAACTGACTCACCTATAGTAACTGCTTTGCTTTGCTTTTTCTCATTATTTACATTTATTGAAACTAATGCACTAGGAGCATTTGAGTTTTTGTCATCTATTTTTAATTTAATAGTTACTTCTTCTCCTACAATCCCAAATCTAGGAGATTCTTCAATAATTAATCTTCGGTCATATTCATTTTTATTACCTGTTATTAAAAAATTTAGAGGTGCTTCAAAATTTAATTTATTAGTTTCTGGCACGTCTGTAATTTGTCCATCAGTAATTATTATAGCTCCGGCAATTCTATTAGAAGGGACATCTCCAATCATTGCAGATAAAGGGCCAAATATATTTGTTCCTTTATCACCTTTAACAGTTTTAAATCTAGCATCTATGTTTTTTAAATTAGTTAATTTGTCTTTTAGTTTTTCATACGTTTGTAATGCTATATCTTTCCTATTATTTATGTTTTGGCTAGGGCTAAGGTCTAAAATGACTGCAACAGTATCTGAAATACTTTCTCTTTGCTCAGAAGTAATAATAGGGTTGGCTATAGACAAGATTATTAATAAAAGAAAGAAAAATCTATACACGTTACCTGAAGCTTTAAGTTTATAATTGATAAAAGTAATTATTATGCAAATTATAATTATAAAATACAAATAGTAGCTAGGTATATAAGGGTAAAAGTTAATATTATTCATTATTTTTATTTAATCTATTAAGTATTGATTTTATATGAACTTGATCAGCTTTATAATTTCCTGTCATAGCATACATGACTACATTAATTCCAAATCTATATGAAAATTCTCTTTGTTTTTCTCCACCAGGAATTACTGAAAATAATGGTTTATTATTTTTATTTTTAGCCCATGCTGATGCCCAATCATTTCCTCCTATAATAACTGATGATACTCCATCTCTAGAGTTTTTTGCTGTTGCTTCTACCCAAATATTTCCTCCAGAATATCTGCCGGGCAATGAATCTAGTAAATAAAAAGACCTTTTTAACACATGGTCATTAGGCAAATTAATTAGTAAAGGAAGATCTAAGTCTTTTAATAAGGATTTTAATATATCTTGTTTTTTTGTTGAAATTTTTGTAACAATTTGAGAAGGATTAGCATCTCTCGTATCAAATATTATTAACCCTCCATTTTTCATATAATTTTGTATTTTAGATATAATTTTATCAGTTAATGAATAACTGTCATTAATAATAGGCCAATATAGAAGAGGATAAAATGCAATATCATCCTTATTAATATCTATTCCTGTTGGAGGATTGGCTTCAATTGAAGTTCTTTCTCTTAAAATTTTAGTAAGTTCTAACAAGCCTAAATAAGAGGTTTGATTAATTTTTTCATCTTTTGAAATTATATAAGCTAATTGAGTTTGAAGAGCAGCTACTTTATTTTTAGCATAAGATTTATTTATAAGGTTTATATTATATACTAAGAAAAAAATTATGCTTAATTTTAAAAAATTTTTAAAAAGTTTTATGTTAATTTTGCCTTTAATTTTTAAACTAATAATAGTATCAAAAATAGCTAGTAAGATTATTAAAGCTAGCAATAAAGATTTTAGTTGTATTGATTTTTCTGAAATGAATTTTTCTATATTTGTTTCTTCTTTGAATGTAACAGTTTTAGGTTCTATAGTCTTGATGCTATCAGTCAAATTTAATGCTCTTAAAAACAATTCATTTCCATAATACCCTGGGGCTCTATTGATAAAATTATTATTTTCATGACTAAAGTTTAATGGTAGAGAATTATTAGGAGGGTCTATTAATCTACCAAAACTGTTTAGTAATTTGAATGGTTTAAGTGGAAGTTTTTCATCAATTTCTTGATTGCCAGCGGATAAGCTAATTAGTCTTTCTAATATTTCAACAAATGTTCCTGTAAGAGGTATATTAGACCATTCAGCATTGGCAGTTATATGAAAAAAAACATTTATACCTTTATTTATTTGCTCAGCTGTAATTAAAGGTGTTCCATCTTTAAGAGATGCCCAAGTCTTGTCTAAGAGATTGGGAGAGGGTTCTGCTATTACTTGTTTATTGATTATAATATCATCTTGGATAGTAATTCCGTAAAGAGGAGATTCTATAGGAAAGGTTTTTATGGAGACGGGTTTATCCCAACTTAAAGCTCCTCCAAATATTCGAGAGTCTATTGATCTTAGTTTAACAGGTAGAAGGTCAGTATTAGCTCCTTCTAAATTTGGTCCTGCAAATCGAATTAACATTCCTCCATTTTTAATCCAAGATTTAAGTTTTTTATTAAGTTCCTCTCTTATTGTTCCAATACCAGGTAAAATAATTACGGATAATTTTTTTTCTAGTAGTAATGATAAATCATCTATGATGATTTCACTATAGGGTTTTATGGCTCTATCTAGATAATAAGCAGGAGATAAAAGAGGTTGAGTTCTAAAAGTATTTTTATCGCCTACTATCCCAACATTTCTCTTTTTCCATTTTTCGTCGAATAAAAATACAGAGCCAGCAGAGTTTTGGTCTTCAATAGAAATAGAACTTAAATTATTTTTTAAATCATTAGGAATTAAAATAACTGCTTTTGTATTTCTTTTATTAACTTCAAACGTTGCTTCAGTCCTATTAAGTATTTCTCCATTTGGGCCATTTGCTCTTAGGAATACTTTTTCTTGAATTGAACCTATACTTCTAGATATGTTTATTAATAACTCATTATTTGTCTCATTTTTAACATTTTTTATTATTTTTATTGGAGTGTTGTTAAAGTAGTCTATTACAGTTAGAGAACCTATGTTTTCTAGTTTATTCACTAAATTTTGTGTAGTTTCTTGCTTGTCATGGTTTACTCCATCCCAAAACCAAAAAATATTATATTTTTTATTAGTATTTATAGATTCTAATTTTTTATATAATAATTTATAATTTGATGCCCAAGGTACTGGCATTAAAGTTTCAATTATAGAACGAGCCTTAGATGCGCTTAATAATTCAAAATTTTGATCAGAAGGTTTGTTTTGTTGAGCAGTTAATGAGATTATAATTGATTTATTATTTTGTTCAGCATGATTTATATATTCATAAATTTTTTCTTTCTTACTTTCCCAATTTGTTGTGGATGACCAACCATTATCTATTAATAAAATTAATGGGCCAGTTTTCTCAAAAATAGGTTTCGTATTATAAATAGGGTTTGCAAAAGTAAATATTAATAAAATTAAAAATAATATTCGATATAAAAGTAACCAAAGAGGGGCATTACTAGAAGTTTGTTGGTCGTTATTTATTTTTAACAAAAAATTTAAAGGAGGGAAAGTTACAATTTTAGGAGACGGAGGATAAATTTTCAATAATAGCCATACCCCAGGTATAGATAGTAATGACCAAAGTGCTATAGGGTTTCCAAAGGTTAAATTAGAAAGTAAATTCATTTTATTTTTCTATATTTGCTTCGTTATATTTAGAAATTTTAAAATAAATATCTATCATTAGTTCTTCAAGTGGCCTGTCTGTAATGTGCATAAAATAGTTCCATCCGTAGGATTTGGTTATATTTTTAGTATTTTTTATATGCCTTTCAAATATGTCACAATATTCTTTTTTTACAGCTTCAACATTTCCAATTAAATATGGATCTTCACCTTCTAATCCATTAAAATTAACCCTTCCTTTAAAAGGAAAAGATTTTTCTGCTGGGTCTATAATATGGATTATGATTCCGTTAACATTTCTACTAGAAAGTGTCTTTATTATATGTTTTGTAATTTTTGCATTATATAGAAAATCTCCAATTAAAATTGATGTAGAGTTGTTTTTAATTTCGTTTAAATTGGGTTTAGAAGAGTATTTACTAGAAGTTTTATTAGTTAAAGTGTCTGATATAGATTTTAAATTATTACTGCCTCTTATTGATGTATTATTTATTCCATTTAGTGAGATTTGCTCTCCATTTTTAGCAAAGATTAGAGATAGGGTTAAAGTTAATATATTAGCTATATCGCTTTTTAAACAGATATCTTTATTAGACTGATAATTCATAGAATTAGATGTATCACGCCATATGTTAATATTTTGAACTGTTGATAATTCTTTTTCTTGTATAAATATATCTGAAGATTTAGCAGATTTTTTCCAATCTATAAGTTGAATTGGGTCACCATATTCATATTTACGAAATTGCCAATAATTATCTCCTATTCCTGTTTTATTTCTATTATGAATGCCTTCTAAGACTGTATTTGCTAGTTTATTAGCTCTAATAGATAAATTAGGTGTTAAAGTGGCTAATTTTTTTGCTTGTATTCTCATTTTATAAATTTATTCATTTACTTTATTGTTTTAATTATTTCTCTAAGTATGTCATTAAGAGTTTTTCCTTCAGCTTTAGCTGAATAATTTAAACTCATTCTATGTTTTAATATAGGTTCTGCTAAAGCAATAACATCATCTATAGATGGAGAAATACGTCCATTTATTATTGCTCTTGCTCTAGTAGCATTCATAAAAGCTTGACTTGCTCTAGGTCCTGGTCCCCAAGATAAGTTATTTTTTACTATTTTTAAATTAGAAGTATCTGGTCTAGCATTTCTTACTAAAGTTAAAATAGATTCAATTACTTTTTCACCAACTGGTATTGATCTTATTAACACTTGTGCTTTGATCAAATCTTCTGCACTCAATACTTTTTTAGGGTCTTTTTCTTCTATACCTGTTGTTGCAATTAACATTTGTTTTTCTGAATCTTTATCGGGGTATGTTATATTTATTTGCATTAGAAATCTATCTAATTGTGCTTCGGGTAAAACATATGTTCCTTCTTGTTCAATAGGATTTTGCGTAGCAAGTACATGAAATGGTTTAGGTAATGTATAATTTTTTCCAGCTACAGTAACTCTTTGTTCTTGCATAGCTTGAAGTAATGCAGATTGCGTCCTAGGACTAGCTCTATTTATTTCGTCTGCAAGTAAGAATTGAGAGAAAACTGGTCCTTCAATGAATCTAAAACTTCTTTTACCTTTTCCTGTTTCATCAAGGATTTCAGTGCCTAAAATATCAGTAGGCATTAAATCAGGTGTAAATTGAATTCTTTTTCTTGTAAGACCCATAATAGTTCCTAAGGATCTTACTAATCTAGTTTTTGCTAATCCAGGCAAGCCTACTAAAAGCATATGACCACTAGATAACAATGTAATAATAATTTTATCTATCACTTCATCTTGTCCAAAAATTATTTCATGAATATGTTTTCTTACTTGAGTAATATTTTTGTTTAGATTCTTAATTTTATTAATCTCTTTTGGGGGTTTACTTTTAGATACATTATTTGTTTTCATCTTTTTTAACCTTGCTAAATTACTTCAATTAATAATTACTTCACTGTTATCATATATTTGAATTAAACCAAATAATAATATAGATTTTATTAAATATTTTATATAAATATGTAGATATGAATAATCCAATCTTTAAAATTAATGCTCGTGGAGAGTGGTATTATAATAATTCTATTATATCACGTAAATCATTAGTTAAATTATTTTCTTCAGTATTAACTAGATATAAGGATGGAAGTTTTCATTTAAAAACACCTGTAGAGGATGTGTTAATAGAAATTGAGGATGTTCCATTTATAATTATTAACTTAAGAATTAAATATGAAAATTGTCAAATTGTATATTTTGAAACTAATGTTGGTGACATTATTAAATTAGGTCAGAATAATCCATTATGGATGGAAAAAAATAATAGGAATAATGAATTATTGCCTTATGTTTTAGTAAAAGAGGGTATAGCAGCAAAAATTTCTAGGGCTGTTTATTATGATCTAATTGAACTCGTTATTGAGAAAAATGTTAATGGTAATTCTAGAAATATTATAGAAAGTGATAATTGTATTTTTGATGTAGATATTGCTAAAGATAGAAAAAATTTTATTAGGTAATAAAATGGATGATTTTTTTACAAAAATAAAAACAATATTATTATCTAGAGAAAATAATATTGTAATAGATGCAAAAATAAAATATGAAAAAGAAAATATTTTAAAAAGATTACAAAACACAAATTATAAATTAGCTGCAATATTATTTCCAATAATTAGAGTTAAAAATGAGAATAAGGTAATATTAACCACGAGGTCGAAAGATGTTTTATCACATCCAGGCCAAGTATGTTTTCCAGGAGGAAGATTAGATAGCAAAGATAAAAACATGATTGAATGCGCTAAAAGAGAAGCTTATGAGGAAATAGGACTTGAATCTAATAAGATAGAAATTTTGGGAATATTAGATAATTGTATAACAGGGACTAATTATAATGTAACTCCTGTAGTAGGTTTTGTTAATGGCGTTTTTAAACCCAAAATTCAAGAGACTGAAGTAGCTGATGTATTTGAAGTTCCTTTAAGTTATTTTTTAAATAAAAATAATAGAAAATTAAAAAATGCGTCTTATAAAAATAAACAATATACTTTTTATGAATATAAATGGAAAAATAGAAGAATTTGGGGATCAACTGCAAGGATAATTGTAAATTTTTGTGATATAATAGAAAATACTAAATAATACATAAAGGATTTTTATAATGAGTGTTTTTATTATTAGGTTTTTACCAGTAATAGTATTTATAATATTAATATTAATATGGTATTTATTAATTAGAAAAAGATCTGACACTCCCAAGAGAGCTCCTTGGTTTATATTTATTATTATTGCTATAATAATATTTGGTTTTACTTTAGTTTTATTTAGATTTATTCAATTTGGAGAAGCTCCAGGAGGACAATATATTCCTCCAAAAGCAACTGAAAGTGGAATAGAACCTGGACATGTTGAACGTTAATTTAAATTCCAATACTCCATGGTCATCTGGTGTCCCATACAAAATATTAAATGTTTTAGGTGGTTCTGATAAAACTCTAGTAGTGGGAGGAGCTGTAAGGGATTGGTTAAGAAATTCTCAAGTGGTAGATATTGATTTTGCTACAAAAATCTTACCAAAAGAAGCTTCTAAACTTTTATCCGCTGCAGGTTTTGAGGTTAGGCCGATTGGGATTGATTATGGCACAATAGCATTATTTGAAAATAAGACATCATATGAAATCACAACTTTGAGAAAGGATGTATTGACAGATGGAAGGCATGCTAAAGTAGTTTTTGGAGATAATTGGTTAGAGGATGCATTAAGAAGAGATTTTACTGTTAATGCTTTATATGCTGATGAATATGGAAATATTAAAGATCCTACTGGATTAGGTTTTAAAGATTTAAAAAATAAAAAATTAAGATTTATAGGGAAACCGGAAGCAAGAATAAAAGAAGATTATTTGAGAATTATAAGATATTTTAGACTGATATCTAAATTTTCAAATAATATTGATAATTCATCTATGAATGCATGTATAAAATATGCAAAAAACATTAATCTATTATCAGGCGAGAGAATAACTAATGAGTTTAATAAAATATTTATAGATAAAAATTTTTTAAAAATTATAGAATTTTTATTAGATTATAATATATTTAAATATATTTATTCGATAGAAAAATTAAATGACTGTAAAATAAATAAAAATTACTTAAAAAATATAAATAATAAGTTTATTAAGAATAAAAATTCTTATAATAAATCATTTCTACTATTTACAGCATTAATATTAGGTTCGATAAAAAATGATGATGGTAATATTAAAAGTTATGTAGAGGGTGTTTCTAAAAGATTAAGGTTTTCTAAAAATGATGAAATGCTATTGTTGAAAAAGGTTAACTGGATTATGAAAATTCATTGTATTTCTAAGTTCGATATTTACCGTATTTGGTTAGATAATGGGAAAGATGCAATTGAAAGCCTTCAAGAAATCTATTATATACTTGGAGTAAAAATAGAAAAAGAAATTAAAATAGTTTTAAATAGGGCTCCTCCTAAATTTCCTTGTACAGGGCAGGATGCTATTGATGTGGGGTTTAAAGAAGGTAAGGATGTAGGTAAAGCTATAAAAAATTTAAAAAATTGGTGGATAACTAATGATTGCAAAAAGACTTATTTTGAATGTAAACAAATTCTTAAAGAAGAATTTAATAAATTATAAAGTTAAAAAATGTTATTTCCACGACACTTCTGGAGGTAATGACATAAATATTGCATCAATATTTCCTTTTGTTTGTAAACCAAAGGCTGTTCCACGATCGTATAATAGGTTAAACTCAACATATCTTCCTCTTTTAAGTAGTTGTGCATTTTTTTGTGATTGATTCCATTGATTATTAATTTTAGACATAACTATTTTTGAAAAAATTTCTGAAAATGTATTTCCTATATCTTTGATAAAGTTAAAATTTTTTTCAAAATTATTATCTAAATTATCAAAAAATATCCCTCCTAAACCTCTAGCTTCATTTCTGTGAGGCAAAAAAAAGTATTCATCACACCATTTTTTAAATTTAGGGTAATAAGCTGGATTATGGATATCGCATGTTTTTTTAAGAGCATTATGAAAGTCTTTGCTTATCTTTTTAGATTTATTTAAGTATGTGGGAGTTAAATCTGCTCCTCCGCCAAACCAATTTTTTGATGTACAAATGAATCTAGTATTAAAATGTGCTGAAGGTATTAATGGGGAGTGCATATGTGCTACTAAAGAAATACCTGTGGCATAAAAATTAGGATTTAATTTAGCTCCTGGAATTTTATTTTTCATATCATTTGAAAATGCACCATATACGGTAGATATGTTAACTCCAATTTTTTCAAAAACCCTACCATGCATTATGGACATAACCCCACCTCCACCTGATTTAAAACCTTTATCAGGCGGTCTTTTCCATATTTTTTTTTTAAATCTTCCAGGTTTTAAATTTTTGTTTTGACTATTATTAAATTGTTTTTCAATATTTTCAAATGATAGGCAAATTTCATTTCTTAAATTTTTAAAACTATTCTCAATAGGTTTGTATTTTTTATATTTATTAATGATTTTTTCCTTTTTATTTAATATTTTTTCAAATTATTTTGAAAAAAGCTTGTCCAATAATATTTTAAAATGTAGATAGTAATTAAATTTTAATTTAATTAATTATACAGTCAAAATAAAATTTGAAAATAACATAAATTAAAATTTTGATACTTAATATTGGGAATTACCTATATGAAAAATAAAAATGATTTTGAAGAATCTTCTAGAAGAGATTTTATTCATATAGCAAGTGGTGTAAGTATAGCAGTAGCATCAGGTGCAGCCGCTTGGCCACTTATTGATCAAATGAACCCTTCTGCAGATGTTTTAGCACTAGCTAGTATAGAAATAGATTTAGAACCTTTGGAGGAAGGGCAGTCCATAAGTGTATTATGGAGAGGTAAGCCAGTTTTTATTCGTCGTAGAACTCAAGAAGAAATTTTGAATGCTCAGAATGTAAATTTGTCAGAGCTTAAAGATCCTGAATTGGATAAAGATAGAACACAAAATAAAAATTATTTGGTGATGGTAGGTGTCTGTACACACCTAGGATGTGTTCCTTTAGGTCAACAAGGCGAATATGGTGGATGGTTCTGTCCTTGTCACGGTTCTCATTATGATACTTCTGGAAGAATAAGAAAAGGTCCCGCGCCAACTAATCTAGAAGTTCCACCTTATACTTTTATTAATGAAAAAATTATTAAAATTGGTTAGTTTTATATAAGGAAATGTTTAATGAATAGTAAGACCAAAGTTAGTAAAGTGGTGGATTGGGTTGATTATAGACTCCCAATTTTTAGCACTTTAAAACATACTTTAGTAGACTATCCTACCCCAAGAAATTTAAATTATTGGTGGAATTTTGGTTCTTTAGCTGGAATATTTTTACTAATTCAGATTATTACAGGAATAGTACTTGCTATGCATTATAATCCAAGCGTAGAAGGGGCTTTTGCCAGTATAGAGCATATTATGCGTGATGTTAATTATGGGTGGCTAATACGGTATGTGCATATGAATGGGGCATCCTTCTTTTTTATAGTAGTTTATATACATATATTTAGAGGTTTATATTATGGGTCATATAAGTCTCCAAGAGAAGTTTTATGGTGGCTTGGTTTGATAATTTTACTTTTAATGATGGCAACAGCATTTATGGGTTATGTATTGCCTTGGGGGCAAATGAGTTTTTGGGGAGCAACTGTTATTACAAATCTTTTTTCTGCTATTCCTATTGTAGGAACAACGGTTGTTGAATGGTTGTGGGGAGGTTTTGCAGTAGATAATGCATTACTCAACCGATTTTTTGCTTTGCATTATTTATTTCCTTTTTTAATTGTTGGAGTTGTAATTTTACATATAATAGCTTTGCATACTCATGGTTCAAATAATCCTTTAGGGATAGATAGAAAGGGTCCTCAAGATTCTATTCCTTTTCATCCTTATTATACTATTAAAGATTTATTTGGGTTAAGTTTTGTTCTTTCAATATTTTTCTTTATTGTATTTTTTGCTCCAGATTTTTTAGGACATCCTGATAATTATATTCCTGCCGATCCTTTAAAAACTCCAGCACATATAGTACCTGAATGGTATTTTTTACCATTTTACGCAATTTTAAGAGCTATACCTGATAAGTTGGGAGGGGTAATTGCGATGATAAGTGCAATTTTTATATTGTTTTTATTGCCTTGGTTAGATACCTCAAAGGTTAGATCTGCAACATTTAGACCTATATATAAAAAGTTATTTTGGCTTTTAGTTATAGATGTAATTATTCTAACTTGGGTAGGAGGAAATCCTCCTGAAGGAAATTTCATTTTAATAGGTAGAATTGCAACAATTTATTATTTTTCCCATTTTTTACTTATAATGCCTATAATTGGTTTTATAGAAACACCAAGACCTTTACCAAATAGTATATCTGAATCAGTACTAAATAACTCTTTAAAAAAGGAAGGTTAATAATTTTGTTTTTTTTCAAATTTATACAAAAAATAATTATTAGCGCATTTTTTATTATTTATACTCAAAATTTATTTGCTGCGGATAACAATACTTCTTATGAAAAAATACATTTTTCTTTTAATGGAATTTTGGGAAAAATTGATAAATCTTCTGCAAGAAGAGGTTTACAAGTATACTCTGAAATCTGTTCAGGGTGTCATAGTTTAAAACATGTAGCTTATAGAAATTTATTGGAATTAGGATTTTCAAATGATCAGGTTAAGGAATTTTCATCACAATTTGAGGTTTTAGGGGAACCAGATTCTGAAGGAGAAGTAAGTATGCGAAAAGCTTTACCATTTGATAAGTTTGTGGACCCATATGATAATATAAATCAAGCAAAAGCTATGAATGGTGGAGCAATACCTCCTGATTTATCTTTGATAATTAAAGCAAGAGCAGATGGTGCAAATTATTTTTATCATTTACTTAAAGGTTATTCTGATCCACCTGATAACCTTGAATTAGATAATGGATATTATAATAAAGTATTTCCTGGAAATATTATTGCTATGCCTCAACCTTTATATGGAGATGATGTTGAATATATAGATGGAACTGAAGCAACATTAGACCAAGAAATTAAAGATCTTGTTATGTTTTTAACATGGACAGGACAACCAGAACTTGATGCTAGAAAACAAATGGGTTTTAAAACTGTTTTGTTTTTAATTTTTATGACAATTTTGTTGTTTTTATCTTATAAAAAAATATGGAAAAGAGTTAAATCTAGAATAGTTTAATTTATAATACTCTTTTTGCAATATTTTTAATTTTTTTAATAGCTTTATCGGGTCTGGCGTTTATTGGTGTAATAATTGCATTATCTAATGCTGTATAGGCAGGATCATCAGAAGACCATTCGTGAGTACTTATATACTCAATAATATTTTTGACTAAAGATTTAGCTTTTTCTGAATTAGAGTTTAGTATCTTTATAATATTTTCTACTGTAACATTCTCGTGTTCAGGGTGCCAACAATCATAATCAGTCACCATCGCTATTGTGGCATAAGCTATTTCTGCTTCTCTTGCTAATTTTGCTTCTGGCATGTTAGTCATTCCAATTACATCACAATTCCATGATCTATACAAATTAGATTCGGCTAAAGTAGAAAATTGAGGACCTTCCATGGCTAAATAGGTTCCTCCATTAATTAGTTCAATATTTTTAGTGGCAGCTTCTAATATAATTTTTGATAATTTCTCGGAGGTTGGTTTAGCCATTGATACATGAGCTACTATTCCTTCATCAAAAAAAGTTTTTTTTCTAGAAATAGTTCTATCTATGAATTGGTCAACTATCAAAAATTGTCCTGGTTTAATATTTTCTTTTAAACTTCCAACTGCAGATAAAGAAATTATATCTGTAACCCCTAATTTTTTAAGACAATCGATATTGGCTCTAAAATTTATTGAAGAAGGTAATAAATTGTGAGAGCGACCATGTCTAGGTAGAAATGCTAAATTTAAATCATTTATTGTTCCAGTAAAGATATCGTCAGAAGGTTTACCATATAATGATTTTTCTTTAATCCATTTAGTATTTTCAAGATTATCTAGTTCGTATATTCCGCTTCCACCAATTATACCTATATAAGGTTTATTATTCATTTTATCGTACACCTAAAAGTATAATTTCGAAAATTAGTGTAGAATTTGCCGGAATTAATCCTCCTCCTACTGCTCTATTTCCGTATCCCATAGATGGAGGAATAACAAGGCATCTTGTACCATCTTCTTTCATTCCTATTAGACCTTCTTCCCAACCTTGAATTACTTTTTTTTGCCCAAGAGCAACTTGAAAAGGCAGGCCTCTTTCAATAGAGGAGTCGAATTGTTTTCCTTTAGCATCACAATGATCTTGTATATCTAAATTTTTGTCAAAAAGCCATCCTGTATAATGTACTGCCACTTCTTTTCCAGGTGCTGCTGCTCTTCCATCACCTATTATTAAATCACTAATTATAAGGTTTTCAGGCTCTTCAATAGCATAAGTCAGACTTGTGTAAGTAAAAATTATGATTGAAGTAATTATTTTTATTATATTCATTCTTTTAATCTCCAACTTTTTTTTTATAAATTTTTTTCTAGAAATTTTAATGTATTTCTGAAAGAAAGATTTGCAGCTATTTCATTATAAGATTCTCGTTTATCACAAAAAAATCCATGACCTGCTTTATCATATAAGTGTACATCTATATTACTTATGCATTTTTTTGAAAAATCTATAATTTCTTTTTGACTTTCTTTATTTATTGAAGGGTCTTCTTCTCCTAGGTGAACTAACGTAGAGCAACGCGGCTCTTTATTTAAAAAATTATTTATTTGTGAGCCATAAAAGCAAACAGCTGCATCTAGTCCATATGCTAGACAAGCTGCTTTCC
>Ga0163108_10002192_pt1 | contig 14187 bp, 9 predicted proteins | sample Fk1155metaG_FD_109644 | JGI IMG/M metagenome (GOLD analysis project Ga0163108, IMG submission 109644) | Marine microbial communities from the Central Pacific Ocean - Fk160115 155m metaG | ecosystem: Environmental > Aquatic > Marine > Oceanic > Photic zone | place: The Central Pacific Ocean...
AGTGCAGTAAAAATGGCTCAAAGTAATTCATATACTTCTGTAATAAGTCATAGATCTGGAGAGACTGAGGACACAACTATTGCAGATTTGGCGGTTGCATTAAATACCGGTCAGATTAAAACTGGATCAGCTTCTCGTTCTGATAGGGTGGCAAAATACAATCAGCTTCTAAGAATTTCAGAATTTTTAGGAAATGATGCGGTTTATCCAGGAAAAAATTTTATATTCGGCTAATTAAAATCAATAAAAGATATGCCCAAAAAGATAGAGTTACATTACAATGGTAAGCAATATGATCTTCCAATTGTTAAAGGTACAGAAGATGAGATTGCGGTTGATATTAGTAAATTACGCGAAGAGGCAGGAATAATTACTTTAGATAAAGGATTTAAGAATACAGGATCTACAGAAAGTGCTATTACTTTTTTGGATGGTGAAAAAGGAATCTTACGCTATAGAGGTTATGCTATTGAAGAGTTAGCAGAAAAATCAACTTTTTTGGAAGTCGCATTCTTACTCATATATGGAGACTTGCCAACTACTGAGGAATTAGAAAAATTTAAAGATGATATCTCATCACATACTTTAGTACATGAAGATGTAAAAGCTATCTTAGATGGTTTTCCATCTAAGTCACATCCAATGGGCGTTCTTTCTTCCCTTGTTTCTTCTCTTACTGCATTTTACCCAAAATCATTAGATCCAAATCGTTCGGCAGAAGAAGTAAATGGAACAATAATTCGTTCTATTGCAAAATTACCAACTTTAGCAGCTTGGAGTTTTAAAAACAGAATGCGCCAGCCAGTAATTTATCCAGATAATACTTTGGACTATTGTGAGAATTTCATACGAATGATGTTTTCTCTTCCAACAATTGATTTTGAAATAAGTCCTGTAATTGCTTCAGCTCTAAACAAACTTTTAATTTTACATGCTGATCATGAACAGAATTGTTCCGCATCAACAGTTAGAATTGTCGGTTCTTCTCATGCTAGTTTGTACGCGTCCATTTCTGCAGGAATTGCAGCACTCTGGGGGCCATTACATGGAGGAGCAAATCAAGCAGTAATTGAGATGCTTGAACAAATAAAAGAGGATGATGGCGATGTAAATAAATATGTAGAAAAAGCAAAAGACAAATCAGACTCTTTCCGTTTGATGGGTTTTGGACATAGAGTTTATAAGAATTTTGATCCAAGAGCAAAGATTATTAAAAAGGCAGCTGATGATGTTTTAGAACAATTAGGGGTCGAAGATCCTATTTTAGACATTGCATTGAGATTAGAAGAGGTTGCTCTTAAAGATGAGTATTTTAAAGTAAGAGGACTGTATCCTAATGTTGATTTCTACTCTGGAATTATTTATAGAGCACTTGGGATTCCTACAGATATGTTTACTGTAATGTTTGCTCTTGGAAGACTTCCTGGCTGGATTGCACAATGGAAAGAAATGAGAGAGAATCATGAACCAATTGGAAGACCTAGACAAGTTTATATAGGTGAGAATAAAAGAAAATATGTTTCCATAAAAAATAGATAAGAAGATTTAATTCTAATAAAAAGGGAGTCAATTGACTCCCTTTTTTTATTTTTGAACTATGACTTACAAATCCTTACATAAATGTATCTCTGATTTAGAAACGAAAGGTGAGATTAGAAAAGTATATGAGGAGATGAACCCTGATTTAGATATGGCAACTATGCACTTGAATGAGTTTGCTAATGGAGGGAAAGCAATTCTTTTTGAGAATATAAAAGGAAGTAAATACAAAGCAGTTTCTAATTTGTTTGGGACATTAGAGAGGAGCAAATTTATGTTTCGTGATACGTTACAAATTGTAAAAGAATTGATTAATATAAAAAACAATCCTATTTCTGCATTTAAAAATCCTGTTAAAGCACTTTCTACTGTATTAAACGGAATATACGCACTTCCAAAGAAAGTAAGGTTTAAAGGCTTTAAAGAAATAAGAATTGATGAAATCCCTCAAATAAAATGTTGGAAAGATGATGGTGGGGCTTTTATTACTTTACCTCAGGTTTATTCTGAAGATCCAGATAATCCTAGTATAATGAACTCTAATTTGGGAATGTACAGAATTCAGCTTTCAGGAAATGATTATATAATAAATGAAGAGCTTGGTATGCATTATCAAATTCATAGAGGGATTGGTATTCATCAGAAAAAAGCAAATGAAAAGGGAAACCCTTTAAAGGTTTCGGTTTTTGTTGGAGGACCTCCTGCTCATACTTTCGCTGCGGTAATGCCATTACCTGAGGGAATGCCGGAACTTTCTTTTGCAGGGGTATTGGGAAAAAGAAGATTCAGATATGCAAAAAAAGATGGATACACTATTTCTGCAGATGCTGATTTCGTAATTTGTGGTGAGATACATCCTAATGAAAAAAAGCCTGAAGGCCCTTTTGGAGATCATTTAGGTTACTACAGTTTGAAACATGATTTTCCAGTTTTGAAGATTCATAGAGTGTATGCTAAAGAAGATGCTATTTGGCCTTTTACAGTTGTGGGTCGCCCTCCACAAGAGGACTCTCAGTTTGGTGCGCTTATCCATGAGATTAGCGCGAAGGCAATTGAGAAAGAGATTCCAGGATTGAAAGCCGTAAATGCTGTAGATGTAGCAGGTGTTCATCCACTTTTATTAGCTGTCGGAAGTGAAAGATACACACCTTATAATCCTACTAAAGCACCACAAGAATTATTAACAATTGCAAATCATATTTTAGGGACTGGACAGATGTCTTTAGCGAAATATATATTTATCTGCGATGAGGTGAATTCTCCCAATGTAAATAATGAGAATGAATATTTTACACACTTTTTAGAAAGAGTAGATTGGAAAAGAGATTTGCATTTTCAGACAAAAACTACTATTGATACTTTGGACTATAGTGGAAATGGATTAAATCAAGGCTCGAAAGTAGTAATAGCTGCTGCAGGAGAGATAAAACAAACTTTATCTCAAAAAATAAATGAAATAGATTTACCAGATGATTTCTTAAATCCTACATTAGTAAGTAAAGGAAACTTAGTTATTGAAGGGAAGGGTGAAATTAATGAACTTGTTTTATCTTTAGAAAATCAGAGGTTAGACGGAATAGGACTCATTACATTAGTAGATGATTCTTCTTTTGTTTGTGAGAATTTCTCTAATTGGCTTTGGGTAACTTTTACTCGTTCTAATCCTGCAAACGATATTTATGGATTAAATGCTAAAACGAATAACAAACATTTCTCTTGTTCTATACCTATAATTGATGCCAGGATAAAACCTCATCATGCTCCCATTTTGGAGAGATGAACACAGTATCTTTTCTCGTCATCTCTTATTTTTCTTAAAATTCCTCCACTTTTTCTTTTTTTTATTTTTGGATTGAATTTTATATTCAGGGCCTCTCTCAAATCCTTTTGGTAAATCCAATTTAGGAACTTCTTTCTCAATTAACTTTTCAATATCCATAAAATTATGGACTTGTTTAAGATTGATAAAAGTAATAGCCTCCCCAGTTCTTTCAGCGCGAGCAGTTCTACCAATTCTATGAACATAATCCTCTGCATCATGAGGGACTTCATAATTAATAACTAATTCAATCTCTTGGATGTCAATTCCTCTTGATAAAATATCAGTAGCAACTAAGATTCTAATTTTCTTGCTTTTAAAATCACGTATCGTTTCCTCCCGTTCATTCTGGTCCAACCCAGAATGCATCTCAGAAGCTTTCATTCCAGCTCTGTTAAGTGTTCTTTTTATTTCTCGAACACTTTTTATGCTAGACGCAAAAATTAGTACATGACTTAGATCCTTCCCTTTTGCTCTTAAAATTTCTCTTACCAAACTCACTTTCTGATTGTCGTTGCACATATAAGCAGATTGCGTAATTCCCTCAGCAGGTTTTGAAATTGCTAAGCTAATACTTTCAGGGTTGTCAAGTAATTTTGTAGCTAGTGTTCTAATCTTTGGAGGCATAGTTGCCGAAAACAACAAGTTTTGTCTTTTCTCAGGTAAAGATTTTGCAATTTTCATGATATCATCATAAAATCCCATGTCAAGCATTCTGTCTGCTTCATCCAAAATAAAATGTTTTACCCCTGAAGTGTCAAAATAATTAAAATCTAAATGAGCTAATAATCTACCAGGAGTACAAATAATCATATCAGCTCCCTTTTTTAGAGCCTGTTTTTGATTGTCAAACTCAACTCCTGTTCCTCCACCATAAATCGGGTAAGAAGAGGAATTAGTAAAATAAGAGAATCCTTCAATTTGCATATCTATTTGTTTAGCAAGCTCTCTGGTTGGGGCAATAATTATAGTGTTTACTTTATTGCTTTGATGAGTCTTTGTAAGCTTATCTAATATAGGCAAAACAAATGCCGCTGTTTTACCAGTTCCAGTTTGTGCACAGGCAATTAAATCTTTACCTGCTTGTATTATGGGTATTGCTTGTTCTTGTACAGGAGTCGCCTTCTCAAATCCCATCATATCTAACCCCTCTTGTAGTTCGTTTCCGAACTTAAATGTTGTAAAATTCATTCGGCAAATATACTAAAAGCAATATGTGTTCTCTTTAATTAATTTAGAAGCTACGTCTCTTCTTAATTTTTTAGGGTTTATAGTGTATCCTTTCGTAAATCGTTTAAGACCCATTAACAGCATTCTTTGATCGTCTCCTTTTGCAAAGGATAAAACAATTTCTTCTCCTGATTTTTGACAATTTTTTATTGCGGAATACAAGAATAATTTACTCATAATGATCTGTGATTCAGTTTGTTCCTCTCCATTTTTAAGGGATAACTTTTCAGCTCTTAAAATAGCAGATTCGGCTGTGTATAGATCTATTACCATATCAGCTAAGTTCATTAGAACTTCTTGTTCTTTTTCAATATCCATAGCAAAATGTTGAGCAGCCTTCCCTGAAATCATCAAGATAGATTTTTTTAATTTATTCAGATGTTCTTTTTCTACTGCAAACAGTTTACTTTCATCAGGAGTATCAAATGAAGGGATGCTTACTAAGTCTGATGCAACTTCCATGGCAGGTGTCATAATATCCAACTCTCCTTTCATGGCTTTTTTCAGAATCATACCAACTAATAACATTCTGTTGATTTCGTTAGTACCTTCATAAATACGAGCAATTCTTGCATCACGATAAGCCGCTTCCATTGGAGTGTCAGCTGAATATCCCATTCCTCCATAAATCTGAATCCCTTCATCCGAGCAGAATTGTATGGTTTCCGAACCCAAAACTTTTACTATAGAACATTCTATAGCATATTCTTCCACCCCTTTTAAATGTGCTTTTTGATGATCCATTCCTTCGCTTTCTAATCTTCCAATATTTTTTTCAATTTCTGCTCCAGCACGATAAGTTGCCGATTCTATAGCAAAGGTTCTAGTTGCCATATCAGCCAATTTGTGTTTTATAGCTCCAAATTTTGCAATGGGAATCCCAAACTGAATTCTCTCATTTGCATAAGTTGTAGAAAGTGTTGTTACTCTTCTACAAGCGTCTAATATTCCTGCAGAAAGTTTAATTCTACCTACATTAAGCGCATTCATTGCGATTTTAAATCCATTTTCTCTTCCTCCTAACATTTGCTCAACAGGAACTTTTACTTCATTAAAAAACATCTGACGGGTAGATGAGGAATTTAATCCTAATTTGTATTCTTCCTCACCCATAGTGATACCTTCCATTCCTTTATCTAAGATAAAACCAGTAATATTTTTATCATCTTCTATTCTTGCAAATACAATAAAAACATCTGCAAATCCAGCATTAGAAATCCACATTTTTTGTCCTGTGATAAGGTAATGCTTTCCATCTTCTGTCAAAACTGCTTTTGTTTTACCTGAGTTAGCATCAGAGCCTGCCCCTGGTTCTGTTAAACAATAACAACCCATCCATTCTCCAGTTGCCAATTTGGGTAAATATTTTTCTCTCTGAGTATCATTGCCATACAGTAAGATTGGTAATGTTCCAATTCCAGTATGTGCACCAAAAGCTGTAGAGAATGAACCGTTTGCTCCTGAAATTTTATCACAAATAAGAACAGAAGTATTAAAAGGCATCCCCATTCCTCCATATTCAGTTGGCACTCCTATTCCCAACAATCCTAATTCTCCTGCTTTTTTCATACAATCCTCAGTCAACTGATAATCTTTCTTTTCAAACCTCTCTCTATGAGGGTCTAATTCCTTTTCCACAAACTCCTTAGTTGCAGAAGCCATCATTAATTGTTCTTCTCCAAAATCTTCAGGAATAAAAATATCATTTGCATCTTGGTTTTTTATTAGAAATTCACCTCCTTTAATTGCAGTCATAACTTTTAATTTTTATTTTCTATTTTGTTTATTGCTTTTATTGTTTTTAACATAGAATCAGGGGTTACCGAAATTGTATCAATCCCTTCCTCTACTAAGAATTGAGCAAAATCTGGATAATCAGATGGCCCTTGTCCACAAATTCCAACTTTTGTTTTTGTCTTTTTTGCCACTTTTATCAAGTTTGAAATAGATCGTTTTACTGCTGGATTTCTTTCGTCATAAATATGTGCTACTAAGGATGAGTCTCTATCCAATCCTAAAGTAAGTTGAGTTAAATCGTTAGAACCAATAGAGAATCCATCAATGTGCTGTGCAAACTCTTCAGCCATTAAGATATTAGAGGGTAGTTCTGCCATTAAATAAACTTGTAAATCATCTTTTCCTCTTTGCAATCCATATTTCTTCATGACCTTATAGACACTTTTTAATTCTTTAACTGTTCTGCAAAACGGAATCATAATAGTTACATTTGTGAGTCCCATTTTCTCCCTTACTCTTTTAATAGCTTTGCATTCCATACCAAAAGCGTATTCATATTCATCAGAATAATAACGAGATGCTCCTCTCCATCCGATCATAGGATTTTCCTCAGTTGGTTCAAAATAACTTCCTCCTAACAAATTGTAATATTCATTAGATTTAAAATCTGACATTCTTACAATAGCATTTTTTGGATAAAAAGCAGAAGCAATCTTTGCTACACCATAAGATAATCGTTTTACAAAGAAAGTCTCTTCATTTTTAAAACCTCTAGTCAGTACTCTTATTTTTTCTGTTAACTCTGCATCTTTTAATCTTTTGTGTCTTAAAAGAGCTAAGGGATGAGCCTGTATATAATTGTTGATTATAAATTCTTCTCTAGCAAGACCTACACCTGCATTAGGAATTTGCGCAAATTTAAAAGCCAAATCTGGGGAAGCAACATTGAGCATAATTGGAGTTTTTGTTTGTGGTAAATTGTCCAATTTTGTCTTTTTTAACTTATAGGGAATTATGCCATCATATACTTTTCCAACATCACCTTCAGAACATGAAACTGTAATTTCCTCCCCATTATACAAAACCTCAGTTCCGTTTTCAGTGCCAACAATTGCTGGAACTCCCATTTCACGAGCAACAATTGCGGCGTGACAAGTTCTCCCGCCTTTATTAGTTATAATTGCAGAAGCTTTTTTCATAATTGGCTCCCAATCTGGATCAGTCATTTCTGTTACTAATACATCGCCTTGCTGAAAATTAGATCCATCAAAACTTCCATCTCTGCCATCTAATGAGTACATCTTTTGAATTTTCCCTTGACCAACTTTGTCTCCAACTGCAATTCCGGTCAATCTTATTGTTGTCCCATTTGTGTCGTCAATAATGTACTCAATTAATGAATTGTCTTTCTTTCTGGAATGAATGGTTTCAGGTCTTGCTTGTACGATAAATAATTTGCCGGAAAGCCCATCAATTGCCCACTCTGTATCCACTGGGCACCAATGTCCTTTTAGATTACTATAATAATCTTCAATAATACAAACCCATTTAGCCAATTTTAAGGCTTGCCTATCTGTTATACAAAATTCATCTTGTTGTGTGTTTCCAACATGTACCGTTGTTACTAGCTGTCCAGGATCTGTAGAATAAATTATTTTATTTTCTTTCTTTCCCATTTTTTTTTCAATGATAGATTCAAACCCATCTTTTAAAGTTGGTTTGAAGATTAAAAATTCATCAGGAGAAACAGTTCCTTGCACCACACTCTCTCCTAGTCCATAAGAACCATTAATAAGAACAACATCTTTAAACCCACTTTCAGTATCTAATGAAAAAGCAACTCCCGAAGAGGCTAAATCAGATCTTACCATTTTTTGAATACAAACTGAAAGCCCAACATCAAAATGATCAAAACCAAAATTATCTCTGTAGGAAATGGCTCTATCTGTAAAAAGGGATGCAAAACAATTTCTGACAGATGTTAAGATTTCTTCAGGCCCTCTTACATTTAAATAGGTTTCTTGCTGACCAGCAAAAGAAGCGTCAGGTAAGTCCTCAGCTGTTGCTGAAGAACGAACAGCTACATCTGTAATATTTTGTCCGTATTTTTGAGAAAGAGAAGTGTAACTATCTCTAATCTCTTCTTTCACCTGTCTCGGCCATTTCCCATTTCTTATTAATTGCCTTATTTCTAATCCAGTTTTCTTCAAGGAAACCAAATCATCTTTTTTCATTTTTCTTATAAGCTTTCTTATTTTATTATCTAATTTATTATGATTGATAAATTGCCAATATGCATCAACTGTTAGAGCAAATCCTCCAGGGATATTTATGCCTAATTTACTTAGGTTTTGAATCATTTCTCCAAGTGAGGCATTTTTTCCTCCTACTAATTCAAGGTCGGTTAATTGAATTTCTGATAAATCTACAATATATTTATTTGTCATTTTTTGCGGCTTTTAGTTTTGTGGTTTTTATAATATTTCAAAAATACCTGCTGCACCTTGTCCTGCACCTACACACATGGTTACTATTCCGTATTTCTGATTTCTTCTTTTCATTTCATTAATTAATTGAATGGTTAGTTTTCCTCCTGTGCAACCTAGTGGATGTCCTAATGCAATTGCTCCTCCATTTACATTTACAATCTCTGGGTTTAATCCTAACTCACGAATAACTGCTAAAGATTGTGAGGCAAAGGCTTCATTCAATTCAAATTGCTCAATATCTTCTAGTTTTAATCCTGCTTTTTTCAATGCCATTGGGACTGCTTCTACAGGCCCTATTCCCATGTGTTTTGGCTCAACACCTGCAACTGAGTAACTCAATAGTTTAGCAATTGGTTTTACTCCTAAGTCATTCACCATTTTTTCTGACATTAATATGACAAATGCTGCTCCATCTGAAGTTTGTGATGCATTTGCTGCAGTTACTGTTCCTTCTTGTGCAAATACAGTTCTTAGTTTTGCTAAGGCTTCAGCTGAACCTCCTTTTCTTGGTCCTTCATCTGTATCTACAATATATTCTCTTTCTTGTTTTTTTCGTTCTTATCTAAGTAAGTCTCTTTTACTGTAATTGGTACAATTCCACCTTTGAAGTATCCTTTTTCAATTGCATTTAATGCTTTTTGATGTGAGTTAAAAGCAAATTCATCTTGGTCTTTTCTGCTGATGTTCCATTTATTAGCAACTGCTTCTGCAGTAAGCCCCATATTCCAGTACCAGTCGGGATTGTCTTTTGCTACATCATAATTGGGTATAATTCTCCACCCTCCAAATGGGATAGGGGACATACATTCTACACCACCTGCAATAATGCAATCGGCCATTCCACTTTGTATTTTTGCATTGGCAATGGCAATGGTTTCTAATCCTGAAGAGCAGTATCTATTCACTGTCATTCCAGGAACTTTTATGGTGTCTAATCCCATTAAGGAGATCATACGCCCAATGTTTAGTCCCTGTTCTGCTTCAGGAGTTGCGTTCCCGCAAATTACATCATCAATCTTATTTTTATCTAATTCAGGTACGGAGGCTACTAAATGTTTTATTACATCTGCAGCCAAATCATCAGGCCGAGTAAATTTAAAAACTCCTTTTCCTGATTTTCCTACTGCAGATCTGTATCCTGCTACTATATATGCTGTGTTCATAATTTTAATTTCTTAATGGTTTTCCTTTCTTTAACATGTGCTCAATTCTTTCCAAAGTTTTTCTTTCTCCACAAAGTGACAAAAAGGCTTCTCTTTCAAGGTCTAATAAATATTGTTCAGATACTAGGGTTGGTGCTGATAAATCTCCACCACAAATTGCATAAGCTAATTTTTCTGACATTAATTTTTCATGTTCCGTAATGTAGCCTCCTGCATGCATGGAGTGTGCTCCAACCATAAACATCCCTAATCCTGCTTTTCCTAAAGCTTTTATTTTTTCAGGTACGGGTTGAGTATATCCTTGGTTTGCTAAAGTAAGTGCAGCTGATTTTGCATCCGTAATTAAGTTGTTGAATCCAATCGTTACCTTATCTCTATTTTTTAATAATAAATCCAGTTCTATTGCTTCTTGTGCTGAGGTGGCAACTTTTGCCATACCAATATTTAAGTATCTTTCTTTTAGTGTTGGTAATTCTATATCTCCTGAAAAGTAGGATTTTGAAGCTCTTCTTGCCATTTCTTTTGTTCCACCACCACCAGGTATGACACCAACTCCCATTTCAACTAAACCAATATAAGTTTCTGCTGATGCTTGTATATGATCAGCATGTAATGCTATTTCACAACCTCCCCCTAAAGTCATTCCGTGTGTAGCGACTACAACAGGGATTGATGAATTTCTGATTCTTCCAGTTGTATTCTGGAATGCACGAACTGCAAAATCAATTTCTTCATATTCTTGCTCAATTGCCATCATGAAAATCATAGCGATATTTGCTCCAACTGAAAAGTTAGCTCCTTGATTGGCAATAATTAATCCTTTATGGTTTTTCTCTGCAATTTCAATTGCCTTCTGAATTCCTTCTAAAACTTCCCCACCAATAGAATTCATTTTTGTTCTCCATTCTAAGTTCACAATTCCGTCACCAATGTCGGTAAGGTTACAGCCTGAATTACTCCAAATTGTGTTGTTTTCACGAATATGATCTAAAACAATAAAGTTCTCCATTCCAGCAACTTTTTCATTTGCTTTTGTAGGAATATTATAATAATTTAATGTTCCATTTTCAGTAGTGTAAAAAGAAGAATGTCCAGCTTTAACCATGTCATAAACCCAAGGAGCTGATTTATATCCATTTTCTTCCATTTTAGATAATGTTTTTTCAACATCTAAAGCATCCCACATTTGGAATGGACCTATCTCCCAACCAAATCCCGCACAAAGTGCTCTGTCTATTTTATAAAGGTCATCTGTAATTTCAGGAATCCTATGAGAGGCATAAGCAAATGCAGAATAGAATGATTTTCTGTAAAATGCCCCTGCCTTATCTTTACCTTTTAGTAATATCTTTAATCGTTTTAATAAATCATCTTCTTGTTTTGCAGTTGCAATAGTTGCGAATTTAGCTCTTTGTTTAGGTGCGTATTCTAAAGTGTTGAGGTTAAGCACCTCAATTACTCTCTTTCCTTTTGCGTCTTTTGATTTTTTATAGAAACCTTGTTTCGTTTTATCTCCTAACCATTTGTTCTCACTCATCTTTGTAATGAAATTAGGTAATTCAAAATTACTTCTCATCTCATCATTAGGGCAATTTTCATATACTCCATTAGAAACATGAATTAAAGTGTCTAACCCTACTAAATCGCAAGTACGGAAAGTTGCTGATTTTGGTCGTCCAATAATTGGACCACTTAAAGAATCTACTTCTTCAACTGTAAGGTCTAATTCTTTTACCAAATGGAATAGTGACATTATGTTAGCAACACCAATTCTGTTGGCTATAAATGCAGGAGTATCTTTACAAAGAACCATATCTTTGCCTAAGAACTTATCTCCATAATTCATTAGGAAATCAGTCACCTCAGTATCTGTTTTAGTAGTTGGAATAATTTCCAATAACTTTAAATATCTTGGAGGATTGAAAAAGTGAGTTCCACAGAAATGAGCTTTAAAGTCATCACTTCTTCCATCAATCATACTTTCAATAGGAATCCCAGAAGTATTGGAAGAAATTAAAGTTCCGTTTGTTCTGAACTTTTCTATTTTTTCAAAAACTTGTTTTTTAATGTCAAGTCGTTCCACTACTACTTCAATAATCCAGTCAACATCTACAATTCTATGCAAATCGTCTTCTAAGTTTCCAGTTGTAATTCTGCTTATAGATTCTTTGCTATAAATAGGAGAGGGCTTGCTTTTTAAGGTGCTTTTTAAAGCATCATTTACAATAGAGTTTCTAATTGTTTTATCTTGTTTTTGCTCTTCTGTTAAGTCAAAAGGAACAATATCCAAGAGTAAAACTTCTACTCCAATATTTGCAAAATGGCAAGCAATACGCGATCCCATGATTCCCGAACCAATTACTGCTACTTTATTTATGTGTCTATTTATTTTCATCTATAATGTTATTTATCTTTTTTAAAATTGCAAAGAAGGTGTTCATTTCTTCTTTTTTAAAATTCGATTGTATAGTTTCGTTAAATTCAATAACTACTCCTTTAGCAACTTCACGCCAGTCCATTCCAAGAGGAGTTAGATGGATAACTGATTTTCTTTTATCTTTTGGATCCGGTTTTCGTTCAATTACACCTGCTTCTTCTAATTTATTAAGTGAGCGAGAAAGTGATGTGGCTTCCATTCCCATTCTTGGGCCAAGCTGAGTAGAAGGAGTTCCTTCCATGATGTCAATATTTAGGATAATCATACCAAGTGCCATGCTCGCCATATACTCTGTCGCAGTACGATTATACATTTTAGTGATATTATACCAAGTTTTTCGTATATTATAATCAATCGTTTCTTCTTGTTCCATCTTTTTTTGTTTGGCGCTAAAAGTATAAAAATATGCTATGCACGCATAATAAAAAGTAAATTATTTTTTTATTATCTTTATCCAATAAAATTTAGAGGAATGAGATATCTATCACCATTGGAAATGCTCTATAAATGGGAGCAAGAGAAACCTGACGAAATCTATTTATCGCAACCAATTGATGGTAAATGGCATAATTGGACTTGGAAAGAGTTTGGAATAGAGGTTCGAAAAATGGCAGCGTATTTAAAATCACTTGATCTTCCAGAAGATAGTAAGATTGCACTGCTTTCCAAAAACTGTGCACATTGGATGATGACAGACTTAGCTATTATGATGAGTGGGCATGTCTCCGTTCCTTTATATCCTAACTTAAATGCAGAAACTCTAGATAAGATCTTAAAACATAGTGAAAGTAAATTGTTATTTGTTGGAAAATTGGATAATTTTTCTGAGATGAAAACAGGTGTGCCTTCTAATATGGAGTGCATTGCTTTTCCTTTTTATTCTGAAGATTTTCAAAGATGGGATGATTTAATAAAAGATGTTCAGCCAGTAAATAAAAATATAGTCAGAGCTCCGCAAGAGTTAGCAACTATTATTTATACTTCTGGAACAACTGGTGACCCGAAAGGAGTTATGCACAAATTCTATAACTTTTCTTTTGCAACTTCCAATGCAGTTAATTCTTTGCATTTAGATAATGAGGTTTTCTTTTCATATTTACCTCTTTGCCATATTGCAGAAAGATTATTAGTGCAAATGGGCAGTATGTATAGTGGAGGTAAAGTATTTTTTGCAGAAAGCTTAGATACTTTTGCAGCTAATTTAGCAGAAGCATCTCCAACTGTATTTTTAGGAGTGCCTAGGATCTGGACTAAATTTCAGCAAGGGATTTTAACAAAACTTCCTCAAAAGAAATTGAATATATTGCTAAGTATCCCAATCATCTCCTCCTTAATAAAAAACAAAATTCAGAAAGGATTGGGCCTTAGTAAAGTAAGAAATGTATTTACTGGTGCAGCCCCCACTCCTGTGGCTCTTATTAATTGGTTTGCTCGTTTGGGGATAAATATTCAGGAGGCTTATGCAATGACAGAGAATACTTGTTATTCCCATGTAAGTTATAACGATAATATTAATATTGGTTCTGTTGGGCAAGCCCTACCTCTTTGTGATGTAAAACTTTCTGAACAAAATGAGATCCTTATAAAGCATGAAGCACTTATGGATGGTTATTATAAAATGGAGGAGGAAACTGAAAAAACTATTGTTGACGGCTGGCTGCATACAGGTGACGAAGGCGCTATTGACTCAAGTGGATTTTTGAGAATTACTGGTAGAGTTAAAGATTTGTTTAAAACAAGCAAAGGGAAATATGTAGCTCCTTCACCTATTGA
>Ga0163108_10002194_pt1 | contig 14180 bp, 15 predicted proteins | sample Fk1155metaG_FD_109644 | JGI IMG/M metagenome (GOLD analysis project Ga0163108, IMG submission 109644) | Marine microbial communities from the Central Pacific Ocean - Fk160115 155m metaG | ecosystem: Environmental > Aquatic > Marine > Oceanic > Photic zone | place: The Central Pacific Ocean...
CGACCAAGTCCAGTGATGCTGAGCGGCTATTGAACACGATCGTGGCAGCGAGAGTGCGTCTCGCTGGCCTTCAGGGAGATCACGGAAAAGGCATCGACATACCGTTGCCAGAAACCAACTCTGCGCCGCCGGTTCAAACCAACTCTGCGCCGCCGGCTCAAACCAACTCTGCGCCGCCGGTTCAAACCAACTCTGCGCCTGACATTGACAACGACCTCTTTTCGACCTTGAGTGAGTCCGTATCCGACCTAGACTACGACGAGGGTCTGGAAAATCATTCCCACACAGATGGACATAAATCCTTGGTGCTGGGAATCGACCCCATGGATGAACCACCAGACCACCGCGATGACGAGTCGCCTCCTTCGGTCAGCGACATAGAACCGGAGGAAGATCCTTTTTCCTTCATTGATTTGCTTCCACCTGACCATGCTGAAGCCAAAGAGCCTCCAAAAGAAGAAATCATACCGAGCACAGCGCCCCCCCCGGTTCGAGAAAAGCCCACAATGCCACTCCCCGTCGGGATGGCTGCTGGAGCACCACCATCGGGTGAAAAAGCCACCTCCAGCAAACATGCTGAACCCATTCCAACAGTCCTACGAGAGGAGCCGAGAGCAGAGCAAGCAAACAAGGAACCCGCTTCCTATCAACTCCAAGAGCCCCGAGAGGTCGCGCCCAGAATCTTGGATCCAAACCGGTCCATCCTCGAAGTAGACGTATTCGAAGATGAAGCATTTGAGGGACCCACCATTGAACCACCCGCAGAGGCCCCACGCCTGACGGATTCTACGCGGCGCGCAGTGAACAGCAGCACCTCACGGGAGTCCACCAAGACTGAAGACGAATTGTTCGACACGATCACCGAGGCCATGGCCGTGCTGGAGAAAGGGGACATCCGTACCGCTCATCAACTGTTTGGCGACGTGCTGGACTGGATCCCCTCTCACCTCGAAGCCCGAATCGCTCGGGGGCGATGCAACAGAGACCTTGGTGACACCGTTTCGGCGCTCAGCGACTTCAAACGCGCGCAACAACAAAACCCATTGTCACCCGTTCCGCACATTGAAACGGGCGACCTGTTTTTTGCTAAAAAAGACTATCTTCGTGCCATCTCCCATTACGACGATGCGCTATCCATTGACCCTCAAAATGCACTCACACTGTGCAGAAGAGGCATTTGCCACCATCACCGAAAGCGCCCTGAAAGTGCTGTTGATGATCTCGTCTTGGCCCAGCGGATAGACCCCGAGATCCCCAACATCGATCGTTACATTCGGATGGTGCGGCCAAACCGTCGTCGGTAAAACCCACTCGGTGCGTAAAACTTTTCGCAGCAGGACTTGTTGACTGCGTAGCGTAGGTACCATTTACTGATCCGCCTGGACTGTAAGTGTCTGGAATTACTTACTTTAAATAACTGGCACGGATTTTGCTTAGACCCGAAGCGTACTATTTACGCACCCCAACTTGGTGGAATGATCATGACTTACGAACACACTGAAGAATTGTACTTGCACAGAAACAAGTCAGTCGCGAAGAGCTTTTATCGCCAGTTGAAAGGCGAAGGCTTCACGCATCAGCAGATCATCGAACTCAGCACAACCCTGCTCGACTTGGTCACGGAAGACCTTCGAGACGAGGTGCAGCCCGTATAAACGACGGCATTCTTTAGACGCATCTCGGGCGGGCTTCCAACTCATATTGTTGGGAGCCCGCCCGATGCATTATGGAATACAAATGCCAAACTCGCCCGAGTCTCAGCGGGCCCACGATGCCGCTGAACGCAGGAACCAGACCGGATACATCGATCCGAACACCGGATTGCTGGTGCTCACTGCAACCTATCTACGCGATCGTGGGCACTGCTGTGGGGCGGGTTGTCGCCATTGCCCATACCCCCCCGACGTACAAGATCGGGCTGGCAGACCCCAAGATCCTGCGGCAATCGAGTGACATCTGTCGGTTTCAAGGCATTTCGATCCTTGACAGAGAGGCCCTGATACCGTAAACAGGCGGGTCAAAGATGCTGGTCTGGGGAACAACCACCTCGTATCCCACGTCTTCATCACGTTTCAACCTCGGGTTCCACCGGAGGAATCATGTACGCAGTTATCGCACATTCAGGTCAACAGTTTCGTCTTAGCGAAGGCGACGAGGTCATCCTCGATCGCATCGAGGCCGAAGTCGGCGCCTCCATCGAAATCGATGAGGTACTTCTCGTCGGTGGCGACAAGGTCAAGGTTGGTAACCCAACCGTCAAGGGCGCCAAAGTCACCCTTGAAGTACTTGCCAACGAGCTTGGCGAGAAGCGAAGCACTTTCAAGTATCGACCCACTCGACGCAGCCGTGTAAGAAAGGCACAACGCCCAAGCTACACACGCGTAAAAGTCACCAAGATTAAGGCATAAGGGAGTCCACCATGGCACACAAAAAGGGACAAGGAAGTACCCGGAACGGTCGCGATTCAAACCCCCAGTATCGGGGCGTGAAGCGTGGTGATGGACAGTTCGTGAAAGCGGGCAACATCATCGTTCGCCAATTGGGCACCCGTTTCCACCCCGGTGATGGCGTAGGCGTAGGTCGCGATTGGACGATCTTTGCCACAGTTGATGGTCACGTTCGCTACCACAAGCGCAACAACCGTCGTCTGGTCAGTGTCGTCGCCGAGGCCCAGGCTTAAGGGCCCACCCACCGAGCCTAAAGGTCCGGGGTCACCCATGCGTTTCGTTGACGAAGCACGAGTCTGCGTAAGCAGTGGAGCCGGCGGCAATGGCTGCCGTTCATTCCGCAGAGAAAAACACGTCGCCTTTGGTGGGCCAGACGGTGGAGATGGTGGTCGCGGTGGAGACGTCATCCTGCTGGCCACAAGTCGTCGTTCCACTCTCTTGGAACTCCGAGGAAAAACCCTTTGGCGCGCCAAACGAGGCGAGCACGGTCGAGGCAAACAACAGACCGGTGCCAATGGAGAGCACACCATACTCGAGGTTCCAGTCGGTACCCGTGTGTTTGATGACGATACCAATGAAATTTTGGCCGACCTAACGGAGCACGATCAGGGCTGGGTTGCAGCCCAGGGTGGTGCAGGAGGAAGGGGAAACCTATTCTTTAAAACCAGCACAAACCGTGGCCCCCAAAAAACAACACCAGGAGGGCTCAGCGAACACAAGAACCTGCGTTTGGAGCTGATGTTGATGGCCGATGTTGGCCTCCTTGGGTTTCCGAATGCAGGAAAATCGACCTTCATTTCTGCGGTGAGCGCAGCGAAGCCAAAAGTAGCCAACTACCCGTTCACAACGCTCACGCCCTCTCTCGGCGTAGTGAAAATTGGCTATGAAAGTTCCTTGGTCATCGCAGACATCCCTGGCCTGGTGGAAGGCGCCAGTGATGGCACAGGGCTTGGGCACCAGTTCTTGCGGCATGTTTCTCGAACCAGGGTATTGGCACATCTCGTCAGCCTCGGAGAACACGACGAAGGTGCAGTTCACGGTGGAAACACCGACACTCCCGACCCCATCCGCCGCTACTACGCGCTCCGAGAAGAACTTGAGTCCTATGATCAAGACTTGGCCAATCGACCAGAAATAATCGTCCTTACCAAGAAGGACTTGGTTCTCGACGAAATGGCCACAGAGATACAATCACTCTTCGAAAAGGAAACGGGTCAACCCGTCTTCGTCATTTCCTCCGCCACGCAGGAAGGTACATCGACCTTAATTGAGGCACTATGGAACCTCATTTCGAGTCTGGGTGAGGAATGAAATTACGAATTGTCTGGATGGCTCTCCTGCTTTCATCTTGTCGATCAGATGCCCCAAAGGATGAACCGCCGACCATCGAAAAGGTCAGTCAAGAAATCACTTTCGACTCCGTGGCACGCCTCGGCCCACACTATGCCGTCTCAAGCATCCAACACACGGAACGGCGATCAGGCGAGGAAGTCCATCGCAGTACCGAATCCACCGACATCGCTTGGAACTCTTGGGACAGCTTCCATATCCAGCGTTCACTCGATGGTGCTGCCACTTTCGAAGTCATCGTGCATGACGGCAGCTATGCTTCCAGAAATGGTCGCGGCCCCTGGACAGCTGAAATGGATGGAGAATCCTCGCGACTCGAAGTGTACACGACGTGGAATGTATGGGACGAAGCTCTGGGCTCCTTTAAGGATCGAATCCTTTACGAGGAGATCGGCAATACGGTGGTCGATGGGCGCGACACGCGACACTTTCGCATCTCCCTCGCACCAGAAGATAAGAAAAAAAGCAAAGCACAGGGGCGGGCCTCCATGAAGCCCGTCAAAATCGAGGGAGACGTTCACCTCGATGCCCAAACTGCTGTTCGCCTCAGCGCCAAGGTCACAGCGATTTCAAGACAGGGATCGTTAGAACGAGGGATACAGCTCGAAATTCAACGTTCTCGGATTGGCCAAGCACAACCAATTGAAGCCCCATCCGTACAAATCGGCACAGCGGGAGACCTGCTGAAAAAGATGCCAAAACGGCGCTCAGGCCGGGGCCCGGACCCAAGCAAGCTACGTTGACACTTGATTCCCAGCGGATCCGACAGTACGATCAATATGGGTTCATTAGGAACCCAGGAGGAAATAACCATCGATACCCAACACATTGTACGCGCCGCCACTCAAGCAGCGATCGATATGAAAGCATCCGAGCTAACCATCATCGACGTGAGAGACAGGACTTCGCTCTGCGACTGGTTCATACTGTGCAACGGCTCAAGTTCTCGACAAATACACGCCATCGCAGATCACATCTTGCGGCTGTTCAAAAAAGACCTTGGTATACAACCGGTAGGCGTTGAAGGTACCAGTGGCAAAAAATGGATATTGATCGACTTGGGCGATGTCATCGTTCACGTCTTTGAGCAGAATATGCGGGGTTACTACGACCTCGACGGTCTCTGGATCGATGCACCCCGGGTTCACCCATCCACACTCGGCATTGACGATGTGCCGCCCGAAGTGTTGGAGTATGCGCTCCCGTGAAAATCGCGACCATCTGGGTCGGGAAAGGACGAGTGAGCTGGGCCGATGATGCCGCACACGAGTACTCTCGAAGACTGCCACGGCACTTGGGCTACAAAGAAATTCAACTGAAACCTGTCCAGTTCAAGGGCAATGAAGCGGCTGTGAAGGAACAGGAAGCCGAGAAAATACTCTCCAAATTGAGTACTGGGGACCGGTTGATCGCCTTGGATGAGCGTGGATCGGCCTTGGATAGCCATCAATTTGCTCAAATGATTGATGAAGCTTCGCACCAAGGCACGCGAAGGATCGTATTTGCAATCGGTGGCCCCTACGGTCATGGAAAAGCCATCCGCGACAATGCGTGGCGAACCGTGCGACTTTCATCTATGGTCCTGAACCACAGCTTGGCTCGGGTTGTTCTGTGTGAACAATTGTACCGGGCATCCACCCTCATCTGGGGTGGCAGTTACCATCACTGAGTGGCCCCAGCGGCCCATCCGAAAACTGGAGGAATAGTGAGCGAGCCTGAAGTCATCCAAAAAGCCCTGAAGGCCGTACAAGGCGACGACCCCGAAGAAGCTCGGGAAGCGCTCATGCTTGCCCTCACAGAACACCCCGACCGATTGGACTTGGTGCACACCTTGGCGATCATGGAACTTCAAAATGGCGACCCAGAAATGGCCCTCGATTTGGCTGAGAAGGCCGCCGCCGTTGCCCGTGAAAGAAGGGAGCCTGGAGATGCCATTCTCTTGCCCCAGCTGCTCTTGGCCCAAGGAGCAGCACACGAGGAACTGAGGCGACCCGAGGCTGCCCTGGCAGCCTACGATGCAGTGCTCCAGGCAGAAGAAGACCATCCCCTGGCGATTCAAGGGAAGGGACACCTATTGCTTGCATGGGGACAAATCGACAATGGGGTGAGCGTACTCCAAGAAGCCATCGACGCAGGCAAAGACGAAGCCCGCTTTCTGGAAGCCACCGAAAAATTGATCCTTGGCGTCAAAAATTTCGTCTCCGAAGACCTTCACCCGCGAAATTTCGTGGATGCGCACCGGGGTGGCTACGTAGAGTTCTTCAACCACCATGCCACCGAGATGGCCGAAAAAGGTTGGATCGCTGAAGCTGCGCGGATGCGCAAAGACGACGATGGAAACTTGGTGCCCGTGGTTGCAGAGGGTGCCAAACCCTATGCTGGTACACGGGTAGACTTGGTCGACCCCCAAACAGGCCAAGCCGGACTGGTGGGCGAGCAGCCCATGATTGTCGCGGTACAAAACCATGAAATCATCGCTCAAACCGCCATCGTTTTCTCCTGGCCCAATACGGAGTTCCCCGTCTGGGGGAGTTCGCAAATGCCATGGAATTTGTTGAGCATCTGTATCCGTTTTGATGGCGGTGACCCCGAAGCAGCTGCAGACCCAACAATCGGCGATTGGTTTTCCGCCGGCTTTGACGGCGCATTTGGGTCCACCGATCAAGGACGGTTTCACAGCATTTCAGACCCGGAACTGCTGGACCAAAACACCGTGAGATACCAACTCGACTGTGGACGCGCTGAAGCGGCAGCAATCGACGACCTACTGAAGCGGCTTGGGGTTCTGAACAGCACCCACCCCATCGCAGGTGTTCTGATTGGACGGGGTTTCCTGCCTGCTGCACCTTAGACTCAGGGCAAACCCCCTTCGTTCCGATACAGTATCCATGAACCGAACCGCATCCAGTACACACCAACGGAAGGCTTGAATGGCCTTGTGGGCAAAGCTGATTGGTGGGGCGGCCGGGTACCTAATTGCCGGCCCAGTCGGCGGGCTCATCGGCTTGGCTGTGGGCGCGATTGCCGATGGTGCCATCGATGACGACCCCACCCATGGAATACCCGTCCTGGATATCGATGCACGCTTTATAGAAGATGACTTTGGGCGCTTCGTACAGTTGTTTTTCCGAAAGGACGTTCCAAATGGGGCCGTGGTGGTGGCGTTGATCCATGATAGCCGCGGACGCCCGGTTCGCGCAGTCGACGCATTCGCCGAAAAAGGCAACTTCGTTTCTCATCGGGCCATTGAGCGTGGAAAAACCGAATTTTACGTTCCCTTCTCCGCCCTTCGCTACCGACGACCCGGGGTGTACACCCTGATGGCAAGCATTCTTTTTATGGCCCCTGGTGCAGATCAGCCCACCACATTGGGACAAAAAACCTTCGACTTCGAACTGCCCTCACCCAAAGCATGGTCTCGATTGCGTTTCTTGGAACCCTTGATGGGCTTGTGTCTGTCCGTACTCCGCGCCGACCGAACCAAGTCTGAGCGCGGTGAAAAGATCATTCTCAAGTTCTTCATCGAATCGTTTGAGATTCCACGAACTCAGCGCTCCAAGCTCCGCGCACTGCTGAAAAATGAGCCATCTGGCGATCTGCACTCGTTCTCCCAAGCGGTGAGCCGTCGAATGCCTGCACTCAAACCGATGGACATTTTGGCCCTTCTTACCGAAGTCGCACGGTGTGATGGTCCGCCCACACGAGAGGCCAGACGACGAATCAAAGACATCGCAATCTACCTGGGTGTCCCCGAAAACCGATGGCCAGAGATGGAACGCAAACTCGACTTACACACCAAAATCGAGGACCCCTGGGAAATGTTGGGGATCGACCGTACCGCCACCATGGCCGACATCAAGAAAGCATACCGGGTCAAGCTTTCTGGTCTGCACCCGGACAAGGTCGCGCGCATGGACCCAGAGATTCAAGAGCTCGCCAAAACACGCACCGTACAGCTGCGGGAAGCATATGAAACAGTCATAGAGCACTCAGAGCCTACTTGACGCCTTGTCACCGAACCAACCGATGCCCTTCAGGCGAATGCCGGGACGCTAGTTGGACTGCTTCCCCTTCATCAGGACGAGGTACAAGCCTCCGGCCACAAAGAACCCCACAAACCAAGCATACGTGTAGATGTCACTCCATATCGGAGCCACATCATCGACAAAGCCGGCTGCTTTCGCAAAACCGGGAACGTTCGGGATCACCGCAACCACCAAGGCGATCACAGCAGCGGGGTTGAACCCACCCCGGTACCAATACGGACCATCCTTCCGAAACAACCCATTGAGGTCATACTCGGTCTTCCGCAAGATGAAGTAATCTGCGATCAGAATCCCGCCGATGGGACCCAGCAATGCAGAGTACCCAATCAGCCAAGTGAAAATGTATCCACCCGTGGATGCAATCAACTTCCAAGGCATGATGGCGACACCAATGCCCGCCGTGATCATCCCACCCATCCGGAACGTGACCTTGTGTGGGGCCGCATTGATCATCGCATTGGCTGGACTCACGACGTTTGCGGCAATGTTGGTCGACAGGGTTGCTATCGATAGCGCAAACAAGCTGATGACCACGGTCATCCCGCCACCCATTTTCCCAAGGAGAACGGTGGGGTCCCAAATGGGTTCTCCGAAGATCACCGTGGTGGCACTGGTCACAGCCACACCGATAAACGCAAACAAGGTCATCGTTGTCGGCAAACCAATGGCTTGGCCCAAAATCTGATCGCGCTGACTCTTGGCGTACCGGGTGAAGTCCGGAATATTCAGCGAAAGGGTGGCCCAAAAACCGACCATGGCCGTCAATGACGGAAAGAACACGCTCCAGAACTGACCTTCTCTGGGGCCACCTTCAGCGAACTGACTGGGGGTCGACAACATGGTGCCAAAGCCACCCGCTTTCACGTAGGCCCAACCCAACAAGGCCAAGCCCATCAAAATCAAAAATGGGGCCGCATAGGTTTCCAAGATCCGAATGGACTCTACACCCCGCCACAAAATGGCGACTTGAATGGCCCAGAATGCCAAGAAGCAGAGGAACTCAACACCGTTGATGCCCAAAAACCCAATCGGGTCTCCACCCATCGGTCCGCCATTCAGTACCCCCAGCAGTTGGTAGATTGCCGCACCACCAATCCAGGTTTGAATGCCAAACCATCCACAGGCCACAAGGGCGCGCAGCAAACTCGGAATATGGGCACCGTGAATACCGAATGCCGCACGGGACATGACCGGAAAAGGGACGCCGTACTTGGTGCCTGGGTGACCATTCAAGATCATGGGAACCAGTACGATCACATTGCCGAGCATGACAGTGCACACGGCTTGGCTCCAACTCATGCCCTGCTCAATCAACCCCGCAGCAAGCATATAGGTCGGGACACACACCACCATGCCAACCCACAGGCTGGCCATGTTCATCACAGACCAATGGCGCTCCTCGTCTGTGGTGGGGCGAATATCATCATTAATTAAGTTTGGATCTGGGTTTTCTACGATGGACATGGGGCACTCCAAAATAAAGCAAAACACAGCATGGCAAGCGATCGGACCACGACATCAACCTCGATCGACTTTGGTTGGTTCCGCCAACGCATTGCGTAGCTTTTGATTTTCCCAGTAGCTGGGGAAACAGGGACGAGAGATATACCGACCAGCACCACGGACAGTCTTGAGTTCTCCATCCTCATACACCACCTTCCCTTGGCTGATGGTCACCGCAGGAATGCCGGTCACCGTCATGCCTTCGTAGATGTTGAAGTCGATGTTCTGATTGTGGGTCTCCGCACTGATCGTACGGCTCCCCTCTGGGTCCCAGACCACCACATCGGCGTCGGATCCCGGAGCAATCGCACCTTTTGAAGGGTGTATATTGAAAATCTTGGCTGCATTGGTCGAGGTTACCGCCACGAATTCGCTGGGCGTCAACTTGCCGGTCCGCACACCATGCTCCCAAATCACACTCATGCGATCCTCGATGCCATTGGTGCCATTGGGGATCGAACGAAAATCGTCGAGGCCGGCTTCTTTTTGGGGTGTACAAAAACAACAGTGATCGGTCGCCGTGGTCTGCAACATTCCCGACTGGAGTCCCCGCCACAAGGCGGCTTGGTGCTCTTTGGGACGAAATGGCGGGCTCATGACATGATGGGCCGCAAACCTCCAGTCTTTGTTCCGATAGACACTGTCATCGATGACCAAATGCTGGGCCAACACCTCGGCGAACACCCGCTGGCCTTCCAAGCGGGCGCGCGTCACAGCTTCCAAAGCATCGATACAGCTGGTGTGGACCAAATACAGCGGCACCCCAAGCACTTCTGCAATTCGAATCGCTCGGTTCGCCGCCTCCCCTTCTACCTCCGGCGGTCGAGACATGGGATGACCCTCCGGCCCGGTGATTCCTTTTTCGAAAATCTGCTTCTGGAGCGTCCATACCAGCTCTCCGTTTTCCGCATGGACGGTCGCGATGGCACCCAACTCGCGGGCACGCGAAAAACTGTTCACAAGCACTTCGTCATCGCACATGATGGCGCCCTTGTAGGCCATGAAGTGCTTGAAGGAGTTGACCCCATATTCGCGCGTCAGGATCTCCATGTCCCGCTCAACGGTTTCATCCCACCACGTAATGGCCACATGAAAACTATGGTCACAAGCTGCCTTCTCAGACCACCCACGCCACTTCTTCCACGCCTCTACAATGTTTTCCTGGGGTGCAGGAATGACAAAGTCGATGCACATTGTCGTACCGCCAGCGGCAGCGGCCGATGTGCCCGTAAAAAAGTCCTCAGACGCAACGGTTCCCATGAAAGGGAGTTCCATGTGGGTATGGGGGTCAATCCCGCCCGGCATCACATAGCAACCACCCGCATCGATCACTCGATCTGCAGAGGCTTCGAGGTTGGCACCCACGGCTTGAATGATGCCATCTTGAATAAATACGTCCGAACGAGATTCCCCTTCGGCCGTCACTACTGTCCCACCACGGATCAAAATAGACATTCTGGATACTCCTTCACTGCTTTTCGCGCCCAGACAGTCCAACACAAAAAGCGCCCCAAACCAAGGACCTGCCGATTACCCTTGAAGACACAAACACCGGAGCCCGCGTGAAGAAGGTCGAAAAAACCATTGAAGAGTGGCAAAAACAGCTCAGCCCTGAAAGCTTTCATGTGACCCGGCAAGGCGGCACGGAGCCTCCATGGACCGGTACTCTCCTGAACGAAAAGCGCATGGGCATCTTCGGTTGTATCTGCTGTGAACTCCCCCTGTTCAAATCCGATGCGAAGTTTGAATCAGGCTGTGGTTGGCCCAGCTTTTTTGAACCCCTAGATGGGGCAAACCTCATCGAAATCGAGGACCGTGGCCATGGAATGGTCCGCGTCGAAGTCCGCTGCAAACAATGTGACGCCCACCTTGGCCACGTGTTCCCGGATGGACCACCACCGACCGGTCTTCGCTACTGCATCAATTCCGTTTGCCTCGGTTTTGAAGCTTCAGGTGACTGAAAGCCAAACCGCCCAGTAATGAAAAGCACAGCCCACAAGAACCGCCACATGAAACACTTCGTGGTACCCGAAAACAGAGGGGAAGGGGTTGGGTTTTTTGCGGGTATAAACCACTGCACCCGCGGTGTAGATCAGTCCACCCACAAGCAGATAGGTCACCACCTCCGTTCCCAAAGCTGCGTGCCATTTGAACACCAAGGGTAGACTAATCCAGCCCATAAGAACGTAGGATCCCGCCTTCACCCACCGACGCATGTTCGGAACAAACAGCGTACGCAGAATCCCCACCAAACTCAGTACCCATACAATGGGCAACACGACACTGCTGACCCAGTCACCAGTCATGAGACAAAACGGCGTGTACGAACCACCCAACAACACATAGATCATCGAGTGATCCAGCAAACGTATTCTTGCCCGTGTCGTCTCTGCCCAGAAGGGAACATGGTAGGCGCCGCTGACACCGAGCAGGGCCACCATGCTGACACCATAAACAACAGCACCGAGGACGCCCTCATCTGATTGCGCTACCGAGGCCAACATCCACGTTGCTGGTATGGTTAGAATGGCGCCCGCCGCATGGCTCCAACCCCGCATCTTCGGCTTGACCGTGTCACTGGTCGCGGAATGGCTAAAGTCAAATGTTTGGGTCATCCCTTACAGAATGACACAGACATGGGCCAATGCCTGCAGCAGAAGGTCCTAATCGACCAATTCATCGTACGCGTCAGGACGACGGTCTCGGTAGAATTGCCAGGTATTACGTACCTCATCAATCACACTGAGATCCAAATCGGCCACGACCAACTCACTGTTGTCTTCCGAGCCTTCGGCGACGAATTCGCCGCGCGGATTGACAAAGTAGCTTGTCCCATAGAACTTACCGATGTTCCATGGAGCTTCGGTTCCTACCCGGTTGATGGCACCGACATAGTAGCCATTTGCGACCGCATGGGCCGGCTGCTCAATCTTCCAGAGATACTGACTGAGTCCAGCAACGGTTGCGGATGGGTTGAAGACGATCTCGGCGCCATTGAGGCCCAAACAGCGGGCTCCCTCAGGAAAGTGTCGGTCGTAGCAGATGTACACACCAATGGTGGCGTACTGCGTTTCAAACACGGGATAGCCGCCATCTCCTGGTCGGAAAAAGAACTTCTCCCAGAAGCCCGCAACTTGTGGAATGTGCTGCTTCCGGTATTTGCCCAAATAGGTGCCGTCCGCGTCGATCACCGCCGCGGTGTTGTAGTACACACCGCGCATGGCCTTTTCGTAAATCGGAACAACGATCACCATGTTGTACTTCTTGGCGTACTCAGCCAAACGCTCCGTGGTCGGGCCCGGTACAGCCTCTGCTGCGGCATACCACCGTGCATCTTGGCTTGGGCAAAAGTATGGGCCATTAAAAATTTCTTGGAGGCAAAGGATTTGAACACCTTGCTCTCCCGCTTGTTCAATGTACGGAATGTGGGCCTGAAAAGCGGCCTCAACAATCTCCGCCACAGGACGGGATTCATCATTAATGGGATTCGCGCATTGGATAAGACCACAACGGACCATGTCGCTCATGACTGACTCCTTTTTATTCAAGACGCGTGGATTCTACCCGATCCCGTGTATCCATCCTACGATTTCCGAAAATCCACGATAAGCATTTCTTGCATGATCACACTTACTGCCATCGCTATGGTTCTCCTAAACACTGCATTGGCAGCACCAGGCACCGTTCTTCCTGTCGTTCCACAAGTGGCGCCAGGGCGGATTGCGGACCTCCCCGCAGACCCGCTTGCCGAAGCCAGACAACGGGCGCGTGCATCCGATTTCACTGGCGCACGCGCGATTCTTGAGCCCTATCTGGCGAGCAAAAAGTCTTGGCAAGAACGAACAGCAACCCGCCTTCTCTTGGGGCAAGTGTACATGGAACTCGGCTTGTACAATTTGGCCAGCGGCCAGTTTTACCGTGTACGCCGAGGCGATGGTGGTGATGCCAAAGTGGCCGCTTGGTACGAAGCACAGTTGGATTTGCTCCGCGGAAGACCACACGCTGCGATCAAAGAATGTACGGCGTACATGGAACAGTACCCACAAGGCCATCGTGCCAGTGAGTGCTTGGTGGTCATTGGAGATGCAGAAGCCGCACGTGGACGATTGAAGGATGCCGAGAAAGCGTATGAGTCATACCTGGAAAAACCAGGAAACAAAAAACAAATGCGCGAAGAGGAAATGTCCTTGCGCATCGCTTTGGCGACCGCGAAGTGGAAACCCGAACGATCCATTCCACTCCTTCAAGAACTTGCACTGCGTCACCGGTTCGCATCCACCGGAACCGGCGCAATCAATGGCCTGCACCAACTCCGAGAACAAGGACATGAGGACGCAGTCCTACCCACGGACCCACAAAGCAGAATGGACCTGGCAAACTCCGTTCGGCGCGCTGGTTGGGCCGATCAAGCGTGGGCCATGTTTGAAGAACTCGCTGCAGACGAAGACCCTGAAATCAAAAAATGGGTGGACGAAAGCCGCGACCGTTTTGCGCGCTCCACACGACACCCCATCCCAAGAACGTTGGCGACCGTAGCAGAATATCAATCTGAAAACGGGGCGACCGGACAACGTGCATGGACCATTTTCGAAGGCTGGCGCAAAGCTGGGCGATGGAAAAAAGCCGCCAAATGGGGCCGCATTGGCCTCGAAAAGCATGCCGACAAATGGCCTTGGCGGGGACGAAAGGATGACGTCGCCCAAGCCATTATGCTTGCGGGCCAATGGGAAGAAGCCACAGCCGCCTGGGATGCCGCACTGAAAGCCCGCCATGGTTCTGGCCAAGATGCACGTTTTTATCGATCTCTGACGGCCTATTTGGCCGGCAACTTCGA
>Ga0163108_10002197_pt1 | contig 14168 bp, 11 predicted proteins | sample Fk1155metaG_FD_109644 | JGI IMG/M metagenome (GOLD analysis project Ga0163108, IMG submission 109644) | Marine microbial communities from the Central Pacific Ocean - Fk160115 155m metaG | ecosystem: Environmental > Aquatic > Marine > Oceanic > Photic zone | place: The Central Pacific Ocean...
GCCTCGAACAAATCGGTGGCCATGTAGCGGCCTCCAGGTTTCAGGTCGGCCAAAATCGCTGTTTGGGCACAGATTCGATCGATGTCGTCCAAGTTGAAGTGAATGCCAAATTCCCGGGCCAAGGCCAGGAGGTGGAGAACGGCGTTGGTGGATCCGCCGGTGGCCGCCACCGATGTTGCGGCGTTCTCGAAAGACGCCCTGGAAACGATGTCTTTGAGTTTTCGATTCTGCTGCAGCAAATGCATCACCAGTTCACCAGCACTGAAGGCTGCATCCTTCTTCTGGGGATGAAGGGCGGGCAAATCGTTGGAACCGAGTGGTGAGACCCCGAGAAAGGTGAGCACGGTTGCCATGGTGTTGGCTGTGAATTGACCACCGCAGGCCCCCGCACCTGGGCATGCTTTTTGTTCCAAGTCAGCGAGGTCTTCTGTGGACATGTGACCGGCAGACACAGCCCCCACGGCCTCGAATACATCTTGAACGGTGACATCGCGGCCTTGAAACCTTCCAGGTGCGATGGATCCGCCATAGAGCACCAAGCTTGGAAGATTCAAGCGTGCCAGGCCCATCAATGTGCCGGGAATGGTTTTGTCGCAGCCGGCCAAAGCGACGGCGGCATCAAAGTCATGCGCCCCAACGGCCAATTCCACCGAATCAGCGATGACTTCTCGTGAAACCAGCGATGCCCGCATGCCGGGGGTACCCATGGTGATGCCGTCGCTCACTGCGATGCTGTTGAATTCAAGCGGGGTGCCACCAGCAGCACGGATGCCCTCTTTGACGTGCTCGGCCAGCTTTCGGAGGTGCACATTGCACGGGGTGACTTCGGCCCATGTGTTGAACACAGCGACCAGCGGTTTGGAAAGGTCTTCTTTGGTGAGTCCGGCCCCATACAGCATGGCACGGGCGGGAGCGCGTTCGGTATGGGTGCGGAGTGCTTTGCTGGACATGGAAAAACCTGGGTTGGTGAAGGCGAAGGAAAGGGCATGAAAAAGCCCCGACATCCAAGAGGAAGTACGGGGCTGAGCACGACGGGAACGTCAGAGAATCAGCCCGGCACCCCGATGCGAATAGAGGGTGCTGCTGAGGAAATTCGAGAGTGGGTTTTGCGATTCATAAACGACGGTCCTGTGGTGAACGTTGACAGGTATACCGGAGCAAATAGACCGAAAAAAGCGATTTGTTTTGATCAAACTAATCAATAAATTTGATCAATAGACCAAGGCTTTCATGGGCTTGCTTGTTGAATCGACCCAAAAGCTTGGGCGCACCGTCACAATGGGGTGTGGCCCTTAGGCTTGGAAGCGCAGTTCATACCCATTGTGTTTGCGGATATTGAGCACGCGGTTTTCGTCCAACAACAGATACTGTCCCTTGATGCCCATCAGTTTTCCTTCGATGATTCGGGTCTTGTCGAAAGATACGCTGCTGACTTTTTCCGGGTACGCGATCACGGGGTAATGGAGGTCGAGGACTTCATCATTGACGGCCAAATACTGGGCATGGCTTTCGGGAATCGTTTGTTCGGCCAATTTCAAGGCTTCGGCCCAGTTGGGCGATTCCAGTACGTCGTTTTTCAACATCTTTTGCCAGCTGGTGCGGTCGGTAAAGGCTTCTTTTAGGGCGACTTCGAGTTCTCCTGCTGCGCATCGATGGGGGGTGCGTGCCAGGATTCGTGCTTGGGTCGCACCCTGATCGATCCAGCGTGTGGGCACTTGGTCCCCGCGGGTCACGCCGACTTTGATGTCCGAAGATGTGGCCAGGTACACGATGTGCTCGCAGACGTGGTTCTCTTGTTCCCATTCGGGATCTCGCCCTTCTCCCAGGTGCCCCCGGCACAACTCGGGACGAATGATGCATTCGGAGTTTTGCGCAGAGTTCCGCATGCATGGAAAGCAGAAACCCTGTGCGAACGACTTCCTGGTCACCCGACCACAGTTGATACACGTGATCTTGCCCAAGAAAGACAATTGAATCTCTTGCCCAACATAGTTGTTGAGTTCGACCGTATCGCCGCCCAATCGCAGCGAGTACCGAATCGGATCTCCGATTTCGGTTTTCATCTTCAAGCTTTGTCCTTCAAGGATCATGTCGGGCTCCACCAGGGTTTGGATTGGTGAAACCCCATGTACCCATGAAGGCCGCTCCCAACAAGCATCGACTGTACTGACACACGTCGGCCCGACCTCTCCAGGGAGAAGCCGGGCCGAATCAAAGCTGCTGACGTTTAAGCTTCGTCGTCTTCGTCTTCCTCACGCTCTTCGTCTTCGTCTTCGTCTTCGTCTTCGTCTTCGCGCTCTTCGTCTTCGTCTTCGCGCTCTTCGTCTTCGTCTTCACGTTCTTCGTCGGTGCACTCTTCCTCGTAGATTTCGTATGCTTCTTCGAGTTCGTCGCATGCGTCTTCGTCGCCGTCCTCGCATTCTTCTACGAGATCACGAACCCATTCCCCGATTTCGTCGCACCGGTCATCGTCCTCGTCGTCCTCGTCGGTGCACTCTTCTTCGTAGATTTCGTATGCGTCTTCGAGTTCGTCGCATGCGTCTTCGTCGCCGTCCTCGCATTCTTCTATGAGGTCACGAACCCATTCCCCGATTTCGTCGCACCGGTCGTCGTCCTCATCGTCCTCGTCGGTGCACTCTTCTTCGTAGATTTCGTATGCGTCTTCGAGTTCGTCGCATGCATCTTCGTCGCCGTCATCGCATTCTTCTTCGAGGTCGCGAACCCATTCCCCGATTTCATCGCACCGGTCGTCGTCCTCGTCTCGTTCGTCCTCGTCTCGTTCGTCCTCGTCTCGTTCGTCCTCGTCTCGTTCGTCCTCGTCTCGTTCGTCGTCCTCGGATTCGTCGTCGCGCTCGTCGTCGGTTTCGCTCTCTTCAGAACTGTCGTCGCCATCTGTGGCCTTGACGGTCACTTCTTCAAAGCAGGCTGTGCTCAAAAGAAAAGGCAAAATCAAAAGTAGGTTGCGTGTGCTCATGTGTTCCTCGCTGGCATGATTATATTGCGGCTTGGTGCCGGTAGTTTCATGATGCCCAAGGCTTTTTGTTTTGTACTGGAAAAGTGGATCATTGATAACAAAAACTGTACTGGCATAACAGTACAATAATCTAATAAGTCAGCTTTAAAGTATATAAAACGAACCAAGGTAAGAATGTAATCGTACTGGAGTTATATAAATGACTGAAGGTTTCCTGACCTGCTTTGCCAGTTGGGCACACTATGAAGGGCTGAGTGTTGGTACCAGTATGATGAACGTGCCATCCGGCTTGCGGAATATTCCAGGGTCTTTTCCAGCCGGGATGTTGGTTTGGTTGTAGCCGCTCCAACTGTTTCCATCTGTGGTGCTCGACCACCACAGTAGGTTGCCGTCCGGCAGCAGAACTTCTCTTGCGTAGAACCGAAGGGTGCCATCCACTTCGACTAGGTTGCCTGTCCATGCGTGGTTTACATCGGATGGGATCGGTGGTGCGGGCGAAAAGCCGAGGCCGTCTTCGGAGGTCGCCAGGTGTGCACCCTCTTGTGGGGCGCCCCGTGGCGCCGAGTAGTACCAAAGCCCACCCATGAATGCGACGGCTGGATCGATGACGTAGCCTTCAGGAGCGCAGAACCGGGTCCCCGATTCGTAGGTGAAATCCACGCCGTTGTCGGATGCAGCGGAGTGTGTGCACACATTTTCGTCGAGGTCGAGGCTGCCACTTGTGCTCATGGAAAAGTACAGTCGCCAATGGGCGTTCGCGGCATCCCACACGATGGTGGGATCAAAGGGTCGCGCCGCTTCGGGTGGAAAACCGATCAGGTTGGCACGTGTCGCTTCCGCCCAGCTTTCGCCTTGGTCCTCGGAGCGCCGCAATGCAATTTTGTCGTGCTTTGTGTCGTCTTCCCGGTCCTGGAAGTTCTGGAATGCCATGAGCATGGTGCCATCATTGTTGCTTGCAATGCTCGGGACGTCTGCGCACGCCTGAAAAAGACGGTGTTCGGTCCATGTGGTTCCATCGTCGCTGCGCCATTCGATGAGGTCATATTCATGGGGTTGAATGCCTTCTCTGTCTTCAAAAACATCGTGGCAGCCCAGATCACCCGCGCTGTGTTCCACGAGAGGTGTATCCCCGCCGGTATCGTTGCCCGTATTGTCGCTGGTGTCGTCACCGGCGTTGCTACTTGTGTCGTCACCGGCGTTGCCACTTGTGTCGTCGCCGGTCCCTTCGTCATGGCTTGCTTCATCGGAAGGGGCTGCGTCGGAGTGGGTATCCCCTCCGCCGCTCACATCCTTATTGCAGGCGATGGCGGGGAAAACAATTCCGAGAAAGAAGAGGTGGAACAAGGTCGCTCGGGTCATGGTGGGGGCTCCTTGGATCGAACACAAACTACGGTATCATTCGGAAGGAAAAGGATCCTGCGAACCCATAGACACCGAGTACGCCAACATGTCCACAATTGAATATCGAACATTTGAAGGCCCACCTGGCGATGAACTGGTGGCTTCGATCGTGACGATGAGCGAGGAACTCTTTGGCCCAGGTTCGAATGCTGCCGAACTGCGGGCCAGTCTACAAGGCAAGCAACAGATCTACGCTTGTTTGGCCTTTCAGGAAGGCCGGCCGGTGGGCTACAAGTTGGGGTACATGCAGCGTGCCCACTATTTTGAGAGTTGGCGTGGCGGTGTGCTCCCGTCCGCTCGCCGGAAAGGGATTGCAGGCGAACTCCAGCGAATGCAGCACAAGTGGTGCAAGGCGCAGGGCTTTCGGATTCTCACCACCATCACAGACGGTCACAATGCGCCCATGTTGATCCTCAACCTTCAGCATGGGTTCACGATTGTGGGCACTGTTTTCGATCGGGGTCAGCACCTGAAGGTGGTCCTGCAGAAGCGTCTGGATGCGGACGGCTAATCGCAGAAGGGTTTGGTGGGCTCGGACGTGGGTACGAGGATGAAGGTGTCGTGTCCGATGATGGTATCGGCGTTGATCATTGCTTCCCACTCATTTCGCTTGAACAACTTTGTGGGCGGGAAGTTTTCGAGATCATGGGAAAGTACGCGATATGGTCCTCCCAGTTCTTGTCCCAGCCAAAGCAGCGACCAGTCCTGTTTCACGGGCAGATGGTAGTAGTTGAAGGGCTCATCTCGACCGAGCCTTCCCTCATCGTAGGCTTGTTTTGCCGCGGTGATGGGTCTCCAGTATGGTTCGTGATCCACCTCCTGTTGCTCTCTGCAGGCCTGTACATCCATGTCGGCGAAAGAACCAAGATGGCTTGAGAGGTCCGAGACTGAAATGGCATAGGTTCTATTTTTGGTGGGAGCGAATTCAGTACTGAGTTTGCACCCTTCCGTGATCGAAAATGCCCCCCGCTCGCATTGCTTGGAAATGGTGTGGAATGCACCTTGCCAGAAAATAACTTTGTCTTGGCGCACCATGTCACCCAAGAAGTTGGGTGAAGTCATGTTCCGGTAAATCGCTGTCTTGCGACCATTTGGTGCCAAGGTGTCGCGAATATTCACGAGGACGGTGGCGATGTAATCGGCATCGATAAAGTCGTATCGACCCACATGGTCATCCTGTTTGGCTTGGGGCAGAGCGGCCTCACAAGCATCGAGAATCTCGAGAGCTTTCTCGCTCGACATGTTCATCGCATCGATTGGTTCCCCGTTGTCCGCATCGGAAATGGCTGCGCAATAGGGGCGGACTGTGGTGTCCATGACCCAAAACCAGAGGTGTTCAACATCATCCGCCACGACGTGTATTTTGCGGTCGGGGTGCTGTAGGTTCCATCGACGGGCATCTTCCAAGAAGAGTTGGTGGTCACCGATCAGTAAGAGTCGTTTCAGCTCTTCCCGCATGAATAGGTCCGCTTCCCCGTCGTCTTCGAGCTGAACGTAATGGTCCAGGAAAGGGGACATCGAGTAGGGGTATTCAAGCGCGACCAGTGGGTAGTGCTCATGTTGGTTGATTGCGAAAATTAACCGACCGATGATTCGTTGGCTGACTGCGGAAAAGTGACCTTCACCCAAGAGAATGGCGTGTGCCTGCTTTGCGGGCTCCGCGATCCATGACAGGTCTTCAATGTTGGAGAAGTCTTCATTGATTCGGTCGGCGGAAATCGCTTCGATTTCGATGGATGCTTTGAATTTCTCTGATGGTTCGAAGGTGTCCGGGAACCGATGGTCGATGGGCGCCTTGGTGGCGCAGGCGAAGGCGAGCGTGAGAAGCCAGCTGTACATGCGGTTTCCTATTGGGCGGGGGGCCTGGTTTTGGTGAAGCGCGACTCGGGGTATCGATAGTCTCTGGGGATCACAGGCGATGGGCCTGTGAAGGCATCCAGCAAGTTGGTTCGCCCGACCTTGTCTCTGGTTGACTTGCTTAGTTTTTTAAGCAGTTCATCATAGTCACGCACCGTGGCTGCGTAGCCCGCATAGCTGCCCACTTGATCCGACCCCACCAGGAAGTTGTCCGGGTACTTCTCGATCAGCGCCAACCAATTGTCCCAATCGTTTTTGATGTAGTCGCCGTAGACCACCCAAGAGAGGTCGATCCGGACGTGGTCCTTGTGTGTGGCCAACACGCCATCCAGTATTGCGGGCATTCCCTCGACATTCAATCGACGGCTGATGCCGGCATGGCACCAAATGAATTGGGTTTTGGGAAAGGCTTCAAAGGCTTGAAGAAGCTCATCCAAGTACAAGGGTTCTTTGACATCATTGCCCCGTGAGATGGCCGTGATGTTGTGGTGAAGGCTGACGGGGATGCCAAATTCGCCAGCAAAATCAAAGATGCGGAACAGGGATGGGTGGTTGACCCGGGGCCGCTCACCCGTCGTCAGGTTGGTCAAATCATCGTGGCGACTCATGACTTCGCCAATGCAGCGAAACGTACCTGGGAACTCGACCATTCGTTTGATGATCATGTCGACAGCACCCAAGTCGGTCCCATCAAAACCGGACACACAGGGAAACAATCGCGCAAGGCCACCGGCATCATCACCATAGTGGTTCCGGTAGTCCGAGATGGCCAAGGCCACGTGGTAGTCGGTGTCTCGGGCGCGGACGACCCGCGAACTGGTGTCGAGGTAATACCCGGCCCGGAAGGATTCGTTTTCATTCCACTTCTTCACGAAGGGCATGCCGCTTATCAACGCGTGGCTGACGTTCGCTCCATCCATCGCCCACAGGGCTGCATCGATGAGCTTGTATCGCTCCCCGGCGGGAAGGACTTGTCCGGGTGTTTTTTCGACAAGCTTTCCCTCTTCGAGGTAGTCGCCATTCTGCAAAAAATCCAGGAGATGCAAATGTGAATCTGTGGTCGTGGGCGGTTTGGCGAACGCCGTCGAGGCGGCAAGCAGGCCAAGCCCCAGAAGCAGTGTTGATTTGAACATGGTGGGGTCCCCAATATTGGCTGGATGCCCAAGTGTAGCGCGTATTCGTTCCTTTCTTCTTGTTCGGTCCAGCAATGGAAAAAATCGCATCTGGAATGGGTTGTTGTTGCGTATTTTCAACGACCTCAGTGAAGAGGGCTTCCAGCGAACCAAGATGGGTGTCAATGGCGCATACACCCATCACTTCGAAGCATTTCAATCGAGCACAAGCATGGGCTGGAACGTATAGGGACAGCGTCTTGACCCAGTGATTGGCACCCTTGTCTGAATCCAGGCGGGGTGTGCTCATATTGTAGGTTTTACCCAAATTTCCGGTTATTCGTTCTGGGTATTTTGGGGGTCCAATATGAGCCGTACATCGTTTGTTTCATCTCTGTTGTTTGTCGTGCTGTCCGGGTGTGATTCGTGTTCGTCGGCGAAGGAGGTGGAATCGACCGCGTCCGCTGACTCGGGTGACTCAGCGGATTCGAGTGACTCAGCGGATTCGAGTGACTCAGCGGACGCCGGTGCGCCTGGCGATTCAGGCGAATCGGATGGTTATCCGATGGATGAGGATTGCTTGGATTTGGTGGACGCCGAGGTGGGCGCTGCGATCGATGCCGGCCTGTTCATTGTGAATGGCGAGGGCATTGCGGAGTTGAGTACATTTGAGGCCACGGTACAGCAATACATGTGGGCCCACGGCATCCCCAACGCGGGTTTGGCCTTTGTGGGTAGCGATGACCGACTGGTCCTGACCCGAAGCTATGACAATGTTTGTGGTGGCGAGACCAACAGTGCGGGCATGTTGGCCCACGAACCGGAAATCAGCACCCCGCGCAGTCGGTTTCGCCTTGGCTCCATCTCCAAGACCATTACCGGAACCGCCATCGTTGCGGCGACAGAGTCTCCGGGCTCCACACTGAGTTTGGGTGATCCGTTGATGGATTGGGTCACGATGGAGCCCGCCGCCGACTTTGATGGCGATGGTGTGGTGGATACGGCACCTGCGGACTTGGCCAGCATAGAGGTGGAACATCTTCTCCGGCATCGGGCGGGCTGGAACTGTCGTACGCCGGAAGATCCCGACTACGTCGACAATCCATCCAAGGATGACCTGAACGTACAGGCGGCCTATGCGCGTGTGGGCGCCGACATCTCATTGCCCATCCGTGTGGAGGACATCATCGGATATGGCAGTGGTCTGCCCATGGCCTACGCACCGGGCACAACCAAGAACTACTGTGGCTTTTCCTACATGCTCTTGGGGGAAGTTCTTTCTGCATGGTCGGGGATGAGCGCCCCCGATGCGGTGGAAGACTTGGTTTTCTCCAAGTTGGGCGACCACTCTTTTGTTCAGGGACGAACGCTGCGCGCGGAGGGGCACCCCGATGAACTGCGCTACCATTACCACAGCGATGCCGATGCCACCTCTGTGATGGCGGAGGGAGATCTTGCACCCTATCCGTATGGGGGTGCCTTCAATTTGGAGAACCGTTTGGCGGGGGGTGGTTGGGTTGCCAATGCGCCCGATTTGGTGCGCTATGGGCGTGCCTTTTTGAAAGGAGATCTGGTATCGGATCCCATGCGGGTGATCGATCGGAACTTGGGCTGGGGCGAGGATTTCCGTAGAACGGGTGCCACAGGACACACCGGTTCCTTGGAAGGTACCCATGCCATTTTCATGTGCTATTCCCCGACGGACTCCGACACGGTGATCGCGGGCGCATGCTGGGCGGTTCTGTTCAACAAAAGCCCGCCCCGGGATGACCCCGATGGGACCGAGCCCCGGGATATTTTGGCGGACACCTTGGCGGCCCTGCCGGTCGGGCTCAGTGGGCTGGGTACCGATGAGGATTACTGGTAGGGTCAGGCTGAGCACCCGCGCCCATGTTCAGCTTCCGCCGGTGACGGCGGGGTCGATGCACCACCATCCAGCTTCTCCACATTCGTAATAGGAGTCTACACAGGTGCTCGGACAGCAATCGCCGCCATCGTAGCCGCATGCTGCGATGTTGCTGGAGTCATCGCAAAATCCGTCTCCAACGTATGAGGGGATCCCTCCGGCTGCTGCGCATGCGGCGGCATCCCAGTCGCTACCGGATGTCCCGCCGCCGGTTGTGTCGCCGCCGGTTGTGCCGCCGCCGGTTGTGTCGCCGCCCGAGCCGGAACTGTCGGTCGACCCATCATCGTCTCCGGGGCAACCGTCGGGATCCCAAGTGTAGGAAAAGAATCCACCCGACAGGGCACCGCAATCAGCTTCGGTGGTGGCGGAACAGAAGCCGCCCCACGAAGAAATACACCCACCAATGGCATCTTCATCATCACCCGTTTCGCTGCCACCCGTGGTGTCGCCCGTTTCGCTGCCACCCGTGGTGTCGCCCGTTTCGCTGCCACCCGTGGTGTCGCCCGTTTCTCCACCACCGTCGGTCATGTCACCGGCTGAGGTGCCGCCGCCGGATGCGCTGCCTGAGCCGGCAGTGTCGCCACCGACGGCATCGACGACCCCGTCGCAATCAGCGTCTTCTTCGGTGGTGGTGGAAAACATATCGCTGTCATCACAGTCGCCCTCGTCTTCACTCAAGCCATCCCCGTCGTCATCATAGACATCGGTGCCCTCATCGATCACATCGTCGCAGTCGTCGTCCGTGCCATCCGCGGTTTCGATGGCGCCGGGGTAGACGGTGTCGTCCGTGTCGTCGCAGTCGCTTCCTTCGACGTATCCGTAGGGCGGGGATTCGTCGCCGTACCCATCTCCATCCGTGTCATCCATGCACTCTGTATCGGAGGCTTCATCGACGGAGCCTGGAAACACGCTGGCGTTTTCATCATCGCAGTCGGTTCCTTCATCATAGCCATAGGGTGGGTCCGGATCGCCGTACCCGTCTCCATCCGTGTCCTGCATGCATTCGAAATCTGTGGCTTCTTCAACAGCGCCAGGGAAGACATCTGCATCGTCGTCATCGCAGTCGCCGTCGTAGGGCCGGTAGCCGTCTTCGTCCAAATCCAGGAACTCGGCCGGCAAGAAGTCTTCGGAGGAACAGCCCGCCCCGAATCCATCGGCATCAAAGGGGAGCGTGACCGAAGTGCTTGTGCCGTTCAGCTTCAGTTCCAGCTCGTGTTCACCCGATCGTCGGGGTGAGCAGTAGGCCATGATGTACACGCTCTTTGCTGCATTGTTGATGCGCTCACCGACCTCGTTGAACGCATCCTCCAAGCCTTCCAAGTTGTCGGCGGAGTAGTGCCCATCCCGTCCCACGGATGCCATGTGCTCCGCATCGATGTCGCTGCCCAGGCTCACAGAGTAGACGGCGTGATCGGAGGCGGTGACAGCCAAGGCCGCTTCCGCATTCGTGTGGTAGGACGCCATGTCGGTGCCGTCGGTGAAGACCACCATCGACGTGTCGATCATGGAGTCTGTTTCGGCTGTCACGAACCCATCGAGCAGGTCGATGCCCGCGATGATGGCGCCATTCAAGTTGGTGCTGGTGTCGTAGGTCTCGTATGTGTCGAGCGAACCGATGGCGGCGGACAGGGCGTCGTGGTCGCTGGTCAATGGCTGCAAGAGCTCGAGATAGTCCCGCCCATCGAAGAGATAGATGGCCACCTCGTGGTCGGACCCGAGCTTGTCGATGAAGCTCAGTGCGGCCAACTGAAGTGTGGGCAACGAGCCGGTTTCCACGATGGATCCGGACATGTCGATCAGCATCAAGGAGGCCAGCCGCAGTGCGGAGACCGTGGGTACGATCATGAAGTTGCTTTCAAAGCTGGAGACTTCGGTGCCATCCTCGAAAATCGAGAAGTCTTCCTCGGTCTTTTCGGGAACAGGAAGACCATCGCACTGCAGTCGGAGCGCTACGCGGACGACCGCGGGGTAGAACCAGACGCCTTCGACCAAGGACATGGTGTAGTCCGTGCAGTCGGACGTGCTGCCGCCGGTGGCACCACCGGTTGAACCGCCGGTGCTGCCGCCGTCTTCGGAACCGCCGTCTGCAGAGCCGCTGTCTTCGGTGCTGCCGTCTTCGGCGCCGCCGGTCGCGCTGCCGTCTTCCTCACCCCAGCCATCGCCGCCGCCATCGTCGTCTTTTGATCCAATGTCGCAGCCAGCAACCAGGCTCAGGCAGAGCAATAGGTGTGACAGGGTTCGCATACCACCTCCAAGACCATGCAGTGTACTTGAGGCGGCAGGAGATCCCAAACTCGAATCTGGATTTGGTTGCGTTTCGGTGGGGTACATCCTCACCGGTTAGTTTGGGACCGCTATGGCGGAATCAAAAAAGACGATGCGGATTCTGTTGGTGATCGGCGCAGTGGTGTTGGTGGGCCGCGGCTTTTGGTGGTTTTTGGTGGGGGGTGCTCCGGATGAGCCGGAGCCACGCATTTCCAATGCCATTCCACGCTCGGCCTCTCAGCGCCCCACATCACTCGACAAACCGACCCCACCCTCCCGGCAAGTGCGGCGACCTGTCGGGGCCGTGGATGCGTCCCCGCTTCGGGTGCCGGAACCGGTAGAAGGAAAAGATACGGGCGGGGACCCCATCGTCTATGGCTCCGATGCTTCGGGTATCTTGACGGCGCTCCAGTCCATTCGCCCGGACATCAAGCGTTGCTTCGACAAGAGCATCCGAGAAGATGGGATCACGGGCGGTCGCGTCTCTTTTGAGTTTCGCATCGAGGCGCAGCCGGACCATCCGGAGAACGCAGACGTCGCCATCATTTCCGGTGTTCAAGTGGAAGACACGACCATCGATAGCGAGATGCTGGAAGAATGTGTCATGCAGCACATTGATGGATTGTGGTTCGAGCCGCCGGAGGATGGCCCCATGGATGTGGTGATGCCCTTTGTTTTTGTGGACGATTGAGGCCACCCCGGAATGCGGTAGACTCGGATGGGCGGCGCAGGTGCGTGGCCCAAGGAGTGGAGCATGGGACGGTGGACAGCGATCGTGTTGTTGGTTTTGGGGTGTACCAAAGAAGATGAATCGGCGGGTACGGCAGCCACAACGGACACCGGATCTGCAGAGGATCGTTGGTGGGAATCCGATGAGGATGCGGGTGAGGACGAGGAATCGGACGAGGAATCGGACGAGGAATCGGACGACAAGCCGGACGATGGAGACTTTGGCGGCCTCACGGTCGATTTCAAAACCGTGGTCGATCTGGATGCAGGCACGGGTACCTTCGACTTCAAATACGACCTTGGCGAGGGTCTGTGCCAAATCAAAGGTGCGTTGGTGGATCTTGTCGATGCGGATGGGTGTCTGGACTGCACCATCGCCAAGTCCATGACCTTGGATTCTGTGACCGTCCTTGGGGATGACTGCGGAACATCTTCGGATTGGGAGGGGGAGGTGCAGACCTTTGGCCAAGGCAGCACCGAAGTCTATGAATACGAGGGGACCCAGTACTACACGCTCTATGAATTGGACCCAGAAGAAGGCGATGACTGGGAAGAGGTCGATGGCGGATACAGCACGACCGATGGCTCGAAGTGGACCTTCAACATGAAGTTGTGAGCCGCGCAGCAGGCACGTGAACCACGGCACCCGCGCGCACCGTACATTCAAGGCCGGTACATCGGCCCATCAGTCCCCGTGTTTACTTGGCGGAATATTCCGCGGTCAACAGACCCACATTCCAGCAAGATTCCTGTGACAGGATGGGAACATGTCCATATTCCACTTGGTATGTGGTGTACGGTGTGAAGAGTGGCAGCAACAAGGGTATTTTTTTATGGGCGATCAGCGCCAAAAACATCTGGGTCCACATTACGACCAGGATGCCGAGCAGTGCACGGTTGCGCCCAGCAAGCAATTCAATCAGGGGCGCGGCAACGCCGCACGAATGGAGCAAATCCGCGCGATGCAAGGCCCCACCATTGGCCCGTCGCCGCAGGCTGCTTCCTCAAATTCTCAGCAAAAGCCGAAGACCCCGGAGAATGAAAAGACAATTTTTGACCACTATGGGACCAGTTCGACCATCGCTGGTGCTCCCGATTTGCTTCAAAGCATGAAGGATATCAATGTGACGGCTGCGCCCAATGTCCCGAGCGGGGTACGGCACAACAAGTACGCCGATATGGGCTTCAACACCCCAACCAACAAGATGAATGGAAAATTCGCCCCGGGTTCGGCGGCGCCCAAGACGGGTAGTTCCGCGGGTCGAATCTTTGGTGCGGTCGACAATGTGACCACGGCAGTCGATCTTGCTCAGAATGTGGGTGGGGTGATGGACTCGAGCAAACACTTCAACGACCGCTTGGACAGTGGAGTGGCTGCATTTGGCAATGGGCTGTCTTATGCCCCCAACCCTGTTGCCAAAATGACCAGTACCGCGATGTCTTTACAGATGAATGCAGATCAGTGGCGCCGCGAGCACGGGATGTTGCCCGCCTCAGACGAGGTGGTCAACAGCATGAACAGCACCTACGATAGCGTAAACGGATTTTTTGGAGACAACGCTGTATCAAGCGTCCTCGGCCATACCGCTGCAGTTGGTGTGGGTGCAGCGGACTCTCTTTGGGAAGGAACCAAGAACTATGGAATTGCGGCCTATGATTTGGCTGGTGATGCCAAAGATCTTGCGGTCGATGCACATGGGGGTGCAGTGAACGCGCTTGCACCCTCGCATGTGCCAGGGGAGGCGGCGCGTACGATCACTGAGCAGCAGCGTACAGAGCAAATTCTCAAGGATCGGGGCAACCGAGGGAAGGTCACTTGGACGGATGCACCCGAGTGATTGGATCGGTGGTACGCGTACAGCGTCCACGGAAGGCGACCCAATAGGCCTCCGTGTTTACTTGGCGGAATATTCCGCGGTCAACA
>Ga0163108_10002199_pt1 | contig 14167 bp, 5 predicted proteins | sample Fk1155metaG_FD_109644 | JGI IMG/M metagenome (GOLD analysis project Ga0163108, IMG submission 109644) | Marine microbial communities from the Central Pacific Ocean - Fk160115 155m metaG | ecosystem: Environmental > Aquatic > Marine > Oceanic > Photic zone | place: The Central Pacific Ocean...
GCACGCGCGGACAGCCCCAAGGGCGGGGAAGGGGTGAACGTTGAAGGAAATTACGACGGACAAATCTCCACCCGGGGCGAAACGATCGAGTTGCTCGATGCGAGTTCAGCGGCGATTGACTCGCTGATAACACCGAGTGCGCCCTCGGCGCAGCAGGATTCACTGCGCATTACCGAACTGCACTACGCCCCCCAGGGCGGAAGACCATTCGAGTTTATTGAATTGACGAACATCGGTGACGTTCCGATCGATCTTGCCGGTGTGCACTTCAGCAACGGTGTGACTTTCAGCTTCACGGGCGGAGAACTGGCGCCCGGCTCCTATGGGATCCTGGTCACAGAACCGGCCAACTTCGCCGGCTTGAACGTGCTCGGCTCCTACGAAGGCTCGCTCAACAATGGAGGAGAGCAACTCGTCCTGCGCGACTCCGCCGGGGAGAACATCCTGTCCTTCGAATTTGGCGGCGACTGGCTCCCCCGGGCGCGGGGAGGCGGCTACAGTATCAATATTCTTGACGAAGACGGCGATTGGAGCACGTGGGATCTTCCGTCCAGCTGGGCGCTTAGTAGCGAACCCAACGGATCGCCGGGCGAGGCAAACCCAGAACCACCCGGCAATACCTACCGCTCGTGGAGCGCCCGGTTTTTCTCTCCGGCAGAACTGGCCGACCCCCTGGTCAGTGCCGCGGAGGCAGACGCCAGTGGTGATGGCGTTCCCAACCTTGTCAAGTATGCCCTCGGGATCGATCCCGCCATCCGAACCCGGGCGGGATTGCCTGCCGTCGGAACCGAGGGCGGCTTCCTCACCTTCAGTTTCCAGAAGCTCGGGAATACCACCGACCTCAGCCTGGTGGTCGAGATTTCGATCGACTTGATCTCGTGGAGCGCCCTCACTACCGAGGCCACCGTCATCGACAACGGCGACGGCACCGAGAACCTCACTCTTCGTTCAGACACGCCGCTCTCCAATGAGCCGCGGCAGTTCATCCGTCTGAAGGTCATTCAAAACTAAACTCTCCACCCTCTCACTGCATCCCATCCACACCGGCACTCCGATGAAAAACAGAACCCTGAGCATCATCGCCCTCGCACTTGTTGCGGCCCCCGTGGCCCTGGCCGACTACCCTGCGGTTGTCCTCGCCGATTCCCCTCTTGCATACTACCGATTTGAAGAGGTGCCGGGAGCCGGCACGATCGCAGATTCCAGCGGAAACGGACTCGATGCCGATTACAGTGCACCCATCGGCACAACCATTCTGGGTGAGCCCGGAGTGGTCGGCCTGGCCGCCCTCTTCAATGGGGACGGTGGCATCCTGACACCTCTGATGTTTGACCCTTCCGTGAGCGACTTCACCATTGAGATCGTCTTCAACCCGACTATCATCCCCGGCGACGCGGGCATTATCGTCTCTAACCAGAACGGCAACGGTATAGGCCGTAGCAACCTGTTCGTCCATAGTAGCGCGAACATCCGGTCGTATATTGGCGGAGGCGCCACAAATGCCGGACCGCTTTTCGAAGCGGAAGCCTGGTATCACATCATCCTCACGTATGACCACAGCGCGGTTGCAGGTGGCGTCGATCCGACGATCCGCTTCTACGTCGACGGTGTCGAGCAAAGTGGCAGCCAGAGAGTGACCGAGTCCGCCAGCGGTGGCTGGGTGCTCGGTTCGCACAAACTTCTCGACAGGCAGTTCTTCACTGGTTTGCTCGATGAGGTTGCCATCTACGACTTTCGACTCGACGATCCGGACGGTGATGGCGACACCGCCGACTCGCGCGTGACGCCTCACTACGATGCCTACCAGAAATCGAGCGTGATCAAACCGCCGATCCTTGCTTTGGCCGTCACCAGGAACGGTTCCGATCTCGTGTTTGAGTGGGAGAGCCGGGCCGGAATGATCTACAATCTCACGAGCAGCACCGACCTCGCTGCTGATCCCCTCACCTGGGAATTGGTGGAAGGGAATATCCCAGCGGATCCGCCGACCAACACCAAGGTCATTCTCCGACCGGGTGACCCGACACGTTTCTATCGTATCGAGGAGTTTCCCCCGCCTCCATTGACATTGTTCTCGGAGAACTTTGACGGCGGCCCGGAGCTTCCAGCGGGTTGGGAGACCGGGGCCAATACTCCCTCCGACACCGGGACGACCCGGTGGGAACCGGGGGATCCGACCGGCGGTTCCCTGACGGGCCCGCAAGGTGCCAACAGCGCCCCCAATTGTGTGGGGACAAATATCGCGACCGATTATGGCACCGATACCGACATCTGGCTGCGGTCACCGGGCACGATCGATCTCACCACCGCGAACGCTGCCACTCTCGTCTTCCAGCAGTTTCGTGATATCGAGGCCCTGTTCGATCTTGGCTTGATTCGCGTCCTCAAGGCCAGCGATGGCAGTCAACTCGGTCCAGACCTCCGCAATCCCACTGATGGCACCGGCGGGTGGGAGAAAATCACGGCAGACCTGCCCTCCGAAGCGCTGGGGGAAATCATCAAACTCGAATTCAGCTTCCAGGCCGACAATTTTGGGAACCAGGCCGGCTGGTACATCGACGATGTGACCGTAACGATTCCGGCTCCCTGAGCTTAGAAGGAGCTGCGATTGTGCCGCCGAGGCAGCAATCGTGGGTGCGATTGATTCGCCCGGCACAGGGAGATGCAATGAGCGCCTCTGAATCGGCTTGGAATCCGCTGCAGAGATTTATACCCATCGAACCATGAAAACAGGCCTTCCCCTTCTTGTTCTCTTCGCGCTATCAGTGGTTGATCTGGGCGCTGGGCCCGCGCCGCGTCCAAACATCCTTTACTTATACGTCGATGACATGGGATGGGGATCGATTGGTCCGAACGGCCAGGAGGGCCGCCGCCTAAACGGCGCCCCCCGGGTCCTGACTCCTCACATCGACCGGATGGCCGCGCGGGGAGTCAACTTCACGCGTGGATACGGATGTACGGTTTGCTCTCCGGCCCGCTCATCGCAGCAGTCGGGATTTCATCAGGGGCACACGTATGCGGATCGCAACAACACAAACAATGCGAAGAAGGCGATGCGTGCTGACGACGTCCTGATGGGCGACGTCCTTTCCGCGGCCGGATACGCCACTGGATACTGGGGGAAGTGGGGATATGGTGCCTCACAGAGCCAGAACAACCCAGCTATCCAGAACGTCCAGACTCTTCCCAGTTCGCACGGCTACCAGCACGTCCTCGCCGAACTCCATCACGTCCGGGCTCACACCTTCTTTCAGCCGACTCTCTGGTCATTCGGACCCGGCGATACGGATATGAACCTGGTTCCGAATTCGATGAGGGCCTATGCCAACAATTCGAGCTATTCCGAGTATCCCGCGTCGCAGAGCGATCGAACCTATCCGGCGACGGCCTACTGCGACGATTCCTATGCCTTTGCAGCGCTCGACTTCGTGCGCTCCCAGGCACTGTCCTATCATCAAACCGGTCGACCCTTTTTCGGTCTTCTTGCGGTCCAGGTTCCGCACTCACCCTACGACGATATCGCAGAACTGCCGAAATGGGACGGCGCCTACAGTGGGAATGCACTCTTCAGGGCCCTGACGCCGCAGGCAAAGCAATGGGCGGCGATGGTCACACGGGTCGATGCGCACTTCGGCAACATCCTCGCAGCACTCGAAGACCCGGACGGTGATGGTGACCGGTCCGACTCGGTGGCGGACAACACTCTCGTGATTTTTCAGTCCGACAACGGGGGCCCCCGAAACAACGCTCGATCCGAACTGGACACCAACGGTGGCCTGCGGGGAAACAAAGGCAGCATCTGGGAAGGAGGGATCCGGGTGCCTCTCGTGGTACGCTGGCCGGCCATGATTACGGCCAGTTCGACGCTGCGAGCCGGGACCAGCAGCGAACTCGTGGTCGATGTCACCGACTTTCTTCCCACATTCTGCGAACTTGCCGGCGTCGACGTCCCCGTGGGAATCGACGGGGTGTCGCTTGCACCGACTCTCACCGGGACGGGACACCAGCGGCAACGCGAATTCCTGATTCACGAGGCCGGTTCCAGCCATTCGATCATCCGGGGCAGGCACAAGCTCGTGGGCCCGGCCAATCTTCTTTATGACCTCAAGACTGACCCCGGCGAGTCGAACGATATTTCGGCAGATCACCCGGAACTCGTGGCGGAACTGGAAACCCTGATGCTGGGCGAGAGGGTCACCGAACCCCAGTGGTTCGCCAACACTTACCACCGGTGGACCGGGGCCGACGGAGGCGGCACGTCCGATCCCGGGAATTGGTCCGACTACATTTACGCCAACGGCGGTATGACCTACCAGACCGACAGCGGCGCACCCCGGATTTCGTGGAGTGCCACCATGGAGAACACCGGGCTCGCACCGGCCACCGCGCGTGCCGATGGGGATCTCGCGTTTCTGGGCCTCAGGATCAGCGGAGCCTCGGCGGCGGCGACGCAGACGCTCGATCTCAATTCGCAGACCCTCACCGGCCGCAACGAAGTTCGGCTTGCGGCCCATTCCGCCGTGCTCCTCGATGGCGGCATTATCGAATCGCTGCGCTGGATCGATGTGAGGGAGGACGCTACGCTCACCGGTGCGGGCACGGTTGATGCCGCCCTCTACAACCGGGGGATGATTGGCGTGACCCAATCCTCCGTCCCGACGCATCGAACGCTCAGAATCCAGGGCGATTACCATGCGTTCGCCGGTGCAATCCTCAACATCACCGTGGCCGGAGCAGGCACTCCGGGTGAGGACTTTGGGCAGCTCCTGGTGACTGGAGAGGCAACTCTGGCGGGTTCGTTGGCGGTCACGGTCGAGGCTGGAGCGGAACTCGCCCGTGATGAGACGTTCACGGTTCTGACTGCCGGAGGCCTCCATGGCACGTTCGCGAATGCCGACCGCGTCGTGGTCGGCAGTGATGGGACACGCTTTCAGATCGGCTACTCGGCCAACTCGGTGACCCTCACCGTCGATGGGACCACCTCTCGCGGCACTCCCTGCTCGTGGATTGAGTTTCACAACCTTGATGGAGCCGACCCCGAAGCTGTCGATCTCCTCGATCACGACGGCGATGGCATGCTGGCCTGGGAAGAATACCTGGCCGGAACCGACCCCCGTGATCCGCATTCGCTGCTCTCGGTGAAGGTGGAGTCCGCTGCAGGGGGCGCGGATGGCTTCACCCTTCGCTGGTCCAGCACGGCGGGAAGGATCTACCGGGTCCTGAGCAGCACGGACCTCCGCATTCTCACTCCCCACGCGGGTCCAATTGCCGCCACCCCGCCCGAAAATTTCATGCCGATCTCCGAGACCGGCATGCCCCGGCAGTTCTTCCTTGTTTCGGTAGAGATACCTTGACCGGGGGCAATTCCGAAGAACGCCTTGCAGATCCGCAGGCGGAGTCAGGGCTCCCTGACGGGCAGGTTGCAGCGCACACGGAAGAACCGGTGATCTGGCAGCGCTGACACTGTCCGGATCGTGCGATAAGTCACGAATTCTGTTCCCGTTCCGTCGTAGGGGTTGACCCTGCTCACCTCGACCATCGCGTCAGGTCCACTCGACCACGTGCCAAGCGCTTCGCTCATTTCGACGACACTGCGCAAGCCGCCCGCATTTCCGAGCCGGCGGCGGAAGGTGATTGAGAAATGCTGATCGCCACGATCCTCCAGGAGGGCTGTCGTGAAATGCGGTTGACTGCCTCGTTCCCCGGAGTGCGCGCCCAGTGCGTATTCGATCATCTCGACAGATGAGTCACCGTCCGTGTCATCGAGAGGGCCGGGGGAATAGTCCCCACCGAACATTTCATCTTCCCAGAAATCGCTTAAGCTGTCGCCATCGGCATCTTCGAGCTCTGCAATCGAGAGGAGGAGAGCCTTGAGTTGAGTCCTGTTGACCTCGAGTGCAAGATTGTAGGTGGTCAGGTTGAATGCCGCGATCGGACGTTCGTTGGCAGGGTTCAGGATGATCACGTCTCGAAACACGGGGCTCCAGGATTCGCGGACATTCGATTCAACCGTGTCCTGTAACCATGGGAGGTCGTTGTCGGCTGAGACCAGGTTGTTGGCGCTTGTGTCGCTGAGGTTCCAATTGATGCCAAGGATTTCTATCTTGTAATCGGGAGTCGCTTCGGCGGCCAACTCGGTGGCGATCTGTTGCAGGAAACCAAACTGGCTCCGGCAGTATCCTCATGTTGCTGATCCGAAGTAATAGGCCGACACCTGATGACGGTAATCACGTGGAGACACTGAATTGCCGAAACGGGGCGAGCTTGGGTTCTGATCCACAAGCGAGAAATCCGGAATCGGTTCGGCGGGAAGCACGGAGGCCGTGACCCATAGTCCCAACACGATGGAAAAGGAGGAGAAGAACGAACTCTGTATCATGGCAGGGGATGAATGCTGCAGTGAGAGGAAAGGGCGGTCTGGTGAAGAATCCCGGGCGATCAGAGGGTGCCCGGTGGTGCGCGAAGGGCGCGTTTCTATTGCCGTAAGAATAGAAGCCAGCCCCTTCTCGCCAAGGTTTTATTAGTCGCCTTGGGTCGTGCCGGGCTTCACCTCCTTGAAAGTCGATTGATCCGGGTTAGGGCGCGGCTGCTTCCACCTTCACATTGTCGATGGCGAGTCCACTGAAGGCATCCGCGCTGCTGTCGCTCACGAAGGTGAACTCAATGTGAAGATTCTCACCAATGGCCTCGGCCGGGACCTGGACACTGATGCTGGTGTAGTCGGTATCGAAGGCTGTCATGTCCAGGGCTACGGACACCCCGAGCTGCACCTGGTCAGCCGCCCGCAGGAAGCGCACCTCGGCGGTGTCGGCGAATCCATCCGCATCCCGGAAGGCCTCAAAGCTCAGGATCGCTCCGGGCACGCCGGTCAGATCAATGGCAGGCGAGCGGAGGGAGATGTCGGAGTCGGTTCCGTAATCGCCCAGGTTGGTGCACCAGGCGGTGGCGGAATCTCCGGCTCCGGTGATCGGGCCGGTGGAGCCATTAGGTGTCCCGAATTCCCACTGAGTATTGCCGTTATCATCGTTGACCACCGTGGTCCAGTCCCCCACGCCCGACTCGAGATCGTCAAAGAAAAGCGGGGGAGCGTTTTCTTCCCGAATGGCGACGAATCCCTGGCCGGGGAAGGGGAGGGCGATGTCCAGGGTGTTGGTGCCTGAGAGATCGGCAGGAATATCCTGTGACCCGTCCAGGCCGGCCCAGTCCCCGACTGGTGACGAGAGGTCGGGGTTGACGAGAACGTCATAGACCTTTCCCGGGGTGCTGGGCCAGGTGAGGCGGAGCAAGGCGGGATCGAGCGGAGAACGGGCTACCTCGAGTTGAAGTCTGTCAGAGGCGACAGCCCCGAAGTATTCGATCTCATTGATCTGGTGATTATTATCGCCCGTTGCGGTTACCTCGTACTTGATGAACCGGTAGGGTGGAGCGGGCCGGGGCAGGGTAAAGAGGACGACCTCCAGTCGTTGGGGCCAGAGCGAAACCGGATCGTCCTGCTCGAAGATGGGATTGAAAGTGACGCCATCATTCGATCCGTAAATGCCCCAGGTGAGCGGATCCCGGCCAGGCACATCGTTGCCGGAGGTCACGGTGAAGGAATTAATGGCAACGGGTTCGGCAAATTCGACTGTGAGCCACTGGGGAGGGCCGTTGCAGCACCACTTGGTCTGTCCAGCGCCTACCTGATTGTCGAAGAGGTCAAAGGCCCCCTCGCTGCCGCCATGGTTGCCGAAGTATTCTTCGCTGCTGGCGGTGACATGGACCCAGTTCCAGGAGAGGGTCTCCCAGTTGCCGGAGCCGGGGTTGGGTCCCTCGACTCCGTCATCTTCCGGATCAGTCAGGTCGCCACCGAGGAGGGCACCGGTCCCGGTTCCCAGGCTGACGATGGACGCTACCTCGGGCCGGTCATTGTTGTCGGTCGGGTCGGACAGGTTGTTGATTTCGAACCCATCGTCAAATCCGTCCCCATCGCTGTCGGCATCGAGCGGATCGGTTCCGGTGTCACTGGCGCTGACAAGGGTTCCGGTGTTGGTTTCCACCCCGTCGCTCAGGCCGTCACCATCGCTGTCGGCATTGCGGGGATCGGTTCCGGTGTCACTGGCGTTGACAAAGGCGCCGGTGTTGGTTTCGGCCCCGTCAGCAATCCCGTCACCGTCGGTGTCGGCATTGGCGGGATTGGTGCCTGCAGTGAATTCCTCAAGGTCGGTGAGTCCGTCGCCGTCAAAGTCTCCTGTGTCGGACAACTGGGTCAGGTCGTTGATGGCGGCCCAGGAGGTTTCCCAGACGTCCGGGAGGCCGTCGCCGTCACTGTCCGTCGCCTCCGCTCCGATGGGATAGACCGGGGGGCTGCCGTTGGCGGTGTCACCGAGGGCCACGATCCCGGCGATGCCGGGGCCACTGATGCCGACTTCGGTCCAGTCGCCACCGGCCTGCTCCCCGAAGACATTGTCGAAGGGGAAGATGCCGGGGATGTTGATGGTGAAGGGATGCTCCTGGTTCGCCGGGCAGCAGTTGTGCTGTGAGATGACATCACCGTCCGCAGTGTTCATGATGAAGTAGTTGGTGTCATCGGCTCCGAGGTGGATCTTGTAGGTCCCCGGATTGAAGGCCGACATGTCGAGGTAGCCGTTGTAGCGCACCGTGAAGTTGTCCCCGCCAGCGTCGAGCCAGGGGCGGTTGTGGACTGAGATGGTTCCCCCACCATTGCCATGGGCGGTCAGGGGCTCGATGGCATCGAGGGAAGCAGTGGGGGCCGGAACTCCCGAGGTGTGCACGTTGTAGTTGTTCAGGGCATTGTTGTTGAAGATGATGCCGCCGCCGTAGTGATTCTCCTGATAGTCCACCCCGCTCTGGGTGAAGTCCGGTCCGTAGGAACCGGGAGCCAGTTCATTGATGGGAACGAAGGAGGGTTGCACGATCGGGACGGACGGAGTGCTGGCGGCATCGTTCGGATCGGTGTTCTTGCTGACCTCGAACCAGTCGTTGGCGCCATCGCCATCACTGTCGATCTCGAGGGGACTGGTGCCGGTGTTGTTGGCATCGACAAAAATGCCGGTGTCGGTCTCCGCTCCGTCGAGCAGGCCGTCGCCGTCGCTGTCCGGATTCAGCGGGTCGGCTCCGGCGGTGATCTCGCCACCGTCATCCAGTCCGTCATCATCGCTGTCGGGATCATTGGGGTCGGTGCAGTTATTATATTCCTCCAGATTGTCAACGCCGTCCATGTCCAGGTCTGCCATGGCATCGTCAGTGACCGGGTCGAGGCCGTTCCGGTCCTCGTAGGAATCCGGCATGCCATCGCCGTCGCTGTCCGGTAGAGCGGTTCCTTCCACCACGATGTTATCGAAGTTCGCGCCTTCCCCGCCTTCGAAGGCATCGGTGCCGAATTGGAAGCGGATGATGACCTTCTCCTCGTTGAAGACAGAGAGATCAAAGACGGCGGCGAGGTTCGTCACCACGACGGACGGATCTGCCGGTGAGGACCAGGCGATCGCTCCGAGTTCCGGAGACGAGGCTACATGCTGGACAAGGGCATCCGCGTCATACTGGAAGGCGGACCCGACCGCCGGCGTGAGGAGTCCCGCCGGTGGCGACACCTGGGATTCGGTCGTCGCGACTAGATTGAATCCGTCGAAGTCCTTTTCGATCGCCCCACTGAAGTCGAACCGCATTTCAACATCGGTGAACGCGCGCAGGTCCAGCGTCAGTTCGTAGTAGGAGTAGGATGGCAGGGGAGTTGCCGCCGAAGCGAGAGCGCCGTAGGGAACGGAGTGCCCCATCACGAGAGTCCCGTTGTTGAGGGAGGCCAGGCTGTCGTTGATGCTGAAGGATCCGCCCACCGACTCATTCGAGCCGAGCCCGTTTTCAAAGTCCTGACTGAAAACGGTTTCCGCTCCAGCGGAATTGAGAAGAAGTCCGCCACCAATGGCGGTGAAGAGGACAGCAGGGGCGAAGTTGCGGAATGATGCTGCGTATTTTTTCATGGCGAATGTCCCGTCGATAAAGCGGGTTCCTAACCGGACAAGGGAAACTGTTTTTAGCTTTCGTCAAGAGGGGAATTATTGCATCAGTTCATCTTCAGGAATTTGGGGATGACGTCATCTTCCTGAACCCTTCCGGATAGTTATCGAAAGGAAATTGGTTTTTCGACAAGGAGGGGACCGGCAGGCTGGAGTGAGCGGAGTCCGGCCAGTCGATTGCAGGGATGACTCCTCGAAGTTTACCGTCGGCGGATTCGGGGGGCGGGCATGGCCTTTATGAATCCCTCGATGACCGAGGAAATCTCGGCCTGGCTCAGGTTGCCATCGGCATCCTTGTCGCCGTCGGCGGACCATTTCCTGGCGGCGGACTGAACCTCCGCAGCGGTAATTTTCCGATCGCCATCGGAGTCGGTTGCGTAGCTGAAGGCCCGGGCAATGATAAAGCTTGTGCTGATAGATCCGCCGGGACGATCAGTTGGGCGTCGTTGGCCTCCTGGATCCGCTTGGCCGCCGGGTTGCCTCCGTCGCCCGACGGGTTGTTCGCCGAGCAGTTTGGTGAAGCCTTGATTAAGGTGACCTCGACTGGTGGCTGGTTCCTTGCCGCGCCACTCGGCGTGCAACTCCACCCAAGCCGATTCGAAGTTGCTCCTGGCCAAGCCAGATTCGGACTTGGCGTGAGTGAGAAATTTCTCCGCGACGCGCCTGGCCAGGGCGGATGCATCAACGGCAGGTCGGGCAATTTCGCCGGAACCAGCCGGCCGACGACCACCAGCGCCACCGGGACGACCGCCGCGACTGCGCATGAGACGCGCGGTTGCTTCAGGCGTGTCACCGTATAATTGCTGCGCCTTGGTCAATTCGATTTTCAACTTCGCAATGCGATCCTTGCTTTCCGGCCTGGCAGCAAGGTCGTTCAACTCATGCGGATCGCTTTTCAAGTCGTACAACGCAGCACGATCCTCCTTCGGCCGGTAAAACAGTTTCCACCGGTCATCACGGATAGTGCGCTGGTCATCCATGTATGCGGTAAAGAGGTGATCGCGCACCTTGGCCTGTTTGCCGCGAATGATCTGGGCCAGGCTCTTGCCCTCAACCCCATCGGGGATTGACAGCCCGGTCAGGCTGCAGAGTGTCGGGTAAATGTCATACAGGTAAACGAGTGCGTCCGACGAGCCTTTCGGGATGCCGGTGCCGCTCGCGAAAATCTGCACGCGCGAGGTGTGTTCGTAGGCGTTGTGTTTGCCGGACTGCCCGTGGCTGTTCATCGCCATGCCGTGATCAGTGGCGAACAGCACGATCGTGTTGTCCGCCTGGCCGGTGTTCTTCAGGGTGTCAAGGACGCGGCCGATGTGGTGGTCGAGGTGCGAAATCAGGCCGTAGTAGGTGGCGTACTGCTGCTGGGCACGAGCAACCGGCGAAATGGCTCCGCCGGGTCGCCCGCGATTCCCTCCGCCGCGGCGACCACTGCCCTGGCGCGGGTCAGCCAACTCCGGTCGGAGTGCGGAGTGGTTCGGCGGGAGCGTGATTTCTCTTGGGTCATACATTGTCGCCCATTTCCCAGGAGGCGTCACCGGCGAGTGCGGTGCGGTGAACGGAATGTAACAGAAAAATGGCTGCTCCTTTTCTGACTGACTTTCGATGAATTCAATCGCCGCATTGGCAAACAGGTCGGTGGAAAAGGTTTCGCCGGCGTCGTACGGCACCGTCAGGTCATCGACCTTGCGATTGACCGGCACATTGGTGTGTGTCCGGGCCGCGCCGCCAAAGAAAACTGCTTCGGCCTCATCAAAACATTTTTTAAATGACGATTCGCCGTTGTGCCACTTGCCGGTGGCGAACGTCCGGTAGCCGGCATTCTGGAACACCTGCGGCATCAGCACCCCGGAGTCGAGTTGGAGCGGGGCACGGAACAGCGGCTTGCCACTCATGATCATCGCCCGACTCGGCAGACAGGTGGCAAAGGTCATCGAACCCTGGATGTAGGCCTGGTTGAACACGAAGCCACTGTTGATAATGCGATCCATGTTCGGCGTCCGGATGTTCGGGTTGCCCAGTCCACTGAAGGCGTCCGGTCGTTGGTCGTCGGTGAAGATGAACAACACGTTCGGGCGCTTGGCCGCCAGGGCCACGCCTGACCAGGCAATCGCGCCGATCAGCGCAACGAGTAGAATCAGGGTTCGTTTTGTCATGACAGGTGATCTTAATAACCGCCAGGATTTGGAAAGGTTGCAGAAAAATGCCCTTGGCACTTGATGAGAGGAAATTGTTTTTTAGTCGAGGCGCCGGAACGGGCGGCAGGCTGCCGGGAGTGGGGCCAAGTGGTTGAGGCCAGGAGGCAGGATGCTTCGAGGAGCAGGGTGGAGAGGAACGGCGGTTTCACCAAAGTCTCATGGTTGCCGTGTCGCTCAGGCCCAAAGCTGTCCCTTCGGATGAAGCGGTGATGGTCATGGGTTGGACGGAGGGCGGGGGAGGGGGGTTACCGCGATCTCGTCGAGGCGACCTTCCCAGTTGGAGTCATTGTCGTTTCTGCCGCCGAAGAAGAACTGGTCGGACGGCGGCGCGGTGTCGGCGGGAACCTTGGTGTCGATTTCCGGTTGGGTGGCGCCATTGAGATAGACACGGACTGAGGATCCGTCGCGGACGAGATGGGCGTGGTTCCAGGTCCAGCGCGCGATGGGAGTGCGACCGGCGAGGGGTTTGGTGCCATCGTCGCCGTGGAGGAACACAAGGCGGCCGGGATCCCCTCCGGTGCCGCTGAGGCCGAGGTGGTCGCCGTTGATGTCGGGACCATGGTCGTGACCGCGGGAGAACATCCATCCGGTGATGGGGCGGGCGTCGACCGGCATGCCGTTCCAGAACCAGAGGGAGACCGAGTATCGGTCGCCGAGACCGGGGATGCGGGACCGGAGGCGGCCGCCGGCAAAGTGCGCGGCACGATTCTGCTCGCCATCGGTGCAGAACAACTCCGAGCGCGGACCGGGGAGGAAGAAAACCACGCCGGGTTCGTAGATGCCGTCGTGTCCGCCGGGTGAAGAGTCGCGGGCAGCGGGACCGGCGAAGTCGTCGAGCCGCCAGTATGCCGCGGGATTGGTGGCCAATATCCTGCGAGCTTCCGTTCCCCGGCTCTGTTGAAACACGCGGCGGGGTTTGCCACTGGTCCTTTCGAGGAGCTGCAGGGCGGTTTCACAAATCTTTGGCTCGGCGCTGATTTCGAGCCCGGCGGAGCGAGCCGGCCAGGTGTTGTATCCGCCGAGGACGTGTTGCTCGGGAGGTGGGATGTATCCGTCGCCGCCGTTTGCCAGGTCAAGCACCATCGTCTTCTCGAGCGGACTCTGGAGCTTGAGTTTCAGCCCGGTGAGGGCATAGGTTTCGGTCGGGGTGGTTGCGACACCGATGTCGCCGATGCGGATCGCCTGGACGACGACCTTGGTTGATTGGCGTTCGTGGAGAATGATCTGCTCCCGGGCGTAGACCTCGGTCCGGTTGGCGGGAAGCCTGCCGTCCATTTCCGACATGAGGCGCCGGGCCCAATCGAGGCGTTCGGCATCGGGCACGCGGAACCGCAGAGGCAGACGGGTTTCAGCCATGGCGAGGTCGAGGTCGTCGCGGTACTCAATACCGTCGTAGGCGGTGATGGCGAGATTCAGGAGTCCTGCGGTGTAGTGCTCGATGGACGTGTCATCCCCGCGCTCTGCCGGCGACTTGGCGTAGTCGCGCCGCCAGATGTCTCCGCTGCAGCCGTGGCTGAGCAGACCGACGAAAGGGGGATGATCGCCCGGTTTTTGCACCCGTGATTTCAAACCCTTGCAGAACAGCCCGAAGTAGTCGGCGCTGACAGGAGCGGCGGAAAAGTAGTGCATCGAGAAGTTTGCGAGGATCGCGAGCGGGCGACCGTCACGGGACTGGATCGCGATCATGGACAGGGCGGGATCTTCCGGACCGGAGGGGCCGGTGACGTTATCCCAGTTTTGGGCGGCGTGCATGTTGGCGCGGACCGTCTTGTTGCCAAAAGGGTCGGTATCGATACGGTCGGGGCGACGGATCCAGCGTCGGACGGCGGTGAACTCCGAAGCATCGGTCACCGCCCAGCCGCCCCGTGCTGGTTCCAGTCTGGCATCGGCGGCGACGATGGCATCCGCGAGCCTCTCCGTGAGGTAGGGAACATAGTCGGAATCGGCATCGGTACCGAGCGC
>Ga0163108_10002200_pt1 | contig 14166 bp, 12 predicted proteins | sample Fk1155metaG_FD_109644 | JGI IMG/M metagenome (GOLD analysis project Ga0163108, IMG submission 109644) | Marine microbial communities from the Central Pacific Ocean - Fk160115 155m metaG | ecosystem: Environmental > Aquatic > Marine > Oceanic > Photic zone | place: The Central Pacific Ocean...
CGGTGCTTGTCGTCAATTCAAGGAACGCCTACTCTCCGCTGCCCGTTAACAGGGCGTTTCCTTGTTTAACCCATAAGAACCATGAGCCTACTTGTCTTTGGATCCACTGCGCTGGACTCGATCGCCACGCCGAAAAAAAAGAATTCGCGTCTGCTTGGCGGTTCTGGCAGCCACGCCGCTGTGGCGGCGAGCTTCTTCGCCGCGCCTAAGCTGATCGGCGTGGTTGGCACCGATTTTCCGCGCAAATATATATCACTGCTTGAGCGCCACAAGGTGAACCTCAAGGGATTAAAAGTGCGCGACGGCAAGACGTTCCACTGGGCCGGCGAGTATGAGGTGAACATGAATAACAGACGCACTCTCAGTACGGAACTGGGCGTGGTGGAGGGCTACTCACCGGTGTTGCCGGCCGCTCATCGCAGGGCGAAATATGTGTTGCTTGCCAACAATCCGCCAGGCGCGCAGGAGGCGATCATAGAGCAACTCGACAAGCCCAAGTTCATCGTTGCCGACACAATGGACCTCTGGATGAATGTCGCGATGAACGACTTGAGCAGCTTACTCAAGCGCGTGGACATGCTCGTGCTCAATGACAGCGAGGCGCAGCAGTTGACCGGCGACGACAATGTAATCTCCTCCCTGCCCAAGCTGCACAAGCTCGGTCCAAAATATGTGATAGTGAAAAAGGGCGAACACGGCTCGATCCTCTCGTCTCGTCGCGGCTTGTTCGTGGCGCCGGCGTTCCCTTTGGCCAAGGTAGAGGATCCCACCGGCGCGGGTGACTCGTTCGTCGGCGCGATGGTTGGTTACCTCGCCAAGACCGGTGGCTCGATAGATACCAACATCCGGAAGGCGATCCTTTACGGGAGCGTGGTCGCATCGTTCTGCTGCGAGGGCTTCGGTCTTAATCGCATCACCAAGACCACGCGCGCGGAAATCAACCAGCGTCTTCGTGCGCTGGAAAAAATCACACGCATCTAAAGCTCGTCCAGTGCCTCAAGCACCTCGGCGGCGTGCGCGGCAACTTTCACTTTGTGCCAGATTTTTCGGATCACTCCGTCGGCATCGATGAGGAATGTCATCCGTTTGATCCCGAGAAAGGTTCGCCCCATGAACGACTTGTTGCCCCAGATGCCGTACGCTTTGCAGATCGACTTGTCCTCATCCGAAACAAGCGTGAATGGCAACTCGAACTTTTCGACGAACTTATCGTGCCGGGCTACCGAGTCGGCACTGAGGCCCAGCACCACCGCGCCCTTGATCGCGATCTTGTTGTGCGCATCGCGGAAGCCGCACGCCTCCTTGTTGCAGCCTGGCGTGTTGTCCTTCGGGTAAAAATAAAGCACGACAGCTTGGCCGCGAAACTGGCTCAACGACACTTCGCTGCCGCCGTTGACCGGCGCTGTAAAGCCCGGCGCTGTGTCACCCTCCTTGAGTTTCATCTCCTTCATGGCGACGGCAGCATCGGGCAGCGCTTGACCAAGGTCAATTCTGCACCGAAAAACCTTGCGAGGCGTCGCTCTTTTCCTTAGCCACGGTCTGTGGCGGAGAACGCGAAACAGACCAATTCGGCAGAACTGCACGAGAGCGGCGTCAAGCTGTGGTTGAGTGGACAGCGTAAAGAGGCCATCGCTGTTTACCGACAGGCGCTTGGTCTTGAGTCGGACGCCATCTCGCTGCAACTCCGCGATACACTGCCCAACTCATACAGTGATCCCGATGCCACACCGGACGCCCCGATCAATCTGCAACAGCAGAACGCCTTCGCCGCCTACCGCAACACTGCACGCCTGACCACCGATGACGCTCGCGCCTGGTTCAACATCGGTTTGACCCACGAGAAGGAGGGTCGCACCGCCGATGCAGCGCAGGCATTCAACGAGTCATTTAAAAGCTACCATCGGGCGCACGCCGCCAGAACGCTTCAGGCCGGTGGTGAGGAGGCGGTCGAGGTGTGTCGGCGTATGACAGAAATTGATCCCCATGATGCCAAGGCGTGGATCAACCTCGGCGCAGCGCTTGGCCAAACGGAGCAACCGGACGAGGAGATTGAGGCTTATCGCAAAGCCATCCAGCTTGCGCCCAAGTATGCCGAGGCCTGGTACAATCTTGGCGTGGCACAGGCCCGGCGCGAGGAAGATGCGGAGGCCATTCACGCCTACAAACAGTCGTTGTTGCTATCGCCGAAATTCGCCAAGGCGTGGTTCAACCTCGGCGTTTTGCAGGGTAAGCTTGGCAATCCGCATGAGAAAATTCGTTCCTACCGCAAAGCCATCGAGGCCGATCACAATTTTGGCGAGGGATGGCACAACCTAGGCGTGATACTCAATGCGGTCGGTAAAACCGAGGAGGGCGACGCGGCGTTCGCGCGAGCGCGCAAGTTGCTCAATCCGAAGCTTCGCATCGCCGAGACGATCGAGTTCAAGTCCGCCACCATGCCGGACGGCTCACCAGACCGGCCAACCTCAGCCCATTCAGCGTGAGCAGCGGCTCAACACGCTGGACCGCCCGTAGTCGGGCCGCGATCAGTTCCGCGCAGCCGCCTGTTGCCACGACCGGCAGCCGGCCAGCACCCAGCTCGCGCTTGAGTTGCCGCAGCAGCTCGGCGATCAATCCTCGGTAGCCGTGCACTGCTCCGCTGAGCATGGCACTACAGGTATCTTTGCCGACCACAGATTCCGGCTCGGCGATTTTGATGCGTGGCAGCAGCGCGGTTTTTTCGTGCAAATAATCGGTCATAGCCGAGAGGCCCGGCGCAATAATCCCACCGGTGTAATTGGCCGCCGCATCGACAACATCGAACGTTACAGCTGTTCCGAAATCGACCACTACCACCGGCGCGCCGAACTGCGCGTGTGCTGCGATGGCGTTGGCCAGCCGGTCCGCGCCGATCGTCGCCGGCTTGGGATAGTCGATGGCAATGCCGGTGACTGTCCGAGGCGTGAGTTGCCACGCTGCGCATTGCCAGCACGCGCGCAGCAGCCGCTTGAGCGGCGCGTTGAGCCTCGGCACTACACTGCAAAAGACCGCGCCAGCCAGTCGATCGGCCTTAGCTAGGCACAGTAGCTTGGCCAGCGGCCGCTCCGCTTGGCCAAGCGAGAGCGACTCGCTGTCAAATTGGGCGTGGGCCACGATGCGTTCGCTGTTGGCCACGGCGGCGTGCGTGTGCGTGTTGCCAATATCGATGAGCAGAACCATGGCGACATGAGCTACCACGCCTCCACCCAAGTTTGAAGTTATAAGTGCACAGCTTGGTTTGCTTGAAAATTGAAAATTGAAACTTAAAACTCCCCTTCCCTGCGTCATGCCGATCAACGATCGCATTCGAGACAAGCTGAGCCAGCTCCCGCACAAGCCGGGGGTGTACCTCATGCGTGACCGGTTCGGCACGGTGATTTACGTCGGCAAGGCACGGGCGCTACGCAAACGGGTCAGCCAGTATTTCCACCCGTCGCGCCGCCAAGGCTGGGATCTTAAGCTGGCTGCGTTGATCGAGGCGATCGAGGACTTCGACGTGCATGTTGTCAATAGCGAGCCGGAGGCATTGCTGCTAGAGGGCAAGCTGATCAAGGAGTTCAAGCCGCGCTACAATGTCAGCTTTCGCGATGACAAGAATTTCCTGCTCATCAAGGTCAACCTCAACGACCCGATTCCGCGCTTCACCTTCACGCGGTTGCGCCAGCAGGACGGTGCGAAGTATTTTGGGCCATTCGTTAGCAGCGGTGCATGCCGGCGTACGATTACGATGCTGCGCAAAAAATTCAACCTGCGAGGCTGCCGCCCGCTCCAGCCGGCGGAGCGCGACTACAAACATTGTCTCTACGGCCATTTACAGCATTGCTCCGCGCCGTGCGTTGGCAAGGTGACGCACGACGGTTACCGGCAACAGGTTGCCGAGGCGTGCGATTACCTCGAGGGCCAGACCGGCGAGTGGGAAAAGGAGCTGGAGGTTGGGATGCTAAAGGCTGCCGAGGCGCGTGACTACGAACAAGCTGCTCGCTATCGCGACATGATTCGCGACCTGCGAGAGACCACCCGCAAGTCGCGCAAGTTTACCCGCATGCCGGTGAGACTGCCCGGCGCGATCGATCCTGGGCGCGACCTCGCCGCGCTTGGTCAGGCGCTTGGCCTCGCCGCGCCGCCCGCGCGCATCGAGGGATTCGACATCTCGAACATCAGCGGCACTTTCATGGTGGCGTCGATGGTCAGTTTTCAGGATGGTAAACCGGATCGGGCGCAGTATCGGCGGTTTCGCATGAAGAGCGTCGTGGCGCAGGACGACTTCGCCTGTATGGCCGAGACTGTGCGGCGGCGTTACAGCCGGCTCCAGCGAGAGTCTCGCCCGATGCCAGACCTGATTTTGATCGATGGTGGCAAGGGGCAGCTCGGCATGGCGTGCCGTGAGTTGGCCAAGCTGGGCCTCGAGCACGTGCCAGTGATCGGCTTGGCCAAGGAGTTTGAGGAAATTTATCGGCCCGGCGAAAGCGTCCCTATGCGGCTGGGCCTCGACAGCGGCTCCCTGAAGCTGCTGCAACGTGTGCGCGACGAGTCGCACCGGTTCGCTAATACGTACAACGCGGAGCTGCGGTTGAAGAAAATCTCCGAGAGCATTCTCGACGAGTTGCCCGGTATCGGTGGCAGCCGGAAGGCCGAGTTGCTCAAAAGATTCGGCTCTGTGCAGCAATTGCGAAAAGCCAGTCTCGAGGAGATTCAGCAGGTGCCTGGTTTTGGCAAAAAATCAGCCAAAGCGCTGAAGAATTTTTTGAGGATGCGACCGAAAAGCTCCAAGTCGCCTTAATCTTTAGGCTTGCCGGTGGTGGTTTGGAATTTTGGGACGGACTCGGCGATGAATCTGGCCATCTTGTCGAAGGTCGCCACCTCATCACCCGGTTTGCAAATTGCGAAATAGGTTACGTAAGCCCAGCGCTGCAGCACGCCGTCGCTGAGCAGGCTCTTGGTCATCATCCACATCCGGTCGAGATGGTGTGTCGCCAGTTTGCTGTCAGCGACAAACCAATAAATATAAACGCCTCTCAACGGTACCTCGTGCCCGTTGCGGTCACGGGCCGTTTTTGATGTTGTCAACTTCATGACCGGCAGGTCGTACGCGTGCGGTTGCTGGATCGGGATGGAAACCTGTTCGCTCAGGTCGATCGTGAAACCCTGCGCGGGTAAGCAATACTCCGGTTTGTGAATCGAGGTGCGATCCCGCCCCATGAGAACCACGCTGCTATCGATCCAGGTTTTGTCGGGAAACGTGTAGCGACGACGTCCGTATGTCGTGTCCGGCGGCAACCAGTTAAGCTCCAGCTTGGTCACCGGTGTAGGTCTGGAGGTGCAGTCAAACACCTGCTCCGGCAACGCCACACCGTTGGTGCGAACAAGTTGGCTATCCTCGTTGTGCAATTCCATCGCAGCGAGGCGCAGTCCCGGTTTGCCAAGCGCTTGGCCAACGGAGCTGAGGTGCGCTAAAAACAGCGCCGACGTGCCGACTAACAGCAAGAACACCCCAAGGATGAGCTTGGCCTGTCTACTCACCGCCCACCTCCGATGCTCGCACGGGTCGGCCGTCCTCCTTGATCAATCTGCCAAGGAACAGCACCCCGACAAACGCTGGAACATATGGCAGGAGACTCAGGATGCCATTACTGTGTACAAAGTTCCCGGCGGCCTGACCGGCTCCCGGCTGGGCCGCCTCGGCTACCTCGGCGGCCAGGATGATCAGCGCTAGTCGAAACACATTTCCAGCCACCGCCAGCGGAAACGCTGCCGCGATGATCAACGCTCTTTTCCACGACGCTCGAAAGGCGCCGAAGCCGTAAATCGAAAAAAATGCCAGCGTCACAGTAAGGCTGCGAATGCCGCTGCATGCGGCGGCGACTTCGTATGCATAGCGGCGTTGTGCATCAAAAATCTGCACGCCTTCCTGGATGATGTTGACGCCGAGCAGCGTGCCGCAAATCCATCCAGTGATGTCTGACACCAAGTGCCGTAGCGGTACAGTGATAAAGTCGGCCATCGTCCCGAGAGGCACGGCGAACGCAAACAGGAAACAGGGAAAGAAACTCGCCCGCAACCACGCCGGCCCCCACACCAGCCCGGTCAGAGCGTACAAGCCAAAGTAAAAGCCGACGATAGAGATGCGCGTTTGCTGGATGACGTAGCCGACTAGGTGCATGATCAACGCGAACACCACCAGACCCATTCCCGGCCACCAGTTGCGCTTGGATACGGTGAGCAGTTCGTCGCGTTTCCAGTAGTAGAGGCCGATCACGATCAGCGGAATGATGTAGCCCAGCTCGTCGTCCTTCGAGTTCCCGTACGCGTAGTTCATCCAACCGAAAAGCGAGGGGGTATCGACGTAACCGAAGGTGGAATTGCCGAGCAGGTGAAAGAAAACCAACCACGTTCCGAACAACGCCAAGAACAGTGGCGCGTCCGGCATCGCCCGCCAAAAACGCGACTTCTCAACTCCAGTGGAGGGGCCGCTAGTCTTGGCGTTGGTTCCAGGCTCACTCATGTCGCGCCGCCCAGCGTAAACGGGCGAGCTCTAAACGGCGATGAAAACCGGTTCACCTCCAGGCACTCCGGAGCAGCCCTATAAAATTACCACTCATGATTTTGTCGATATCGTCCGCGGAATAGCCGCGTTGACCAAGCATGCCGGGCAACTCCTGCAGATCGGCGATCGTGTCGAGATCTCCCGGCGACTGTTCGAGCCCAAAGCCTCCGTCGAGATCTGTGCCGATGCCGGCGTGGTCTGCATTGCCGGCAAGTTGGCAGACATAATCGATCTGATCGATCACGTGCGACATTGCCACGCCGGATGATTCCGGAGTCGTCACGCCGCGTTCCCAGCCGGGGATCAGCATCCACGCATCAAGCGCCGTGCCAATGACGCCGTCGCGCTCGATCACTCGCTTGAGTTGTTCGTCACTGAGCTGCCGGTCGTGCGGGACGAGCGCGCGGCAGTTGCAGTGACTTGCCCAAACCGTGCCACCGAAAATGTCCATCGACTCATCCATCGACTTGTCGCTCAGGTGCGTTACGTCGAGGATGATGCCTAGGCGCTCCATTTCACGGAGCAAAGCAGGCCCCTCGGAGCCAAGGCTGCCACTCTCATCCGTACCCGGTGCGTAGGTACCCGGGCCGTAATGAGCTGGGCCAATCGCGCGCAGGCCACTATCATAAGACTGCTCAAGGTGTTGCAATGTCACCATGGAGTCCGCTCCTTCGAGGCTCAAAATATAACCCACCGGCAGATCATCGCCCGGCCCGTCGACCCACTTGGCCAAGTGCGCTTCCAGTTGGACAGAGTCGGCGATCTGCGTCATTTCCCCCCGACGCTCCATCTCACGATACCATGAGAGTTGACCCTGTGTCTGTGCCCAAGCTTGTTCCGGGGAATGCCAGCCGGGTAGCGGGTTGCCCCGCTTGGTATAACGAGCGATTTGCGTGGCGACACAAAGGCCGATATTTCCCCGGCGCATTTCCGGCAAGGAGACAGTGCCTTGGCAGCGATCTTTTTTGTCGGTCTGGTCGGTTTCGCGTTCGCGAATCTCGTCGAGTGGGCGTGAGAGGTCGCGGTTCCACTCAAGCGCGTTCATCGAGAGATCAAGGTGGGCGTCAAAAATAAACGGGGTACTGTCGGGCATGGCATGCGCTTGGCCAAGCGGCTGAGCGGCGGGGTAGTCAACGCCAGAAGGCGTAGCCTGTGAAGCCTCGAGTTGCCAAGTTGGGTGCGCTTGGCCAAGCTGGGCGGCGATGAGAGCCGTAGCCGTTGCACTATTGTCGTTTATTGCCATGTCATCCCAAGGCAACCCCGTTGCCATCGTGATTCATGCCGGCGCTGGAAGACTCAGCCGGGACTCACTCACGCTGGAACGCGAGCAGCTCTATCGCGCCACGCTCGAGCAATCACTCCGCGCTGGGCACACAATCCTCAAGCGCGGCGGCAGTGCGCTCGACGCCGTCGAGGAGGCCATCGTCATCATGGAGGACGCCCCGGTGTTCAATGCCGGCAAAGGTGCGGTCTTCACCGCCGAGGGCAAGAATGAACTCGACGCCTCGATCATGGACGGCAGCACACTGCAGGCCGGTGCTGTTGGCGGCGTGACCACGGTGAAGAACCCTATACGTGCAGCCATTGCTGTGATGGAAAAGTCACCCCACGTTCTGTTCACAAACCGAGGGGCGGAAAAGTTCGCCAGCGACAACGGACTCGAGATCGTCGATCCTAATTACTTCTTTACCAAGCGGCGATGGGAACAGATTTTGGAGTGGCGCAAGGAGCAGGAAGCCAAGTCCAAGCCGCAGTCCACCGCCGAGCAGGGTCGGCACACCGACTACTTCGGCACCGTCGGCTGCGTGGCTCTAGACGCGAGCGGCAACATTGCTGCCGGCACTTCCACCGGCGGAATGACCGGCAAGCGGTTCGGACGCATCGGCGACTCGCCGATCATCGGCGCCGGCACCTACGCTGACAACCGCACCGCCGGCATCTCCTGCACCGGCCACGGCGAATACTTCATCCGGCACGCCGTCGCCCACGACATCAGCGCTCGCATGGCCTACAAGGAGGAGAGCCTGGCCGCGGCCGCGGCCGATGTCGTGCAAACCGTACTCAAGCAAGCAGGCGGTTCCGGTGGCATCATCGGCCTCGACGCGAAAGGTAACATTGCGATGGAATTCAACACCCCAGCCATGACACGCGGTGCTATCGACCGTGACGGCAACCTTAAGACAGCGTTCTTCAAGTGACCGTGCATGGACACGTGAACGCAGCTACACATGGAATTAAAGCTCCGCTAACAACACTAAAACTTACTGGAAACTCGCAGCATTGCTCACCTACCTCAAGTCTTCAAAGCTCACCAATTTGAAAAGGAGCGTTCACTCGACAACTTGAAGAAAGATTGAAGAGATTTAGATAACATTCGCCCTCAGGTCTTCTCATGTCCAAAGAACCACAATACAATTCTAACGAGCCTAATCCGGATGAACCGTGGTGTCCCAAGTGTGAAGCGCATGTCGGTTTTGAAGCAAAGCATCAAAGCGGTTCATTTTCTTCTGCCGGTTTTACCGGGCGCTATCCACCCAGGTGCAAGTCATGTAACACCAAAGTTTTCGTAGCAGGTGTGTCGGGTTCATCACAAACCTCATATTTAAATCGATTATTTTCTGTCGCTAAAAATGCATCATATCTTTTAATCGGGATCGGGCTAATTTCTAGTATAATTTCAATTCTAATAACCATAAGAGATTTCAAAATGGGCCACCACTCAACTGGAATAGCATTGTTTATTGGCTGCTTTGCGACTTTGGTTATTATGACAGGATGTTATGCGCCATATTATCATTGGTGTTTACGCCCGAATAAAATGAGAAAAAAGTGGCTCGCCTGGGCGCGGGAACGCGGCTACAAGGGTCGTTGATGCCCTAAAGTGTGGTGATCGGCTTAGGGCAGCATCGCTGCCACGGATTACCAACCAAGAGATTGGCCGAACGGAAAGGCTTGCGACAGGGAACGATTTGTAGAGAATGCCCGCCCTGCGTTCGGCGTTCAGTCGACGCATTTTCACGGATGGGCGAATGGCGCAGCGGCTAGCGCAGCGGCTTTACACGCCGTTGGTCGGGGGTTCGAATCCCTCTTCGCCCACCACCTTCAAAGTTCTTTGTTTCAAGATTTTTTCTGGCTTGGTGAGTTCACTTCTCTTCAAATGCCATCCGTTTCATTGACAGTTCATTGACGTTTAGAAACTCAAAAACTGGAACTGGATACGATGTGCCTTTCTCTGGAAGAGTTGCCTAGCAAAATACAAACTAGCTGCAAATCAGTAAGATAACTATTAAGGGAATCGGCCAAGTGGCCAGTAACAAGAATGAAATCCTATCAGGGAACCACCTACTATTATTTTTTGTTAATTCGCGAGAATCCGCCATGCACCATTTGTTGATCTATTCTGTTCGGGATTCAAGTGTTTTCAGGTGGGGTTTGACCCCGCGCTCCAGACCCGCCTACAATCGGCCCTGCAACGCTACGATCTAAAGCCCACCACCCGGGCCAAAATCGAAGCCGCCCTTAAACAACCAGAACCCAATGCCCCCGGAGATTTTCGCCAGCTACTCCAGAGAAGACCAAGCCCAGGTCTTTCCCATCGTGGACAAGCTCCGTGAGCGGGGCCTTAACATCTGGATCGACCAAGAAGGCATCCACGGCGCAAAGCTCTGGAGCCAAGAAATAGTCAACGCCATCGAGAGCAGCAAGGTCTTCATCCTTTTCGCCAGCGCCAAAGCATTCGTCTCCAAGAATGTCACCAAGGAGCTCGCTCTAGCCTCCGAATCCGACAAGCACATCCTCCCCATCTTCATTGAGGACGCCGAAATTCCAGCAGCGATGAAATACCAGTTGGCAGGCATCCAGCACTTGGTCCACGAAGAAGGACAGACAGAGAAGACAGCCGACAGCATCCTACGCACGCTTGGCAACCTAGACATCCAGTCTGCTGAACCCCAACCGACAGCTGCAACGACACCGCCTACGGCAACAAAGTCAGCCGCCAAAACTCCGTTGCTTGCAGCCGCTCTAGGCATCGCATTGCTTGCCTTGTTTTTCGTTTTCAAACGAAGCGCACCCACAAGGGAGAACCCCGCCGCCACGGAACCCGAAGTACAACCGCTCGACAAAAACCGCATCGTAGTTATGCCGTTCAAAAATATCGGCACCGCCGGAGAAAACGACCATATCGTCGAAGGCATTGTAGTCGATTTGAACACCATGCTTTCCAATGTTGACGGGCTGAAAGTCATCGGTTCAATCTCAGCCAAAACGTATAAAGACACAGAAAAATCTCCGACCGTCATTGGTCAGGAACTTAATACCGGCACTTTGATCCAAGGCAGCATTCAAAAATCCGGACCTCAATTGAAAATCAATGTTCAGGTAATCAACACAACAAGTGGAGAAATTAGTTGGGCAAAGAATTTTGAAGGCATCGAAACGGATTTATTCTCCCTGCAAAGCCAAATTGTCAAATCCGTCGGTGAAAAACTCGACGGCATCGTTGTCGACGAATCCAGGCTTAACGCCCTCAAGAAAAGTGGCACCACAAACCCAAAGGCCTATGACTTAGTGCAAAGGGCAAAATTTTTGCATAACATCGGTTCAAAAGTCTCCATGGCAAAAGTCATTGAACTGTGCGATCAAGCGATCAATATTGATCCCAATTATGCAGATGCATATGCATGGCTTGGGATCGCTCATACCGATAGTGCTAGCGTCAGTATTGCCTATCCAATAATAGCCTATTCAAAGGCCAAATCAGCATTCGAAAAATGTTTAGAGATACATCCTGATCATCCTATTGCCCTCTCAGGCTTAGGCGAATTAGCGATTTCCTTTGAATGGGGCATCAAGAAAGCGAAAAAGTTACTGGATCGTGCGTTTTTGAGGAATCCAAACAACTCTCATGTCATAATCAGTTTCGGCTATTATTATATGTCTATTGGTGATTCGAAAAACTTGGCAACGATGGCATTGAGAGGCATTGAGAGTGATCCAAAATCAGCATTTATACACCAAGTCTATTCTATCGCCTCACACTTTAACGGAGATTTAGAAACCGCAGAAAAACACAACTTAATTGCATTAGCGCTTAGCCCATCATTCCAGTGGGCCATCCATGAGCGGTCGGTCATTCTATTGGATTTCAGGAAATTTGAAGAAGTGGAAAAACTGTTATTGCAAGGCATCAAAGATGACCCAGGCAACCCGGTCACTATAATGTCGCTGGGAGTAGCCTATTGGAAGTGGGGTAAAAAAGAAGAAGCGTATAAACTTCTGTCTGACTTACTCCATCGAAGTCACTACGAGTACATTAAAGCCGACATTATTGTTCGCTTTTATTCAGCCATGGGCGAGCACGATAAGGCGATCGAGTGGGTCGGGCAAATGAAGGAACGAAAGGAAAAAGCCTTCATGGCAATGCACCGTCATCCATGGCTTAATGAGATATACGGACTCGAAGAATGTCAGGTGCTGTACAAGGAGGCAGGACTCTTTGAGGAGATGTTTCAGTATCGCATCAATAAGTGACTTAATGAATTGGTAATAATGTCAGAGGAAGTTTTATCAACCACAGTTCGCCCGATCGGTGCGGATTCAGGGTCTCGCCTTCCTGCGTCCTAGCATCGGCTTACTCTATGACATTGAGCAGATAATCGACCCGTTCAGACTAACGAAATCTTTGACTCAGTTTGGGTAACTCGATCCTACAGATAGGATAAAATTAATAGAGAATAGGTGTTTTTATCCAATGCTTGTCTTTCACTTGTTTCGGTAGCCGGAACTATTCACAAAGCAGCTACAGACGGACCATCAATCAAACTTATCTTTGAATAAATAAATCCAGATCAATTCTCGAAGAAATATGAATAAAAAAGCGCTTAATGTTAATAGGGGGTTCACTCTTATTGAATTACTGGTAGTAATCGCAATAATTGCGATTTTAGCTGCCCTGTTACTTCCTGCATTCGCCCAATCAAAGGAGAGTGCTTTACGAAGCAACTGCCTGAGTAATATCAGGCAACAAGCAATTGCCTTGACCCTCTACGCAAGTGATTCGAATGATTTCCTGCCAATTCGATCAGCATTCAGCTATTCCCTTTCTCCAGACAATAAAATTCCTAGAAACGAGACGCAGGCTATTGAATATTTAACGGGGTTAGGCAAACTATATCCTTCTTACATTTCCAATCCCAAGGTTTTCTACTGCCCCTCCCTAAAGACTAAAGAAAGCATAAATATTCAATATGAAGGTCCTTATGGTTGGAAGAAAAATTTCCCACTCCATACGACTGGTAGTAATAATGGAATAAATAGCGGCTACATCTACCTATATGCGCCTCATGGACGAGGGGCACTCGGTGATCGTCATGAATTATTTCGGAGACAATTTCGCTTAGGTGAAGTTAATAATGAGGCACTTAGTGCAGACTTTTTCGCACTTGGCTTTGGAGATCTTTGTCATTTAACAGGATATAATGTTGCTTATGGAGATGGTCATGGAGCCTGGTTCCCAGATAAGGACCGACTAATAGCTCGAAGTACCGGAAGCTTAGGCTCTAATAACGAAAGCCTTATACACATTTGGCAGCAATTCTCAGAAATCCCCTAAGAATTAATGAAATTAATTGGCTGAAAATGAATTTAAGATTATTCATTCCCTCCTAAGACAACCTTTATCTGGTGAGGAAAACAGTAATGCACGGTATGACGGCTTTGTGCCCATGAAAGACTCTAAGATGAAGCCATGCGATTGAGAATAGGTCCTTCATCTCATGAAGGATCCTCTCGCCTCTTCGGGTATCAGGGCGTGCGCCGAGACCAAGCGCTTTACAAAGGGTTTAGGGGACCGTCGTCGCAACGCCTCTGTTAGTACTCAACAATAGTGCTCATCATGTCCTCTTTTGCTTTTCATTTGCCGTAAAATATGTCATGTGCGTTGCCCGGTGTGGTGCACCTGCCTGCCAGTAACGATATATATCATTAAACTATGGTAAAAAAAACTAAATATCGGCAATCAAGGGTTATGTGTTTAACCGTAGTAATGTTCCTGATTACTATTTATAAATGCAGCCTAAATGGCCAGCTTATAGCTTCAGATAAAAATAGTTATGTACCAGAGGAGGAAGTGGTTCTGTCTTTTTCCCAAGTGCCTTCAAACAGCAAAAATTGGATTGGTATCTATAAAGAAGGAGAAATCCCGGGGGAAATTAATAGCACCTCATGGTCTTATGTAGGTGAGGGCATTTCAGGTGTAAAAGCATTCAACTCATTACCTAGTGGTCAGTACGATGCCCATTTTATGCTTGATGATTCCTATAATGTCTTAACTTCAACAAAATTCAAGGTGTTACTTCCAAATATTAATATCAATTTGGCCGGAGAAGCCGTTAAGGTAAATTGGCCAATTACAGATAATAGTGTTTTGCAACGATCGGCTTCCGCACAAGGACCTTGGGAGGACATTGAGGAAAGTAGATCGAGAGGTGATTATGTACAGAAGCCTGAAGGCACATCAATTTTCTTTCGCCTAGCAATGACACCAGAATTAGCATTTAACTATTCACCATTTGCGTTTAGTCAGAGAGTTAAATTGTATCAAG
>Ga0163108_10002201_pt1 | contig 14166 bp, 6 predicted proteins | sample Fk1155metaG_FD_109644 | JGI IMG/M metagenome (GOLD analysis project Ga0163108, IMG submission 109644) | Marine microbial communities from the Central Pacific Ocean - Fk160115 155m metaG | ecosystem: Environmental > Aquatic > Marine > Oceanic > Photic zone | place: The Central Pacific Ocean...
GTGGGTCTCCTGGTGGCCAGCCCGCTGGTGAATACCCCGGCGGCAATCCCAACGACAACCCCGGCGGTGGGTCTCCTGGCGGCAACCCGTTTCCTGATGGCCCCCCCGAAGGAAGTCCCGGTGCTGATGATCCAATCTCACCCGGAGGCGAGAAACCCGGTGGTGGGGACGATTTCCCGATGCCGGATGATCCTGGTGACGACGATGGGTTTCCCGGCGATGAAGACTTTGATGACGACCTTCCGAAAGACGGTCCGGGGGAGGAGGATGTCCCCGACGGCTCCGACGATGATCTCCCTGGCGAGGATGACATGCCCGACCTGGGAGACGGCGATGATGAACCGCCTTCCGAGGAAGATGAACCCGGTAAGGTTCCACCCGATCCCACTCCCGGGGATGAAGCGCCACCAGGCGATGATGGAACCGAAACACGGCCGGGAGCGCCTCCTGCTCCGGACTTTTAGGCCGTTTCCTGGTGATTTCACCTGAACCACGGCGGCGTGCCGACTTGAGCACGCCGCCGTTTTCTTGTCCCCCAGCCAGATCGATTACCTGATGGTTCCCCACGCGTGACAATCCCGCCATTCGACCTGGATGCGATTCGTGGCGAAACCTTTGTCGCAGACGTCGTTTATCACGACACGCTGGACTCGACAAACGACCTGGCACACACCATAGCCGCGGACGGTTCACCCGACCCAGGCTCTCCCGTGCTGTTCCTGGCCGCTTACCAGACACGGGGTCGCGGTCGGGGTAGCAACAGTTGGCACGCCGCAAGAGGCGGCCTGACGTTTTCACTGCTGCTTGGTTTCGACAACCCGATCCAGCCTTCGCGATTCCCACCCCTGGCACTGGCAACCGCCCTCGGGGTGTCCCGAGCACTTTCGAGTCGCCTGGCCGAGGTCGTCTCCGATGTCCGCTTGAAGTGGCCCAACGACCTGGTCGTCAATGATCGCAAGATCTGTGGCATCCTGGTCGAACCGCTTCGCGGCCCGTCGCCAGGGGTCATCATCGGGGTCGGTGTCAACGTCAACAATCGCCTCGACCCGTCACTCGAAAATCACGCCACGTCGCTGGCCGATCTCCTGGGAATCCACGTCCCGCTGACCGATCTCCTGATCGAAATTCTCTCTGGAATCGAACAGACAACAGGGGCGTGGCAAAACGGTGACCCAACCCTGGCCGCAGACTGGACCCGGTCCTGCCATGACATTGACCGACCCGTGGTGACCGAAACGCCGCGCGGCCCGATCGAGGGGATCTGTCGAGGAATCGATTCCGACGGCCGCTTGATCCTCGACCTCCCCAACGGATCCAGGCAGGCCATCGCCAGCGGATCACTTCATTTTCGGGAGCGGCAGTCCTGAACACCGACCCGAGGTACGAGTCGGCGCCAGGTGCTGCGTCACTTCTGGCTAGGGCACGGTCGGGAAGCTGAAGTCGAATGTTCCCGCCGGAGCCTCGAGCCATCCGAACGGCAGTTCTCCGATCGTCACGGGCACGGAGAACGGAACGCCGTCCGGTAACAGGAGTTGATCGAACACGAAGCCTCGTCCGGCAGTAAACTGTGCCGTTCCCAGTGGATCAACCGTGTCGTATCCGGTCTCGATCCGGAAGGTACTCACCCCCATACCGGGATACTCGAACAATCCCGCATCGGGACCACCGAACGGTGGCAGGAGATCTCGCGAGGAAATCCGCTGGGCGTTGCGGCGACGATCCTCGGCGAGAAACGGTCCCGGGGGCACCTCGTCGAACAATCGGCTCTTGAACAACGGCTCGTCGTTGTTGTAGTAGGCTCCGACCACGTTCGAAGCACCCGGATTGGTCGTGCGATCGCTTTCTCCATTGGTGACTTGCAGGCTGCTGCCGGTGTTTCCACTGAACATCAGGTTCAATCGAGCCAGTGGATCTCCCTCGAAGACCGTCACGTCAAAGTCGGTGTCGTCCCAGGCATCTTCTGTTTCAGCCGGATCAAGCGTCGACGTGAAACTCTCGATGTACACGTCCTGACCGCTGTTGGCAACGAACAGGTTGCCCATCACCTGGGCGTTGACACGGCCATTCCCGATCACGTTGCCGAACACATCGAGCGTGTCATTGGTTCCCACACCGTTGCCATCGAATTCATTGATGCCGGTGTCATCGGCTCCTGTGAACAAGGCATAACTGTTGCTCGTTCCGATCCGCATCACCAGCCCACCGGCAATGAAGTTCCCCGTCTGGTTGTTGTTTTCGACGGAGTTCACGTCGAGCACCATCACGAGGTTGGGCACGGCGGTGATGGCACCGGTCGCATCGAGATCGACATCGGAGGCGTCTGTCTGGTTCTGGATCGCCGAGGCAGTATTGACCACGTAGAAGCCCTCGAGGCCGTTGTTGTCGATCTGGTTGTGTCCCGAGAGCGTGCCATCCCCGAACCGGATGAACGATTCACCGCTGTCCTGGTTCAGGATGTCGACACCGCGGCCGGCGTTGAGACGAATCTCGTTTCCTTCGGCGACCAATTCCAGTCGCTGGAGTCCCGCTGTCGTCCCTCCCTGCTGGATCTCGATTCCATCTCCGAGGTTGTTCCGGATCGAGTTGGCCCGCAACGTGAAGTCCTTGCCGACGAACGTGAACGGCTCGCCCGGATCGACCCAGTTGATGTCGATACCGACTCCACCGCCGGTTCCCAGGGCAAGCACCCCGTTGCCGGTGATCTCGTTATTCGTGATGACCGCATCACCGTAACCGTTGATCTCGATCCCGTCCTCACCGTTGTCGACAATCGTATTACCCAGGCTGGCTCCACTGATGAGATCGACGCCATCCAGCCCAATGACCAGGTTGGCCATCCGGGCATCGCCGAGAACACCATTCCCGATGTTGTTGCTGATCGTGTTGCGTGACCAGGTGCCCCCTACCTGACGGGCCGCCGTGTCAAAGACGTTGTACTGCTCGCGGAGTTGGACGCCGTGTCCCAGGTTGGCATCGACGAGGTTCTCGTTGAGATCCACGGCGAGGTCGGCATCCAAGGCGGTCAGGATGTCGATGCCATTGAGAACTGACTGTGTGACGATGTTCTCACGAAGTTCGACACCGACCTCGGTGGCATTGCCACCGCTGCCGCTGACCGCGATGCCGTTACCTTGTTGCGCCGTGACGGTGTTGCCCAGGATCGTCACCCCGCGTACCTGGCCGGTGACCGGATTGACGATCAGGACCCGGGCTTCGTCGCTGCGCGAGAACTGGATCCCGTTGACGGCATTTCCGGAGACCGTGTTGTTGGAGATAAACAGATCCTGAACAGATGTGTCTTCAGTCGCCCTCACCACGATCCCGGAACCGGCGTTGGCCAGCAGCGAGTCGGTGTCGTCGCCGATCACGTTGCCGTCGATGGTCGAACCTAACAGCACGGCCGTCGCGTCGACCGTCAACTCGGACGACACCAGGGCGACATGGATCGCGTCACCGGCGGGTGTCCCGAGGTCAAGATCGTCGATGGACGAGGTGATCGTGTTCTGTCGAATCCCCAGGCTGCCGGTCCCGTTGTCCTGGATCTCGACCAGGATCGCCGCACCGGCATTGCCATCAAACGTGTTGCCAAACGTCGCTGCCCCCGGGAAGGCCGGGTCGTCCTCACCGATCACCAGTGTCATGTTGCCGCCGCTGGAGGTCGCATTGATTCCGGTTGCCGCGGTCAGGTTGGTCAATCGATCGGCGAGAATCCGGTTGCGGACCAACGTCGCCGCCAGGGACGAATTGATCCCGGCAATCGAAACGGCATCGGTGCCGAAGTTCATCCGGTTGATCGTGTTGTTGTCGATCGTGCCCAGGTCGACGTTGGCCGCGTCGGCTGTCACCGAGATGCCTCGACCGATCCCGTTGTCCAGGGTGTTGTTTTCGATCCGACCGAAGGAAACCGTCCCCGCGTTGGCGGCGTCGACCGTGATCGCATCAATCCCGGCACCCGTCATGCTGTTGTTGGCGATCGAGGAGAGTGTGATCGACCCGGTACCGAGCGATCCGCCCTCGGCGGAAATCGCGATCTGGCTGCCGGTGTTGTTGTCCAGGATCGGGTTGCCCATCGCGTCGAGTGTCACCGTGTTGTCCAGGAACGTGTTGGCCACCCCGGCGGTGATCACACCACCACCCAGGTCCAGTCGACCGTTGCCGTTGACATCTTCGCCAGAGTCCAGGGTGCTGTTGCCGTTGAGATCTTCGGTCGGCATGGTCATCAACACGATTCCCGAACCCGTGCCGCCCAGGGTGACGCCATTGCCGGTGATCACGTTGTCGGGACGATCAAGATGTCCATTGCCATTGGTGTCCTCGTCGAAGTCCTCGCCAAAGTCCAACACGCCGTTGTCATTGACATCCTCGCCGGGATCCAACAGCCCGTTGCCGTTGCCGATGTTCAGGAAACCGTCGGCATTGAGGTCTTCGCTGCGGTGGGCCCCGACAAACCGGTCGGTGCTGAGATCGAAAACGCCGTTGTTGTTGAAGTCTTCGTTGCTGTCTTCACCGATGTCGAGCAGGCCGTTGAGGTTGACGTCCTCGCCGGGATCCAACAGCCCGTTGCCGTTGCCCCGGTTAAGGAATCCGTCACCGTTGAAGTCGAGCTCGGACCGGCCCCCGAACAGGCTGTCATCGGGCACGCTCGCGTTGGGAGAGCCAATGTTCAGATCGGTGATCGAGCCATCGTTGGTCACGACGACCAGGCCGTCGGCACCGTTGCCGATCAACGTGTTGCCGGTCACGCCGAAGTCCGCGATCCCGTTGCTGTTGGTGTCCTCACCTGTGTCCAGTTCGCCGTTGCGGTTGAGGTCCTCGTTGGCCATGCCGGTGATCGAACCGCCACCGAGTGCGGTCATGCGGAGACCAACACCGAGGTTGTCGCTGACGTCATTGTTGCGGAAGCTGAGCAGGTTGATCGTGCCGGCGTCGGCCGTGATCGAAACGCCGGTGTTCGGATCAAAGTTGTTGTTGAACGTGTTCCCCGACACGTCGGCATTGATCACGCCACCCGTATCGGTCAACAGCAGCAAGCCGGTGCCGTTGCCGATCGCGGTGTTGTCGGTGATGCCCAGCGGCAGGCCGGGATCCAGGGGATCAAGCGGATCACCGGGTATGCTGACCGCGTTGATCACTGCAGAATCACTGGCGGTGATCGAGAGGGCCACGCCCTTGTCCAGCACCGCGTTGCCGTTGACGTCCTCGCCCATGTCCAGTTGACCGTTGGCGTTGAGATCCTCGCCGCGGTAGTTGCTGACCTCGTTATCGGCCACTCGCAGGTTCAACAACGAACCATCCGTTGCCGTCAACTGGAACCCGGCGTTGGAATCAAATCCAGCGCCCCGCAGTACGTTGCGCTCGAAGATCCCCAGGGCCGACGAAGAGCCATCCGAGGAATTGTTGTTGAAGACGACACTGTTGCGAGTGTTGTCGAACTGGTTGTCGTGGATGTCGAAACCGCCGATCGACCAGACCGGAGCCGTCGTGATCGCATTGGCGTAGACGCCGCTTGAAACCGCACCGTCGAAGATGATGCCGCCGATTTCGGTTCGGCTGCCGGCGACCGTCACGATTGTTCCCCCGGCGTTGCCGTCGGCTGCCGCGGGATTCCAGAACGTCGGAATGGCTGCCAGCGGATCAACACCCGGCAACGGAATCTCGCCACGATCGGTGTCGAGGAAGTACTGCTGCTGGTTGAGCATCCATTCGCTGACAAGCGACTGGTCGTCGAAAAGCGTCACCGCACCGGCCAGCGTACCGTTGCCGACAATGATCATGTCGTTGCCGGGCTGGTTCGAGTAGGACTGCAGCGAATTGAGCGGACTCTCGTAGGTCCCGGTACCGTTGAAACCCGCGGAGGGATCCACCCAGACCAGCTGGATCGGTTCGCCGGCGTTGGCACCCGAGTTGTTCTCCAGGGCGATCGGATCGACCTGGCGACGTCGATTGATCACGACACGGTTGTTGCGGCGGACAGACCCGTTGAGCCGCTGGCGCATCGTCTGCGGACGGAACCACTTCTCGGGACGACCATCCGGCAATGTCAGAACGATGTTCAGCCAGGTGTTGGTGCCGAACAACGAATCGTCCGAAACCGAAACACCCACCATCACGTCATCGGTGACCTGGGTTTCGACCCGGGCCTTCCAACCGGTCGTGCTTTCATCGGATCCGGAGGACCAGTGATACAATCCCATGTATCCCCTGGCCCCGTAGCGACCCAGCAGCGGCAATGGCCCACCAACCTCGGTATCGAACCCACGGTAATTGGATTCAAAGACACGCGTTCGATCGACCAGGATGTTGAAGCCGCCAAAGTAGGGATTCGCCATGTCGGTCGAATCGTGCACCTTGTGGTATTCGTTGGAAAGAGGGAAATAGCCGTTGACCCGGAAATCAAACCACTGACCCAGCGACTCGAAACTCACTCCCGCCTGACGGTACACGCGGTGATGAGAGTTATCCCAGTCCCACCAACCAGAAAGACCGAAGATCCGATCGAGTTTCTCGTTGTAGGAACGGTGGCCCATGCCCAGGCTTAACCCGCCACGCCCCTGGTCACTGACCTGGGCCCGTGTGTCCACGAACAGGAAACTGTCGTCTCCATTGGCCTCGAACGGCCAAAACATGTTGAAGGCAGTGTCACCCGTGTCGTTGCCGATCACACCGCTACCGGCTGCCTGGCGATCCAAACGGTACCGCATGCCGACCATCCGGTCACGCGGCAGAAGCGCCGAACCCTCGAAGGCACCGCCGGGATAAGTCATCGCGGCCGCGGGAACAAGTTCTCCCCTGGGATGCCTGACCACTCCGGGGCCATCACCCGGCCCTGGCACCGGTGGCATCTCCCCGGGAATAACCCGTGCGACCCCCGTCTCGGATGGCTCCTCACCAAAACTGGTGATCGGCTCTTCGAGGACGGCAAAGACCAGGAAGCCTAGAATCAGCAGGCGTATCGTATTCATCGCAGGACCCGAGTGGTCGGGGACGTACAAATAGACCGGTTCTTCCGGATATGGCAGTTATTCTTATTTTTCGGACAGACGGTACGACCGAGTTGAACGGAAATACCCGAAGGACCGTGAAACCCGCAGATACACTCGCCATCTCCCCCAGACAACCTATTTTTGAGTCCAATTGCAGGCCAAGAACAACTCGCCGAGCTGGGATTCAGTCAACTCAACGGCATGGTCCTGGAGTGACGACAAGCAGCCGAGGGAGATCTCGGCCATCTCATCGTTGATTACCTGACGTGACCATCCGAAATTCAAGTTCGATTTTCATCGCGTTTTCCGGGAATACTTGGTAGCCAATCGGGATCGTGATTGGTGTAATGAGCACTGCGTTTCAGTTCGTCGGCGACGTGGAGCAGACGAATCCATTGGATAACTCCGACCACGAAATCTGGGGAGTGTGACTGATGAAACATGTGAGTTTGTTCCTGATGGCCCTGTCGCTGGGGCTACTGTCGCTGGGTTGTGGCGATGCGGCCGACACATCGACAGTCAATCCGGCTGGTCCTGATCCAAACGAAATGGGTCCGAATACCGGCAGCCCTCATGGGGCCGATGCGGCGGCTACACCCACCGACGACAAGAAGGGTGGCGATGCCAAGCCTGAGGCCAAAAAGCCTGAGGCCAAAAAGCCTGAGGCCAAAAAGCCCGAGGCCAAAAAGCCCGAGGCCAAAAAGCCCGAGGCCAAAAAGCCCGAGGCCAAAAAGCCTGAGGCCAAAAAGCCCGCGGCCAAAAAGCCCGCGGCCAAGAAGCCCGCGGCCAAGCCCAAGGCAAAGAAGAAGGGCTAAGTTCCCGCTTTGCGGGCGGACTCTACGATGTCCGACACCGCGTTCCTGGTTCGGTTACCGGGAACGCGGTTTTTCTTGCGCGGTAGCCTCCCGCGCCACATCAACCCGCCAGCCGTTCAACGCCGCCCTCAACCCGGCGACTCGCCCGGGGTGCTCTGCGACGAGGTTGTGACTTTCGGCCGGGTCTTTGCCGAGGTGGAACAAGCCGTCCTTTTTTTCTGGTAGGGCTCCGACGACGAGTTTCCAGGGTCCACGGCGAACGGCTGAGCGTCCCCGGAATTCCCAAAAGAGGGTTCTCGGCTCATCTTTTTCCTGCCTCGGCTCGGGCATGGTCCCGGCTGATTTCCGTAACAGGCCAACCAGGCTCACTCCATCCAACCGATGTCCGTCGGGCGGTTGGCACCCGGCCAGTTCCAGCAGCGTCGGCATCACGTCGAGCGTGATCGCAGTCCGAGCCGTGGTCCGGGCGGCAACGATTGTCCCCGGCCACCAGGCGACTGCCGGGACCCGGTGGCCTCCTTCCCAGACGCTTCCCTTGAAGCCTCGCAGCCCTCCATTGGACCCGTTCCGGTTGGCCCCGTTATCAGAGAAAAACAGGACCAGCGTATTCCGTTCGACACCGGCCTCTTTCAACGCCGCCACGATGGCACCGATACCTCGATCCATTTCCGTCATCATCTCGCGGTACGCCGCCTTGATATCCTTTCTGGCCCTTCCGGGAAGTTGCCCTTTTCCGACGCGACGCACCGGCCGATCGCCGGGTCCCTGGTAGGGCGAATGTGGGCATTCATGGGCGACATAAAGACAGAACGGCTTTCTCCCTTTCCGGTCGGCGTGCTGCTTGATGAACCCGACAGCATGCCGGGTGATCAGGTGAGTCGAATAGCCGGGTTCTGGTACCAGTCGATCACCATCCCACCAGTCGGCAATCCCCATGCGATCGACATGTGAGAGGTAATCGATGTTTCCACTGACGTAACCTCGGAACCGGTCAAACCCGTGGTGAATCGGGTTAAATTTTCTGCGGTAACCGAGATGCCATTTGCCGACAACGGCTGTTCGATAGCCGGCCTCACGAAGAACATCCGCAAACGTCACTTCGCGAGGAAACAGGCCGTGGTGCCGGTTCACTTTCGGATCGGCATTGATCACACCGGGGATCCCGGCTCGCTGCTGGTAACGTCCTGTCAACAGGCCAGCGCGTGTCGGGCTGCAAACGGCTCCACTGGAATGAAAGTCCGTAAACCGTAGCCCCTCTGCGGCAAGTCGATCCAGCTGCGGTGTACGAAACGCCGTGTTGCCGTAACAACTTGCATCGCCGTACCCCATGTCGTCGGCCATGATCACGACCAGGTTCGGTCGACCAGCGGCCAGCAGGGGTGTGACCAGGAAAAGCCAGCACAGGCCACTGTATCTCATCGAGTGGCTCTCCGGGAATTGACCACACTGGGTGATCCCTCCCGCAAGCTGGCCGCAGCCTTCTTCTTTTTCTTGGGTGCCCGACGACCTCGCACCTTCCACAACGGCGAGGGCGTGTGGGCAGCTTTCATCGCCGCCAGTGCCCGTTTGACGACCTGGGGGTGCTTCGCGGCGACGTTATTGCGTTCTCCAAGATCGCTCGGCAAGTGAAACAGCTCGACGTTCTTGCCGTGCATCGGCCTTACCACGGCCTTCCACTCACCCAGGCGAACCGCCTGGGCACTTCCTCGTTCATAGAATTCCCAGTACAGGTAATCGTGTCGCTGCTGGGCCTTGTTGTTTCCGGTCAGCGTGGCAACGAAACTCAATCCGTCGATGCCCGATGGGCCGCGAACGCCACAGAGTTCCGCCAGCGTCGGCAGGATATCGGCAAACGAACTCACGTGATCACTCGTGCTTGCTGCCCTGATCCGCCCCGGCCATCGCACGATCAACGGCACGCGGATCCCTCCCTCGTAGAGAGCCCGCTTGATCCCACGCAGTGGCCCGTTGGAATTGAAGAAGTCCGGGTTGTTTCCCCCCTCGCGATGTGGGCCGTTGTCGGACGTGAAGAAGACGACCGTATTCTTGTCGATGCCCAGCGATTTGAGCCGTGCCATCAGTCGGCCGATGTCACCATCCATTCGACTGATCATCGCGGCGGCGGCCTTCTGGCTCGCCGGCCAGTCAGTCGTTGCGTAGTCACCCAGGCCGGGGACCTCCATGCCCTTCTGACGAGCTTCGTTGTTGGCGTGTGGAATTGTCAGGGAGAGGTAGAGAAAGAACGGTCTCGTGTGGACACCGTCAAGCCACTGGAACGTCTCGGCCATCACCAGGTCGTGGCTGTACTCGACTTTTTTCGTCGCCACACCCTGCCCGAACCGGCCCTCGCCCGGGACCACATTTTTCAGCAACACGCGTTTCTCGTTGCGGACCAGGAAACTCGGATAGTAGTTGTGCGCATGGTGCTGATCGAGGTAACCGAAGAAATGATCAAAGCCCTGCCGGGTCGGCAGGCCGGTCGATCCTTCATGACCGAGCCCCCATTTGCCCATCAATCCACACGCATGACCGGAGGCCTTCAATACCTCGGCAACGGTCACATCGTCGGGCCGCAGGTTGATCTTGCCGTTGCCGCGGATGAAACAGTGACCGGTATGCAGGCCGGTCATCAGAACGCAACGGGAGGGGGCACACACGGTCGATCCCGCATAGAAGTCGGTAAACCGCATTCCCTCGGCCGCCAGGCGATCCAGATGCGGCGTCCGAATCCGTTTCTGGCCGAAACAGCCAAGGTCTCCGTAACCGAGATCATCGGCCATGATGAAAATGACATTGGGACGTCTCGCGGCCGCCCAGGCGATGGTTTCAGACCGCGGCAGCAAACCCAGCAACGACAGACAGACAACCGCCAAAGCCATCCGTCCGCTCGTTCGTCGCATCCGGATACCCCTCCGCACGATGGCTGGACAAAAAAACAAGCCGTCCCGCGGATGCGGGACGGCTTGGATTGTCACCAACCAGCGGCTACTTCGCCACGGTACTGTTCTCGAATCCTTCATCATCAAGAGCGGCTATCGCCTTCTTCGCATCGAATTTCTCTGAAGAAGCCACCTGACAGACGGCTCTCTTGGCTTCGAAGCTGACTTTGACGTCCTTGACACCAGGTTGGTCGGCGAGAGTGGCACGCACCCTCGGTTCACATCCGACCGGTCATGTCATTCCCGGCACGTTGAACACGACTGTCTGCAGATTGGCTCCAACGGCGGCCGTCGAACCCGATGCAGGACCACTCGCGGGTCCCGAACCGGCGTCATCGCCGCAACCGACGACCATCACCAGAGCCAGCAGGACGCCACACAAGCGTTTCATACTGGTTTTCCTTTCAGGGAACGAGAAAAACGGGACGTGGTTGTGGTACCACTGGGCCAGTTATAGCAGAATTGCCCGGACCGAGGACAGGCTGAACAGACGGGAGACAGGGGTCGGATGAATCGATTTCCGGAGGCGAGATTCGATGGAACATTGCGACCTTCCCAGGTAGAGGTCGTCAAAATCGCCGAACAGCAGTTACGGCAGGGCGAACGACGCCTGCACATCGTCGCCCCACCCGGTTCGGGAAAAACTGTGCTGGGACTGTACCTCTGGGCCATCAACATCCGTCAGCCGGCCGTCGTCCTCTCACCGAATTCGGCGATCCAGATGCAGTGGGCCGCCCGAACCGATCTGTTCTCGACCGCATCGGGTCGACCGTTGGTCGAGTTTGCCAGCACCAACCCCCGGGAACCGTCGCTGCTCAACTCGCTAACCTACCAGTCGGTGACCATGCCACGACGTGACGGCGACGATCTCGAGGAGGGGGGCCTCCAGAACTGGATCATGTACCTGCTCGAAAACGACGAGGTCGCCACACCCGAAGAAGGCCACCTCTGGATCCAGGACCTCAAGGAGCGCAATCCCGAGTACTACGCCACGCGGTTGGCCCGAAACAAGAAGGCCATTCGTGATGGACTCGCGATCGGCGGAGACTCGATGCGGACGTTGCATCGCTCGGCGATCGAAACACTGGGACGACTCAAGGACGCTGGCGTCGGCCTGGTCATCCTCGACGAATGCCATCACCTGTTGGGCCACTGGGGACGGGTCCTGGCCGACGCCCAGGAACTGCTCGACGGTCCGATCATTGTTGGCCTGACAGCCACTCCCCCCGACTTTGACGGAAAACTTCGCGAGGACGTCGAACGATACCAGTGTTTTTTCGGACCGGTCGACTTCCAGGTTCCCGTCCCCGCCGTGGTCAAGGATGGTTTCCTGGCTCCCTACCAGGACCTGGTCTATTTCGTCAGGCCCACCGCCGACGAATTCAGCTACCTGGCCAACACCGACGCACAGCTCTCGCAACTCGTCGACGACCTGTGCGTCCAACAACTTCCCGGTGACGACAATGTTCCCCGTGCTTCGCCTTTACCCGAGTGGCTGGCCGAAACACTCTCGAGCCTGCAGGCCGGAATCGTGAAGCTCGATTCGTGGGACGAATACGAACGACGCGACCCCAAGTTCGCTCACTGCGCCCGGTTCTTCCTGCAGTCGATCGAACAAACCCTGCCGCCGGGAATTCCCGAGGTGATTCTGCCCTTTGAGTGGGAGACCCCACAGACGCCGACCGAGCTGGAGATCCTGATGCCCGTGCTCGGCCGTTATATCCGCAACGCGCTGCGACGGAGCGAATCGGCTGCCGATCGAGAACTGGCGGAACAGGCGACACGTCGACTGAGGATGTTTGGTGTCCAGGTCACCGAGACCACGACCCAGGTCTGTGCCTCACCGGCCGGCCGGATCATGGCCTATTCCAAGGCCAAGGCCCAGGCCGTGGTGCCGATCCTCAACGCTGAATTCCACATCCTGGGAGATTCGATCCGCGCCGTCGTGATCGCCGACTACGAGAAGACATCCGCGGTCAGTGAAGAAATCACTCACCTGCTCGACGAGGAATCCGGTGGAGCCATCCAGGCGTTCCGCCAACTGCTTACCGACGCCAACACCGACCTGCTCGACCCGATCCTCGTCACCGGCTCGACCGTCCTCGTCGACGACGACCTCGCCGAGTACTTCCTCGAAGAAGCCCGCGCCTGGCTGATCGAGGACAACGCCGATGTCGAGCTGCAACTGATTCCCCAGGACGACAGCTTCATGGTGGTCCGCGGAGTGGGCAGCGAATGGGGCCCTCGACTCTACATCCGCCTGATCACGGCGTTGTTCCAGAAAGGAGTCACCCGCTGCCTGGTCGGCACCCGTGGATTACTCGGCGAAGGCTGGGACGCCAACCGGATCAACGTGTTGATCGATCTCACCGCCGCCACCACGTCGATGACCGTCAACCAGCTCCGCGGGCGTTCGATTCGTCTCGACCCCGAGTGGCCCGAGAAGCTGGCAGACAACTGGGATGTCGTCTGCCTGGCTCCAGAGCTTCGCAAGGGACTCGACGACTACGGCCGCTTCGCCAAGAAGCACAATGCCACCTACGGTGTCTGCGAAGATGGCGCGATCGAAAAGGGACCCGGGCATGTGCACGCCCTGTTCACCGAACTGAAGGCCGCAGATATCGAAGATGCCGTCGGGACACTCAACAAGGAGATGATCTCACGCACCAGGGAACGCACCCAGGCCCGGCAACTCTGGCGGATCGGCGAACCATTCCAACCCGAACCGGTCACCGCCCTTGAATACAAGTTCGGAGGCAACGGAAACGTGTCCGGGTTTCCGCCATTTGCTAAGAAGTCCCTGGTCTGGACCAACGAATCGCTCTCCGAAGCCATCGCCCGTGCCCTGCTGAGATCGTTGGCCGAATTGAAACTGGTCCCGGTCGCGGGAAATGCTGACATCTCGTCGCACTCGAGGGCTGGTGGCTACACGCGGTTGTTCCTGAGCAAGTCCGACGAAAAGAGCTCCGAGATCTTCAGCACCGCACTCGGACAGATTCTCGGCCCCATCGACAAACCTCGCTATGTGATTCCCCGCTACGTTGACGTCGTCAAGCACAACATGCTGTCTCGACTGCTGCCGGACTTCGTCGGCAAGTTCTTCGTCAAGTACGAACGGACAATGGCGATGCTGCACACCGTCCCCGACATTCTCGCCGGACACAAAGACAGCGTCGCTGTCTTCGAGAAACACTGGAACGAATATGTCAGCCCCGGCCAGGCAATGTACGCTCACCGTGACGACAGCCGCGAGTTGATCCGGCAAGCCAAGCAAAATGACCAGACGCCCGCCGCGTTGATCCGGACCAAGGAAGTCTTCCTGACCTCCGAACTCGACCCGAAGGCCAGTCCACCGTCGGCATCCCAGCTGCAACCATCAGATACCGCTCCCGAACCCACTCCCGAACCCACTCCCGAACCGACTCCCGA
>Ga0163108_10002203_pt1 | contig 14162 bp, 12 predicted proteins | sample Fk1155metaG_FD_109644 | JGI IMG/M metagenome (GOLD analysis project Ga0163108, IMG submission 109644) | Marine microbial communities from the Central Pacific Ocean - Fk160115 155m metaG | ecosystem: Environmental > Aquatic > Marine > Oceanic > Photic zone | place: The Central Pacific Ocean...
ACTGTATGCGCTCCACATTTGTTCCCCATTAACAGAGAATCGCATTGAGTGTAATTTCTCGAATTTAAAGCTTTTTTTCCTATGTCTACCAATCCTCTATATGTGTTGTCGGCTTTCCCAGCCGATATTCCTTTTGAAATAATTTTGCTTTTCGTATTTTTGCCAAGATGAATCATTTTTGTTCCTGTATCAGCTTTTTGATAGTTATTTGTAATTGCTATTGAATAAAACTCCCCTACGGAATTATCTCCTTGCAAAATACAACTAGGATACTTCCAGGTAATAGCAGATCCAGTTTCAACTTGCGTCCAAGAAATTTTAGAATTTTTTCCTCTACATGCACCTCGTTTTGTAACAAAATTATAAATTCCACCTACGCCATTTTTGTCTCCTGGATACCAGTTTTGAACTGTTGAATATTTAATTTCTGCATCATCTAGAGCAACAAGTTCTACATTTGCTGCATGCAATTGATTTTCGTCTCTCATAGGAGCAGTGCAACCTTCTAGATAGCTGACATAACTACCTTTGTCCGCTATTATAAGTGTTCTTTCAAATTGACCAGTTTCTGAAGCATTAATTCTAAAATACGTAGACAGTTCCATTGGACATTTTACTTTTGGAGGAATGTACACAAATGAACCATCAGTAAATACTGCAGAGTTAAGGGTTGCAAAATAATGATCCGTTAACGGTATAACTGAACCTAAATATTTTTTAACCATATCTGGGTGTTCTTGAATTGCTTCAGACATAGAGCAAAAAATAATTCCTTTCTTTGTCAGCTCCTCTTTGTATGTAGTTGCAACAGATACGGAGTCAAAAACCGCGTCCACAGCTACCCCGCTTAATCTTTTTTGTTCTTGTAGAGGTATGCCTAACTTTTTGTAAGTTTCAATTAGCTTTGGATCTACTTCATCTAAACTTTTTGGTTTTCCAGAAGCGCTTTTAGGAGCAGAATAATAATAAAGATCTTGATAATTTATTTTAGGATATTTGGGTTTTTGCCAATTAGGTTCTTTTAAATTTTTTAGTCTATTAAAAGCTTTTAATCTCCAATCAAGCATCCACTTAGGTTCTTTCTTTATTTTGGATATAAATTTTATAGTTTCTTCAGTTAAACCCTTGGGAGCACGTATATTTTCGATGTCTGTGGTAAAACCATATTTATAATCTTGTTCGGTATTAATATTTTGATTTTTCATTTAGTTAATATCTGCATGTTTTTGTTTTAATAAATCGTTTAGACTGACATTTTCAAAAAAGTTGTTAATGTGCTGTTCTAGATCATCCCACAAATTATGAGTTATGCATTTTGTAGCTCTACCATTGCAGCCTCTTTTAGAGTCTCTTTTACAATTTAGAGTTCTCACTTGTTCATCAACTGCAAAAATTATGCTTGAGAGCTTTATATCTTTTGGATTTTTTTCTAGTACATAACCTCCTGAAGGGCCACGAACGCTTTTAACAAGTTTTTCATTTTTTAGTTTTGAAAAAAGCTGCTCTAAATATGATAGTGAAATATTTTGTCTCAATGATATATCGTTAAGACTCACGGGTTTTCCATTCTGATATGAGGCTAGATCAGCCATTGCCATTACAGCATATCTACCTTTTGTTGTTAGTTTCATATTTCCCTATATTTATCAGGCTTATTTAATAATTCCTAGTAAAATAGTCAACTTTAATAATAAATAAATTTGCAACATCAAAAACATGCTATAAATCTGTTTTCTTTTTGAAAATAACTATCATTATTATTAAACATGAAGCGAAAAAGTTCAGAAATTTTTATTCCTGGTCCAAGTGGAAGATTGCAGGGAAAATATTTTAAAAATCAAAAAAAAAATTCCCCTGTGGCAGTAGTTTTACAACCTCACCCACAGTATGGGGGAACGATGAACAACAAGATTGTCGTAGAAACATATAATATTTTTATCAGAAATAATTTTTCTGTTCTAAGAATCAATTTTAGGGGAGTGGGAAAGAGCGATGGAACATTTGATAATGGCCAAGGCGAACTTTCCGATGCAGCTGCCGCATTAGATTGGATAGAAAGAGAGAATCGAGATTATAGCCAGTGTTGGGTATCAGGATTTTCTTTTGGATCTTTAATATGCATGCAATTAATAATGAGAAGACCAGAAGTAAGTAAATTTGTTGCTATTGCTCCTCAACCTAATGTTTATGATTTTACATTTTTAGCTCCTTGTCCAGCTTCTGGGCAAATTATTTATGGCGAAAAAGATGAGTTGGTATCAAAAAATAGTATTATCGATTTAAACAATAGATTAAAAAGTCAAAAAGGAATAGAAGTAATTTTTTCTGAAATAAAAAATTCAAATCATTTCTTCAAAGGAAAAGAAGATGAGTTGAAAAAAACTATCGATAAATACATAAAAGATAAAACTCGGCTTATTTAATTTTAACCACCGTTCCTCCGCTACAAGGTTTTTTTACACCTGTCGTTTCAGGAAAAGATATAGGTAATTTTAAGTAAGACCTAATTGCAAGATATGCGAATGCTTGCGATTCAACAAAATCACCATTTATTCCTAAATCATCTATTAATTGAACTGTAGCATTAATTTTTTTTTCAATACTTTCTAACAAAAACTTATTTTTTCTTCCTCCTCCACAGACATAAATTTTTTTATCTAAAAGATTTTTTGAAACAATTTCTGCTGTAAACTCTGTTAATGTTGCTGCTCCATCTTCTAATGACAAGCCTCTAACAAAAGACAAATCAAAATCTTTTACATCATATGATTTTTTTTTACTAATATTGTTGTTGTAAAAAATCTCTAAAGATTGTTTTAAAACAATTTGATTTATTTTTCCTAATTTAGCAAGCTTGCCTTCTTCATCATAATTTTTATCAGAATTTAATCTAACCCATTGATCAATAAGACAGTTTCCAGGACCAATATCGCTGCTAGATATTTTATTTTCTTTGCTTGCTGAAGTAACATTTGCTATTCCACCTATATTTAAAATTGTAACAGGTAAAGTAATTTTGTTTTGAATAACCATCAATTTATGAAAAATTGGCGCGATAGGAGCTCCTTGTCCACCATTTTTTAAATCATGTTCTCTAAAATTATAAACAACATTTTTTTTTGCAAGTTGTGATAAAAGCTTTCCATCTCCTAATTGTTTTGAAATTCTTTCTTCTGCATTATGAAAAATAGTTTGTCCATGAAACCCTAGAAGATCAATATTGTCTTTTGCTAGATCGCCAGCAATTTTTACATGGAATAAAGTTATTTTTTTTTCGAGTTTTTCTATTTCTTTTGATAGTCTTTTTAAATCACTAGAATTGTTTATATTGTCTTTTAATTTGTGAATATTTTCATAAATATCCCTGTCATATTCAAAATATTTATCCAAAATTACCTTGTATTTGCTTTCGCCGTCTGATTGGATAATTGACGCATCAACACCGTCCCCAGATGTACCACTCATTAAACCCAAGGCTGTATATTGTTTGCTCATATTTATATTTATTTATACCAATTTTTGTATAATAGTAGCTTTAGCACATAAAGTTCTATGAAAAATGCCTTTTTATCTGAAATGAATTCAAGAGGTTTTCTGAATCAGTGTACAGATTTGGATAAACTGGACAAAATTTCTAAAGAAAAACCAATAAAAGCATACATAGGATTTGATAGTACTGCCCCTAGTCTCCACGTAGGAAGTTTAATGCAAATCATGGTCTTGAGACTTCTTCAAAGATGTGGTCATCAGCCAATAGTTTTGCTTGGTGGTGGAACAACTTTAATTGGTGATCCCTCAGGCAAAGACTCTACTAGAAAAATTTTAAAACACAAAGATATAAAGAAAAATATCGCTAGTATTAAAAAAATTTTCGGAAAACTTCTACCTTCTAAAAATAAAAAGACTAAACCCATCTTTGTAGACAATTATAGCTGGCTAGGAAAATTAAAATACATTGATTTTCTAAGGGATGTAGGAAAACATTTTACTATAAATAAAATGCTTACCTTTGATAGTGTCAAACTACGATTGGAAAGGGAACAATCTCTTAGTTATATGGAATTTAACTATATGATTTTACAAGCTTATGATTTTTACCAATTGTTTAGAAAACATAATTGTATTTTGCAGATGGGCGGATCAGATCAATGGGGTAACATTATCAATGGTGTTGAACTAATTAGAAGAATTTTTCAAAAAGAAGCTTATGGTCTTACCACACCTTTAATAACTTTATCTTCTGGTGCAAAAATGGGTAAGACTGAAAAAGGAGCAGTTTGGTTAGACAAAAAAATGTTCTCGCCATATGACTACTGGCAATTCTGGAGAAATACAGCAGACGAGGATGTAAAAAAATTTTTAAAATACTTTACTGAAATAAATGTAGATGAACTATCGAATAAAATTAACAATGAAAAAGATATTAATAAATTAAAAATACTTTTGGCAAATGAAACTACTAGTATCGTCCATGGCCCTAAAGCTGCTGAAGAAAGCGAACAAACCGCAAAAACAACTTTCGTTCAGGGTGGGGTTGGTAAAAATATACCGGAAAAAAAAGTATCCAAAAATTTAATCTCAAAAGGTATTAATATTATAGATTTAATTTTTCAAAACGGTCTCTCTACCTCAAAAGGTGATGCTAGAAGGTTGTTAAAAAATAGAGGAATAAAAATAAATGACAAAATTATTGATGATGATAAGAAAATTGTTGGATTAGATGAATTTGAAAAAAATAATTATATTAAACTTTCAGTTGGAAAAAAAAATCACATTAAAATTACAGTTACTTAGTCTGTTTTTTCTTTAACCCTTCTAATGTACGAGTAATAAATCTTGGTGTAAGTGTTTTTACAGGATTCACCGTAGTTTTTAAATTATTTGTTGGCCCTTTAATTTTAAAACTTACTCCAAAAAGTCCCTCTCCGGTCTTTTTTCCAATCAGTATCTTTCCAACAACTGGGATTTTTGAAACTATACTATTCAATGTTCTGGCCGGAACTAATGTTCCACGCAAACTTAAAATATCTTTTTTCTTATCAAAGTATCCTTCGATCAAAACTGAAATAGATGGTCCAATAAGAAAGATTTCTTTTATATCCATCCATGTTGAACTGCTCTCATATTCTATTATTAAACTGTCAAAGCTAATTCCTTCTCCTTTTAAAGCATCAGTCAATCCTTTTAGATCAGCCAAACTTAATAACTTCGCTAAGCCTGGTGCTTTATTTAATTTAAAATTTTCTATTTTTAAAACTGCGGAAGAGTTTTCGTTATCAGATTTTGATGTATATGTTAGATTGCCTTTTTCTAATCCTTCAAAAAATTTATAACTATTCACTAATGGTTTAGCAACATCTGAATGGATTTCTATAACTCTCATACCGGTTTTCTTTTCTTTTTTAATAGCAATATCTAAAAATTTATCTTTCTCAAACTCACTTTTTGCAGATATTTTTTGTAGTTTACCTTTGTTAATTGAACCCACCATTCTGAATTTATTAAGTGGAAACTCTGTATCGGTTAAAACTTTATTAAAATCTACTTCTATATTTTTAGAAATTTTCTTTAAAAAATTATTTTCTTTATCTGGTTGATTTAATTCTTGCAACAAGAGTGTTGCATCAAAAATTTTTCCATCTACAAATATTGATTCTTTTTTGCTTTTAATACTAAAGTCGTTATTGATTTTTTTATTCTCTTTTGTTCTTACATTGATACTTTTAAAATTTTTGAGAGTATAATTTTTATTTAAAAACAAATGTTCTATTTCAAATAAATTATCTTCATTTTTAAAAATTAAACTCTTAATTAAGACGCTTTTATCTTTTTTCAACGAAAGATCGGTTTTTAAAGAAAAAGTTTCATCTGCGCTGAATGATTTTTTGATTATAGGTAGTTTTTGTTTATTGTTTTTGAAACTAATTTTTGTGTCTACCTTAAAACTAATCGTTCCTGTTCTTTCATAAAAATCTATTTTTCCATTATTAATTACAATATCTTCATACTTGGAAGATAAATTTTTTATCTTAAACTGTTCCTTATTATAAAAAAAATCAAAGTTTAATTCTGAGATCTTATAATCTTCGGCGTATGTAATCTTGGTGTCTTTTACAATACCCTTTAAATTAAAATTATCATTGAATTCGTAGTTTCCATCAAAACCAAAATTAGCGTTGATTTTAATTTTAGACTGTTCGATCTTATTAAGAACGCTTTTGTCAAATTGACCTAGATCTAACTGGACAATGACTGGTTTTATTGAATTAAAATCTAGGTATTTAGTTTTAACTATAACCTTCTTAATGCCTATCTCGTTTTTTATAAGAGATACCAAATCTACATTTGTTCTCAACATCTCTAACGGAATTTTTACTGACTGATATTCAAATTCAGGATTGATGAATTTTATATATAAAATTAATTTTTTAATTTCTAGTAAAACTGAAACTTTTTCAAAATTTAAATTAATATTTTTTTCACTTTTTTTACTTTCTGATTTTATAATATTATTAAATTTATCTGTCTCGTAGCCGTAGAAAGACAAATAAGATATCATGCCAGTAAAAAAAATTAAAACCAGTAAAAATATAGAAATAATAAGTTTTTTCATTTATTTTTTTGATCCAAAAACTCCCCCTTCGATAAACTTATCAATATTACCATTTAAAACTTGATCCGGATTTGTGTCCTCTATGCTGTATCTTAAATCTTTTACAAGCCTATAAGGTTGCAAAACATAGGATCGTATCTGATGTCCCCATCCAATATCAGTTTTGGCACTAATCTGACTTTGATTCTTCTTTTCCCTTTTTTGAATCTCATATTCGTAAAGCCTTGCTTTTAACATTTGGTAGCAAGTCTCTTTGTTTTTATGTTGAGATCTTTCGTTCTGACATTGAACAACAATTTTTGTTGGTATGTGAGTAATTCGAACTGCGCTGTCAGTTGTATTTACATGCTGTCCGCCTGCACCGCTCGAGCGATAAGTGTCAATTCTTAAATCTTTGTCATCAATAGTTATGTCTATGCTATCGTCAACGGATGGATAAACCCAGATGCTTGCAAAACTAGTGTGTCTTCTTGCGCCTGAATCAAAAGGAGATATCCTGACTAAACGATGTACTCCTGACTCTTTTTTCATCAATCCGTATAAATTCTCTCCAGTAACTTTCAAAGTACATGATTTAATGCCTGCTTCTTCCCCTCTATGTTCGCTAATCATTTGATATCCAAAACTTTTTTTATCAAACCATTTTAAATACATTCTTCTCAACATATCAGCCCAATCTTGACTTTCTGTCCCTCCAGCTCCAGCATGGATTTCCATATAAATATCTAGATTATCATTTTCACCTGACAAAAAACATTTTGTCTCAAAGACCTTAACTTGAGAGAGAATGTTTAAAATTTTTTTTGAACAATCATTTAATGTTGCTGAGTCTTTTTCTTCCAAAGCTAAATTATTTAAATCTTTTAAGTTATTTAGATCTTGAATTGATGTGCTATAAAAATTAAGAATGCTCTCAAGAAAATTCTTTTCTTTTGTAACCTTTTTTGACTTGTTGCTATCTTTCCAAAAGTCTTTTTTTAAGATTTCTTCATTTAAACTTGAGATTTTATCTTCAACATTATTTTTATCAAAGATACCCCCTAATATTCTTCAGAGACTTTTCTGACAGTTGGTAATATTTTTCAAAATCATTCATTAATAGAATCTCCTAAACTTATTGAATTTATCATAATTTTGTCCAAGATTTAAATTTTTTGATTTTATTTCCTCTATACTGTTCTCTTTAAAAGCTTCAATTATTGCTTTAGAGTTGCTAAAATCAAGTCCTTTACCACTATTATAATCCACAGGAAAAAAATAAATATCAGATGGTACTTTAAAAGGTTTCATTTCTTCTTTGTAAATGGCTCTCTCAATAAAATTTTTAAATATTGGCAAAGCAGCTTTTGATCCAGTTTCATATTTTCCAAGTGTTCTTGGTTCGTCATAACCGACATAAACACCTATTGCTAAGTCTGACGTAAAACCAACAAACCACGCATCAAAATTTTTATTTGTTGTTCCTGTTTTTCCGGCCAAAGGAACGTTTAAGACTTTAAGCTTTTTTCCCGTCCCTCTTTTTACAACACCTTCAAGAATTGATGTTATTTGATAAGCAGTTTCTTTGCTCATAACCTGTATATTTTGTTCTATAATTTTTGGTGAAAAATTTTCATTAATATTAATAATTTCACACCCTTCACATTTTCTTTTGTCAAAATTAAAAATTGTTTTTCCTCTTCTGTTTTGAATACGACTAATTAAAGTTGGCTCTACTTTTTTTCCTCCATTTACAAATGAACAATAAGCAGTTGTTAATTTAAGAAGAGTGGTTTCATTGGAACCCAACGATACAGACAGCAGTTCTGGAACGTTGTCATAAACACCTAATTCCTTTGAAATTTTAGAAATTTTATCAAAACCCAATTTTTGAGCTACTCTTACAGTCATTAAGTTTCTAGATTTTTCAACACCCATTCTCAATGTTGATGGACCATAAAATTTTTTACCATAATTCTGTGGTTTCCAGTTTTTTAAACCTTTTCCTTGCTTACTGACAAATGGTGCGTCTAAAATTAAAGAATTAGGCAAAAAACCATTTTCTAAAGCAGCGGCATAAACAATCGGCTTAAAAGCCGATCCCGGTTGTCTCTTAGCTTGGGTTGCTCTATTAAACTCACTAGATATAAAACTATATCCCCCAACTAAAGCTTTTACTTTTCCATTGTGTGGATCCATGACAACTATACTTCCATTAACAATAGGTAGCTGTTTTAAAATCCAAATATCTTTCGATTTGTTTTTAACAAATATTAAATCACCTAACTTAAGCAATGCTTGAAAATTTTTTTTCCTCGTCCATTTCAAATTATCAAAAATAATTTTACCGGATACATCACTGTCTAATAGTTTAATTTCAGATGAATAATCTTCAACCTTTGTAACTTGTGCTATCTCCCATTTTAGAGTCTTGTCGAGCTTTATGTTTTTTATCTTATTTTTCCAATTTTCATTTTCAAAAATGTTGGTAATTGGACCTCTCCAACCTTGACGTTTATCATAAGACTCTATACCAAATCTTAAAGAATTTAAGGCAGCTACTTGATATTTTCCGTTTAACGGTGTGCTAATTGACAGGCCTTCTGAATAAACTTTTTCAAAACCATATTCTGTATTTATAATTCTTCTAACTTCCTCTGTATACGATTGGGCTTCCTCGATTAATAAGACTTGTCTTTTTTTTAACTTCACATCTTCTTTTGAAAATTTTTTAAATTCATCTGTAGATATGTATCCATTTTCTTTAAGATTATTTAAGACCATATTTCTTCTTGTTTTCGCCAATTCTTTATTTTTATACGGATTATATTTACTTGGAGCTTTTGGTAGGGCAGCAAGAAGGGCTGATTCCTTATAGTTTAACTCTTTTACGGATTTGTCAAAATATTCAAGACTTGCAGAAGCTACACCGTATGTTCCTTGTCCCAAATAAATTTCGTTTAAATAAAGTTCAAGAATTCTTTTTTTTGAATACGCTTTTTCTATTCTAAAAGCCAGAATGGCTTCCTTAATTTTTCTTCTAAGAGACACTTCGCTCGTTAATAAAAAATTCTTTGCTACCTGCTGGGTGATAGTTGAGGCCCCTTCCAATCTTTTACCTTGAAGAATGTTTTGTATATTATTTAAAAAAGCCCTAGTTATACCTTTGGCATCTACACCTGGATGAAAAAAAAAATTCTTATCCTCAGCAGACAAAAAAGAATTTATTACTACTTCTGGTATCGATTCTATTGGAATAAAAAGTCTTTTTTCAAGAGCATATTCTGCTATCAGCTCACCTGAATCACCGTAGACTCTGCTTGAGACAGAGGGTTCATACTTTGCTAATTTTTTGTAGTCAGGTAATCCTGAAGAAAAATACCAAAAAGCTGAAAAAATTAGAAAAAATATAATAAAAAAAAATAAAATGCCTACCTTTGCTAAACGATTAAGTGTTTTTTTCATAATTCTATTGATTAAATAATAAATCCTTAATTTTGGCTATCTTAAGGCATTATTGCATTGAGAAAAACTGTATTTTTTTAAAAAAAGAATGTATAATAAAAGCATGAACTTTGGCACAAATACCAATACCGACAACAATATTACATCAAATTTTATGAATGGAATTTATTTATCATGGAGAAAAATTTATACATCGATGCTTCGCATCCAGAAGAAACTAGAGTTGTACTTAAATCAAAATCTCATATCGAAGAATATGAGTATGAAAACAAAAACAATTTAAATCTAAAGAGCAACGTCTATTTAGGAAAAATAAGCAGGGTAGAACCTTCTTTGCAGGCTGCTTTCGTTAATTACGGAAGAGAAAGACATGGTTTTTTGGCTTTTAACGATATTCAATCCGACTATTATCAAATCCCTGTTGAGGACAAAGAAGAATTGCAAAGGGCTGAGGAAAAAATCAGGGAAGATCTTAAAGAAGAAAGTAAAGACACAGAGATAAAGACCGGAGATGTGTCAGAGGAATCCCAAAATCTCAATGCTACAGAAAATAATAATAATGAAAATGGTAATAGTAGTGAAAATAAAAATTCTAAACCAAATGAACCTGAAAAAATTAGAGAAAAACTAAAAAATAGATATGGAGTAAGAAGATACAGGATACAGGAAGTAATAAGACCAGGACAAGTTATACTCATACAGATAGCCAAAGAAGAAAGGGGTCAAAAGGGAGCTGCTCTCACTACGTTTATCTCTTTAGCTGGAAAATATATAGTTTTAATGCCCAATACAGCTAAAGGAGGAGGTATCTCTAGAAAAATTCTGAACCACGAGGAAAGAAATAAAATTAGAACCATGTTGAGAGAAATAGATATTCCTAAAAGTATGGGTTTGATTGTTAGAACTGCGGGTTCAAGAAAAAGCAAAAAGGAAATTCAAAACGATTTACAAAACACAATTTCCATGTGGGAAGAGATTAAAGAAAAAGCGATGGACTCAGCTGCTCCAATTTTAATTCATGAGGAAGGTGATATTATTAAAAGAGCTCTTAGAGACATATATGATAACGATACAAAATATGTTCATGTAGAAGGTAATGACGGATATCAGAAAGCCAAGTTGTTTATGAAACAGTTTATGCCAAGAAATTCAAAACTTGTAAAAAAATATAAAGGAAAAATACCTCTTTTTCATAACGAAAATATTGAAAAAGATTTAAATAAAATTTTTGAGCCAGTTGTTAGATTAAAATCCGGCGGTTATTTAGTAATTAACCCAACTGAAGCTTTGGTTGCAATTGATGTCAACTCTGGACAGTCAACAAGAGAGGTAAATATTGAAAAAACTGCTTTAAATACAAATGTTGAAGCCGCCGAAGAGATAGCAAGACAAGTTAAGATTAGAGATTTGTCTGGTCTAATCGTAATAGATTTTATTGATATGATAAATTTTCACAATAGAAGAATAGTTGAGCGAAAAATTAGAGAAAAATTAAAATTAGATAGAGCCAGGATACAAACTGGAAGAATCAGTAATTTTGGTCTTATGGAAATGACTCGCCAAAGACTTAGGGAAAGTTCTGTGAAATGGGAAACTAATTTATCGCTAGAATCTTTTGGTTTGAAAATTATTAAAAAAATTGAAATGTTAGCATTCTCTAATAAAACAAAAATTATTATGGCTTTTGTTCCTGAAAAAGTTTCTGTCTATTTAAATTTACAGCTTAAAAAAGAATTATCCTTTTTTGAAAAGAAATATAAATTTAAAATTAATATTCAACCAGATAGTAATTTAATTATTCCGGAATATAAAATTCACCTTTTGAACAAAAATAAAAAAATAATTGATAAAATAGAACATGCCAAAAGTATTTTTATAGAATCTGAAAATAATAAAATAAACCCTGGCAGAAAAAATTCTGTTCTGAAAAATAAAAAAACAAAAGAATCTTTGGGAAAAATACTGTGGGTTAGAAGAAAAAAAAGGAATAAATCAAATTAGTCCCTTGTTTGGGCTGCTTGCTGACCCATATTTTTGTAAAATAATTCTCCCAGCTAGATAAGATTGTCTTCCAGCAATAATAGCATGCTTCATGGAGGATGCCATTAAGATTGGATTTTTGGCTTTAGCAATAGCAGTATTAATTAAAACTCCATCACAACCTAGTTCCATTGCAATTGAAGCATCTGATGCTGTGCCTATACCTGCGTCAACAATTACTGGAACTTTTGAATTATTGATTATAATAGATAAGTTAAGTTTGTTTCTAATTCCTCTTCCAGAGCCAATGGGTGAAGCCAAAGGCATAATTGCTGACGCTCCTAAATCTTCTAATTTTTTTGCAATGATTGGATCGTCTGAACAATAAACCATAACTTGAAAACCTTCCTTAACAAGAACCTCTGTTGATTTTAAAGTTTCAATCATATTGGGGTACAAAGTTTTTTTATCGCCAAGCACTTCTAGTTTTACAAGCTTCCAACCTCCCATTTCTCTGGCCAGCCTTAATGTTCTCAAAGCATCTTTCGAGGTGAAGCACCCAGCTGTGTTTGGTAAATAAATAATTTTTTTTGGATCCAGGTAATCCATTAAAACAGGTTTTCTTTTATTCAAAATATTTACCCTTCTTACTGCTACAGTCACCATATCTGCGCCTGAAGCTTTAACTGCCTCAGCTGTTTGTTTAAAACTATTATATTTTCCGGTCCCTACAATCAAACGTGACTTAAGTGTATACTTGCCTATTTTAAAAATATCCTTTTTCACTACCCTCCTCCGATAAATTGGACAATCTCAATCTTATCATTATTTTTTATCTTTCTTTTTTTATATTGCTGTTTTGGTAAAATGGTTCCATTAAGCTCGATTGCTATTTTTCCTTCGTTTAATCTGTGATTTTTTAAAAGATCCTTAATGCTTAAATTCATACGTACTTTTAATTTTTTTCCATTTAATTGTATTTTTGCCATAATTGAGATAATTTAATTTTTTATTATATCAAAATGATTCAAAAAATCCTCGTCATTAATGGCCCAAATCTAAACCTACTTGGAACAAGAGAAAAGGAGAAATATGGTCAATCTTCCCTTGAGGATATTAAAAATAAATGCAAATCACATTCTAAAAAAATAGGTCTCGAGTTAGATTTTAAACAGTCTAATGTTGAAGGCGAAATAGTGAATTTTATTCAGGAAAGTAGAAAAAAACATAGCGGAATTATTATTAATGCTGGAGGATATACCCACACATCTGTTGCAATACTTGATGCTTTACTTGCCGTTAAAAAACCAACAATAGAATTACATATAACTAACATTTACAAAAGAGAAGATTTCAGGCATAAATCTTTGATCAGTAAAGCTGCCGATGGAATAATTTGTGGTCTGGGTGTTGATGGTTATATTATGGCACTTGATGGAATTAAAAAAATTATAAAAAATGAAAATTGACAAAAAATTAATAAAAGAACTTAAAGACTATTTAGAAGAGTTTGATCTATCAGAAATTGAATATCAAGACGGCAGTAAAAAAGTAAAGGTAGCAAAAAATAAACTATCTCAACCCGGTGTAACTGTTCATAAGCCCAGTTTAACTTCAGCTAAAGAAGAAAGTGGAACAAAAATTACCTCACCAATTATTGGTACGGCTTATTTGGCTCCTGAACCAGGAGCGAAAAAATTTATTGATGTAGGAAGTCAAATAAAAAAGGGTCAAACCGTTATGATCGTTGAAGCAATGAAAACAATGAACCATGTTCCTTCTACTTCTGACGGGATTGTTAAAAAAGTTTTAGTTCAAGATGGCCAGGCTGTAGAGTTTGGTCAAACTTTAGTTCTTCTTAAATAATTGATGTTTAAAAAAGTTTTAATAGCTAACAGAGGAGAAATTGCTGTTAGAATTATAAGAGCTTGTAAAGAATGGGGAATTGGAACTGTAGCTGTTCATTCAGATGTTGATTCTGACTCAATGCACGTTCGTTTGGCTGACGAAAGTGTGTGTATAGGGTCACATCAACCACAAAATAGTTACTTAAATATTGCAGCGATAATATCTGCTGTAGATATTACTGGGGCTGAAGCAATTCATCCTGGTTATGGTTTTTTAT